>SL_4KL_010_BRINEDRAFT_10001536_pt1 | contig 12760 bp, 12 predicted proteins | sample SodLak_010_BRINE_2_FD_10664 | JGI IMG/M metagenome (IMG submission 10664)
CGGGGCTACAACATCGACTCCCTGACCGTGGCGCCCACCGACGACCCGACGCTGTCCCGGATGACTCTGGTCACCCAGGGGGACGACCGAATCGTTGACCAGATTCTCAAGCAGCTCAACAAACTGCTCGACGTGGTGAAGGTTCTGGATATCACCGAGGCCACCCATATCGAGCGGGAGTTGATGCTGGTGAAAGTCCAGGCAACCTCCAGCGAAACCCGCGAGGAGTTCAAGCGCCTGGCCGACATATTCGATGCCTGCATTGTCGATGTGACCGACAAGACCTACACCATCGAGGTGATCGGCCGCAGCAGCAAACTGGATGCTTTCCTCGAGCTGCTGGACCGCAAGACCCCCATGGAAGTGGTGCGCTCCGGGGTCATCGGCATTGCCCGTGGCGAAAAACAGATGCGTGTATGAAACAACCACTCGGGGGAGCCATGAAGGTTTACTACGATAAAGACGCCGACCTTTCCATCATTCAGGGCATGAAAGTGGCCATTCTCGGCTACGGCTCCCAGGGGCATGCCCATGCCAACAACCTCAAGGAGTCCGGCGTTTCCGTGGTTGTGGGCCTGCGCGCCGGATCCGGCAGCGCCGACAAGGCGAAAGCGGCGGGCCTGGAAGTGGCCGAAGTCGCTGATGCCGTGGCCGCCGCGGATCTGGTCATGATGACCCTGCCGGATGAGCACCAGCCGGCGGTCTACGAAGCGTCCGTGGCACCCAACCTCAAGCAGGGCGGTGCCATTGCCTTTGCCCACGGGTTCAACATCCACTACCAGCAGATCGAGCCGCGGCCGGACATGGACGTGCTCATGATCGCTCCCAAGGGCCCGGGTCATCTGGTGCGCTCCACCTATGTGGAGGGCAACGGTGTGCCCAGCCTGATCGCCGTGCATCAGGATGCCAGCGGACGGGCGCGGGAGATCGCCCTGTCTTATGCCTCCGCCAACGGCGGCGGTCGCTCCGGCGTCATCGAGACCAGCTTCCAGGAGGAAACCGAAACCGACCTCTTTGGTGAGCAGGTGGTGCTCTGTGGTGGCATCACCTCCCTGATCGAGGCGGGTTTCGAGACCCTGGTGGACGCCGGCTATGCGCCGGAAATGGCCTACTTCGAGGTCCTGCACGAAACCAAGCTGATCGTCGATCTGTTGTACCAGGGCGGCATCGCCAACATGCGGTACTCCATTTCCAATACCGCCGAGTATGGCGACTTCACCCGCGGCCCCCGGGTGGTCAACGAGCAGTCCCGTGCCGCCATGAAGGAGATTCTCGAGGAAATCCGCAATGGTGAATTCGCCAAGGAATTCGTCCTCGAAAGCAAGGCCGGCGAGCCGCGCCTCAAGGCCATGCGCCGGCGGGCTGCGGAGCATCCCATCGAGGAAGTGGGCTCCCGGCTGCGGGACATGATGCCGTGGATTCAGGCCAACAAGCTGGTGGACCGCAGTCGTAACTAGCCGACGGTCAAACTCCCCGATGAGCGTGGTGGCCGGCGAAGCCGCTGCGCCGGGGCGGAGGTAGTCATGAACGACAATCCCGAGCCCCACGATCGCCCCCGCCGCCGACGGCGGGGGATCTACCTGCTGCCCAACCTCATCACCACCCTGACCCTTTTCTTCGGCTTCTATGCGGTGGTGGCGGCACTCTCCGGTGCCTATGAACTGGCGGCCATCGCCGTGCTGGTGGCCATGATCATGGACGGGCTGGACGGCCGGGTCGCCCGGTTGACCGGCACCCAGAGCGACTTTGGCGTGCAGTACGACAGCATCGCCGACATGGTGTCCTTTGGCGTGGCGCCGGCCCTGGTGGTCTACGCCTGGGCACTGGCGGATCTGGGGGATCTGGGCACGGTCTGGGGCAAGCTCGGCTGGCTGGGCGCCTTTATCTTTACCGCCTGTGCCGGCTTGCGGCTGGCGCGTTTCAACACCCAGGCCGGTGTGGCGGACAAGCGCTACTTCCAGGGGCTGCCGAGCCCGGCGGCCGCCGCCGTGCTGGCCGGCCTGGTGTGGGCGGGGGACCGGCTGGATTTTGCCGGCTGGCCGCTGGGTATTCCCACCCTGATCATTACGGTGGCGGCTGGCGTTCTGATGGTCAGTAACGTCCGCTATGACAGCTTCAAGGAAATCGACTTCCGTTACCGGGTGCCCTTCGTGGCCATCGTGCTGGGTGTGATGGCGGTGGCCCTGATGTCGCTGCATCCACCCACGGTGCTGTTTGCCCTGGCCCTGACCTACATGCTCTCCGGGCCGGTGTTGACGGTGCTGCGGCGGCGCCGGCGGCGCAAACGGCGTCATGCAGGTTAGTATTGGGGCAGGAGCGCGAGGAGGAAGGGGCATGGACACTGTGGATCGCTTGATCATTTTCGACACCACCCTGCGGGATGGCGAACAGAGCCCCGGGGCGTCCATGACCCGGGAGGAGAAGGTTCGTATCGCCCGGGCGCTGGAGCGGTTGCGCGTGGATGTCATCGAAGCCGGTTTCCCGGCGGCCTCCCAGGGCGACTTCGAATCGGTGAAGGCGGTGGCCGAGACCGTTCGCGAGGCCCGGGTCTGCGGCCTCGCCCGTGCCAATGACGAGGATGTGGATCGGGCGGGCGCCGCGGTCAAGCCGGCAGCGGCCGGGCGGATTCATACCTTCATTGCCACCTCGCCGGTGCACATGGAAAAGAAACTCCGGCTGACGCCGGACCAGGTGGTGGAGCGGGCGGTGGCCGCGGTCAAGCGCGCCCGTCAGCACTGCGACGACGTCGAGTTTTCCCCCGAGGACGCCGGGCGATCCGAGCCGGACTTCCTCTGCCGGATCATTGAAGCCGCCATTGATGCCGGTGCCGGCACCATCAATATCCCGGACACCGTGGGCTACAACCTGCCCGAGCAGTTTGCGGGCCTGATCCGGGATCTGCGGCAACGGATCCCCAACGCCGACCGCGCGGTATGGTCCGTGCACTGTCACAACGACCTGGGGCTGGCGGTGGCCAATTCGCTGGCCGCAGTGCAGGCCGGAGCCCGCCAGGTGGAGTGCACCATCAACGGCCTGGGTGAGCGGGCGGGCAACGCCGCGCTGGAGGAGCTGGTCATGGCCCTGCGTACCCGCCAGGACGAGTTTGCCTGCGCGTCGCGGGTAGAGACCCGGGAGATCCTGCCCACCTCTCGCCTGGTGGCCAACATCACCGGCTTCGCCGTGCAGCCCAACAAGGCCATTGTGGGCATCAATGCGTTCGCCCACGAATCCGGCATCCATCAGGACGGCGTCCTCAAGCACCGGGAGACCTACGAAATCATGCGGGCCGAGGACGTGGGCTGGGGCACCAATCGTATGGTTCTCGGCAAGCACTCGGGTCGCAATGCCTTTCGCAGTCGTTGTGAAGAAATCGGCATCAACTTCGAAACCGCCGGACAGCTCAATGAGGCGTTTCAGCGTTTCAAGGAGCTCGCGGACAAAAAGCACGAAATTTTTGATGAGGACCTGCAGGCGCTGGCCAGTGAGGCCGTGGCGGCGCTGGAGGAGGAGCAGACCATCAGTCTGGTGGCCTTCCGCTGCTGCTCGGAGACCGGCGAGACCCCGGTTGCCGACGTCACGCTGCTGATGGACGGGCAGGAAACCCATCACCAGGCCTCCGGGGACGGGCCGGTGGACGCCGCCTTCCGCGCCATTCAGGGCATTGTACAGCTGGACGCGGAGTTGCTTCTCTACTCGGTGAACAACATCACCACCGGCACCGATGCCCAGGGTGAAGTGACCGTGAGACTGGAACGGGGCGGTCGGGCCGTGAATGGTCAGGGCGCGGATACCGACATCGTGATTGCTTCGGCCAAGGCCTATCTGCATGCGCTCAACCGGTTGCGGCGGGGCGCGAGGCGCACCCATCCCCAGACCGAGGGCGTTTGAGCGGGAGCGCCGGGCATGACGAGCCTCGATCCGCGACGGCAACGACTGCTGGCAGCCATGGGGTTGACCGCCTGGTCGGAACAGGCCGCGCCGGCCCCTGACCGGCAGGCGAGCGCCGGGGACTGGGCCGCACTGGAATCCCGCATTGCCGCCTGTCAGGGCTGCCCGCTGCACCTGACCCGCCGTCGGGCGGTGCCGGGGGTGGGAGACCGCGCCGCTCCGTTGATGGTGGTGGGGGAAGCGCCGGGTGCCGAGGAGGACCGCCGGGGGGAGCCCTTCGTGGGTCGCGCCGGGCAGCTGCTGGACGCCATGCTTGCCGCCATTGGTCTGGATCGCCAGTCCGGGGTGTTCATTACCAACGTGATTAAATCCCGCCCTCCGGATAACCGCGATCCCCGGCCGGAGGAAATGGCCGCCTGCCGACCCTGGTTGGAGCAGCAGATCGCCATGATTCAGCCCCGGGTGATACTGGCGGTGGGCAAGGTTTCCGCTCAGGCGCTGACCGGGCAGACCGGCACGCTGGGTCGGCTTCGCGGGCGCTGGCATGCCGGGCCGGACACGGGGGTTCCCGTCAGGGTGACCTATCACCCGGCGTATCTGCTGCGCCGGCCGGCGGCCAAGGCCCAGGCCTGGGAGGATCTGCTGGCGCTTAAAGCGGCGCTTCGGGAGGCGGCATGAGTCAGCGCTCCGAGGCGGTGCTGCCGGTGATCCGACCCATGCGGCCCGGCGATCTGGAGGCGGTCTACCAGGTGGAGTCCACCGCCTATCACTACCCCTGGACCCTGACAATTTTTCGTGACTGCCTGCGGATGGGCTACGAATGCTGGATCCAGCTGGCCACGGATCGCGTGGTCGGGCACCTGGTGCTGGCCATGGGCCCGGGGGAGGCTCATGTCCTGAATCTGGCGGTGCATCCGGAGTGGCACAATCGGGGATTCGGTCGGCGGCTGCTGGAGAAAGGCCTGACCCGCAGTGAACGACTGGGTGCCGAATCGGTGTTTCTGGAGGTCCGGCCCAGCAACGAATCGGCGGTGCATCTCTATCGCACCATCGGGTTTCGCCGGGTCGGGCGGCGCCGGGATTATTATCCCACCGAAGACGGGCGCGAGGATGCGCTGGTCATGCGCTATACCCTGCGGGAAGTTATGTCCGCCTCTGGTCGCTGACCGGTGCCGTCATCGGTCCGCCGCGGCGAAGCCGCCGTGCAGGCCCGCGTTCTGGCTTTTATAATCGCGCCCTCATTTCTTCAGCGAAGAGGCCAGGATTCATGGCTGATCAATCGGATCCCGGAGAACCCCGGGGCCTGACGGTCTGGCAGGTGATTAAAAGCACCCTTGCCGCCGCTTTGGGGGTGCAGAGCGAAGAGGCTCGAGAGCGGGACTTCAGCCGCGGTAACGCCACCACGTTCATCATCGCCGGCTTCGTCTTCACCGCGGTGTTCGTCGTGGTATTAATGGGCGTCGTCTGGTTCGTGATTAACCGACTGACCTGATCGGCATCCGGCGGGTAACCGCCCGGTCACCGCGGAGGGCACCAACCATGCATCGNGGAATACGCNCCGGCGCCCTGGCCTTTCTGGGGGTGCTGGCGGTGGGGTTGGCCGCNCTGCCNGTCATCAATGGCATTCATGCCGAGCGGATCTACCGAACCCAGGTGGACGCCGCCGAGGCACAACTNCTGGCCAGTGGCCCGAATGCGCCGACCCTGGCGTTGATGGAGTATCAGCGGGGGCTTTACCGCTCCGAGGCGATCACCCGGGTGACCTGGCCCGAGGCGGCGGTGGACCCGGTCTGGCGGCATGCCCTGGAGCTGCCGGAGGGACCGCTCGAGCTCGTGCTGGAGACCACGGTTCGGCACGGCATTGATGGCGTGCGGTACCAGGGCGGCCTGACCGATGACGGCCCGGTGGTACGCTGGCTGGAGGCCCTGGGAGGCGGCCCGGAGAGTCTGCGGCTGGCCGGCCGGATTGGCTATCGGGCGCAGACCATGACCCTGGAAGTCGCCGAGCTGGATGGCAGGCTGCCCCCGGCCGAACAGCTCCACCTGGACAGTGGGGCCCTGTCGCTGGAGTTGCGTTATCACCCGCGCCGTGAGGCGCTGGATGGTCAGCTGGAATGGCCGGGGCTGACCCTAACCGATCCCCGGGGCGGCGACACCATCACGCTCAGAGAGGTCAGCGGCGGCTGGCAACTGGCCTGGCTGGCAGTCGATGATCAGGGTCTCTGGGTGGGAGAGAACCATCTGGACACCGGACTGGTGGTGCTGACCTCGCTGGATCAGCCGCCGGTTCGGGTGGACGGGCTGCGGCTCGCCACGCGATCCCGACTGGCGGACAGCGGCCACATGACCGTCGGCGCCTCGCTGGACTGGGACCGCCTCAGCGTTGCACCGAATCCGACCCTGGACGGCGGGCTGGCACTCAAAGCCGAGGGCCTTCCGCTGGAGCCCTTCCTGGCGTTGAGCGCCGGCGACGCGCTGGACGCCGATCTCCTGGCCCGGCTCGCCGAGGGTGGGCCCCGTTTGAGCCTGGAGCGGTTGCGGCTGGCCGCCGGCCCGGGGCGGGGCGTTGCGGCCGATGGCTCGCTACAGGTCAGTCCCGCCATGGCGGGGCCGCTGCGTCAGGGGGTGGGCTCCTGGACCCTGCTGGCGTTCGTGGATGCCGGGGTCTCGCTGACTATGGATCCGGCGCTGGCGGATCAGATGGCCCCCGTCCAGCGGGACTGGCTCCGCCAACTGGAAGCCTTCGGCGTGCTTCGTCGAAGCGACGACCAATGGCACACCGAACTGACCTTTCAGGACGGGGCGCTGCGGGTCAATGACGTGCCCTGGTGGCGCATGCCCTAGAGCCGTTCGATGCGCTGGCGCTGCTCCGCCAGACGCTCCAGTGAGCCGGTCATGTCCGCCAGTTTGTCGCGCTCCCGTTGTACCACCTCAGCGGGGGCGCGGTTCACAAAGGACTCGTTGTCCAGCTTGTTCCGGGTGCGCTCGTAATCCCGGGTCAGTTTTTCCCGTTCCCGATCGATGCGGGCGAGCTCGGCATCACGGTCAATCAGGCCGGCCATGGGCACGCGAATCTCCAGCTGATCCACCAGTGCCAGGGCCGACTCCGGCGCGGTTTCCCCCGCCTCCAGGACTTTGACGGACTCCAGGCGGGCCAGAAAATCCAGGGCCGGCCTGTGTCGCTCCAGTCTTTCCCGATCGCTGGCCGAACTGTTCTGCAGCAGCACCGGCAGCGGCTTGCCCGGCGGAATGTCCATTTCACCACGGATGCGTCGAATACCCAGAATGAATCGCTGAAGCCATCGGATGTCGGCTTCGGCGGCGGGGTCTTCGCGCCCGGGCTCCGCCACCGGGAAGGGCTCGGTCATGATGGTGTCGCCGGATTTGCCCGCCAGCGGCGCCAGTCGCTGCCAGATCTCCTCGGTAATGAAGGGCATGATGGGATGCGCCAGGCGCAGCACGGCTTCCAGTACCCGAACCAGCGTCTGCCGGGTGCCACGGCGCTGGTCGGCGGTGGCGTCACCCTGGAGCACCGGCTTGCTGAGTTCCAGGTACCAGTCGCAGTACTCATCCCAGAGAAATTCGTAAATGGCCTGCGCCGCCTGATCCATCCGGTACTGCTCGATGGCCTCGGTCACCGCGGCCTCGGTCTTCTGCAGTCGCGAGATGATCCAGCGCTCGGCATCCCCCAGGATCACGGTTTCGCCGTCGCTGCCGCAGTCTTCCCCCTCGGTATTCATCAGAACAAAGCGGGCGGCATTCCAGAGCTTGTTGCAGAAGTTGCGATAACCATCCACCCGGCCCATGTCAAAAACCACATCGCGCCCGGTGGTGGCCAGGCTGGCAAAGGTGAAGCGAAGGGCATCGGTGCCATGGGCGGCGATACCCTCGGGAAAGGCCTGTCGGGTCTGGCGCTCGATGGCTTTGGCGCGCTGGGGCTGCATCAGGCCAGTGGTGCGCTTGCGCACCAGGGATTCCAGATCGATGCCATCGACGATGTCGATGGGGTCCAGCACATTGCCCTTGGATTTGGACATCTTGGTGCCTTCGGAATCCCGCACCAGGCCGTGGATGTAGACCTCACGAAACGGCACGTCATCGCGGAAGTAGAGCCCCATCATGATCATCCGGGCGACCCAGAAGAAGATGATGTCAAACCCGGTGACCAGCACGTTGGTGGGGTAGAAGGTCGCCAGCTCGTCGGTTTCCTCCGGCCAGCCCAGGGTTGAGAACGGCCACAGTGCCGAGGAAAACCAGGTGTCCAGGACATCCTCGTCCTGGCTGAGGGGGTGGTCCGCGGGCAGGTTGTGGCGGGCGCGCACATCGGCTTCGTCCCGGCCCACGTAGACATTGCCCTGGGCGTCGTACCAGGCGGGGATGCGATGCCCCCACCAGAGCTGGCGGCTGATGCACCAGTCCTGAATGTCTTCCAGCCAGTTGTAGTAGGTCTTGGTCCAGTTCTCCGGGACAAAACGAATCTGCCCCTGGCGAACCGCCTGAATGGCCGGTCGGGTAATGGCGCTCCAGCCGCCGGGGCGTCCGTCCTGCTGAACGTCCCGGGTGAGGTCCACGAACCACTGATGGGTCAGGTAGGGCTCGACCACCACCCCGGTGCGGTCGCAGCGGGGCACCATCATTCGGTGGGGGTCGATGCCCTCCAGCAGTCCGGCGGCGTCCAGATCGGCGACAATTCGCTCCCGGGCCTCGTAGCGATCCAGCCCCTGATAGGCGGCCGGCGCGTTGTCGTTGATGCAGGCCTGCTCGGTGAGGACGTTAATGGGTTCGCAGCCGTGCCGCAGGCCCACCTGGTAGTCGTTGAAATCGTGGGCCGGGGTGATTTTGAGGCAGCCGGTGCCGAACGCCGGGTCCACGTACTCATCCGCCACAATGGGGATACGCCGCCCCACCAGCGGCAGCCGGACGTAGCGTCCCACCAGGTGCCGGAAGCGCTCATCCTCCGGATTGACCGCCACCGCGGTGTCACCCAGCATCGTTTCCGGGCGGGTGGTGGCCACCACCAGATACTCATCGCTGTCGTCCAGGGGATAGCGCAACTTCCAGATGGAACCCTGCTCTTCAGCCGACTCCACTTCCAGATCGGACACGGCGGTCTGGAGCACCGGATCCCAGTTCACCAGTCGCTGGCCGCGGTAGATGAGCCCTTCCTCGTAGAGGCGCACGAACACTTCCTGGACGGCGTCGGAAAGCCCCTCGTCCATGGTGAAGCGTTCCCGGGACCAGTCCACCGACGCGCCCAGTCGGCGCATCTGGTTCTGGATGGTGCCACCGGACTGGGCCTTCCACTGCCAGATGCGGTCGACGAAGGCCTCTCGCCCGAGATCATGGCGGGTCTTGCCTTCCTCATTGAGCTGGCGCTCAACCACCATCTGCGTGGCGATACCGGCGTGGTCGGTGCCGGGCTGCCACAGGGTCCGATCGCCGGCCATGCGGTGGTAGCGGATCAGGATGTCCATGAGGGTGTCCTGAAAGGCATGCCCCATGTGCAGGGTGCCGGTGACATTGGGCGGCGGAATCATGATGCAGTAGGGCCGGCCATTGCCGCGGGGCTTGAACTGCTCGTTCTGCTCCCAGCGCTGATACCACTGGCGCTCGATGTTGGCCGGGTCGTAGGTCTTGTCCATGGATTCAGGCAGCTCCTAGTGCTCCAGACGGTGAGACTTCAGTTCGGCCCCCGCCTGCTGGTAATGGCGGTACCGTTGTCGCCCGGTGTCCCGAATCCGGGCATCGGCGTTAATGATTTCGGCAATGCGCTCACGCTGCGCCCAGTCCGCCGGCGTATCCTCCGACAGGTTGATGAGCAATCGGCCGGGGCATGCTTCGGTGGTGATCACGACGGGGTTGTCTCCGCCAAGGGGCTCGCGTCCGTGAGGGACGAAACTCTGCTCATCGAAAGTCCACAGCGCTTCGTCCAGGCGCACGGCCATGGCCTCGTCCTGCGGGCGGATCAGCACCGTCAACCCCTTCCGCCAGGCACGCGCGGCCAATCGACAGCAGAACTGCTCCCGGGCATCCGCGCCCTCGCTGGCAAGAATGTAGAAATCGATGCGCGGCATCATCGCCCCGGCGGCTGTACCATTGGTCCCCGGCGCATCGCCCGTTTGAGGAAGCAAGCATTGCACCAAATCGGAGAGGTTACCGCAGCCACGGGGTTCATGTCGTGGGCCTGAACCGGCTGACCCGTTACCTGCTGAAAGAGATATTGACCAGCTGGCTGGCAGTGACGCTGGTGCTGTTGGTGGTGCTGCTCACCAATCGACTGATCGATTTCATGGCGGACGCAGCCCGAGGCGACATTCCGCCGGATGTCATTTTCGTGATGCTCGGCCTTAAGGCGGCAGCCAATGTGGGCGTAGTGTTGCCGGGCAGTTTTTTTCTGGCACTGGTGCTGGCGCTGGGGCGTCTCTACCGGGATTCCGAAATCACGGCCATGGCCGGGTGCGGGATTGGCCCGGATCGGCTGTATCGGGGCATCCTGGCGGCGGCCGCACCCCTGGTGCTGGTGGTCGGCGCGCTCACGCTGAGCGTGGGGCCGGCGGCGGAGCGTCAGGCCAATCAGGTGCTGGCGGAGGCGCGTCAGAGCGCACAGTTTGCGGGCCTGCAGCCGGGCCGCTTCCAGGCGTTTGGCGGTGACACGGTGGTGTACGCCGGTGACGTCGACGATCAGGGCCGAATGCAGGCGGTTTTCGCCGAGCGACGTCTGGGCAACGGGCGGCGGGAGATCTGGGTGGCCGAACAGGGCCGCCGGGCGGTGGATGAAATGGCTCCAGGGGAATTTCTGGTGCTCGCGGATGGTCGGCGCTATCGCGGGGAGCCGGGCACCGGTGCCTGGCAGACCCTGGCATTCCAGGAGTACGGCGTGCGCCTGGCCGAGCCGCGCCCGGTCTCCCCCCGGGTAAGCCTGGATGAGCTGGCTCTGCGGGATCTGGCGCAACGGCCGGATGCGGGAGCCCGGGCCGAGTTGCTCAACCGGATGTCGTTTCCGTTGATGGTGGTGATCCTCGCGCTGGCCAGCCTCCCGCTTTCCCGGTCAGGGCCCCGCAGCGGGCGGTATGGCCGGGTGGTCACGGCGGTCCTGCTGTTCATGCTTTACTTCAACCTTCTCTATGCGGTGTCGGACTGGACGGTTCGCACCGGTGTTCCGGCCTGGCTGGGGGGCGTGCTCGTGCACGGCGCCGCACTGATGGCCGTTCTGCTGGCCCTGCGATTCATGCTGGGCCTGCAGCTGCGGCGGCGGGTTTGACGGTGATGGCCATGTCCCGGAGTCCCTTGTTCTCCCGGCTCGATCGCTACGTGGCCGCCACCGTGACCGCCGGTGCCCTGGTGGGGCTGGCGGTGATTGTTTGCCTGAGCTTTGTGTTCGAGTTCATCGACAAGGCCGACGACATTGGCGTGGGGGACTACCAGCTGGCCGACGCGATGCTGGCGGTGGGGCTTTCCATGGTGCAGCGGGGTTATGAGGCCTTTCCCATGGCCACCCTGCTGGGTGCGTTGGTCAGCCTGGGCGCCCTGGCGGCCCGCAGTGAACTGACGGTTATGCGGGCGGTGGGTCTGTCGCCGGCGCGCATCGCGCGCCCGGTGGCACTGGCGGCGACCATGCTGGCGCTGATGGCCGCCGTGGTGGGCGAGTGGGTGGCGCCATCGGCCTCGCGAATGGCCGAGTCCGTCCAGGCCCGAGCCAGCGACGGACAGCTGGGGTCGGCGGCGGGCCGGTTGTGGGCCCGGGATGGTGAGTGGGTGCTCCACGTCGACCGGGTGCTGGCAGCGGATACCCTCGCTGGTGTCACCGCGTTTCAGGTTGATGGTGACCGGCTCGTGCAGGTGGTGGTCGCGCCGGGCGCGCGCTTCGAGTCGAGCCGGTGGCAACTGGCCGATGCGCGGGTCAGCCGGTTCTGGTCGGAGGGCGTGGATGTGAGGGAAAGCGCTGATTTCGCCCTGGGAGGCGAGCTGCGGCCCGACATGCTGGAAGTCGTGGTGGTGGATGCAGCGACCCTGTCCGCCACTGAAATTCGGGAGTACGTCCGCTATCTCGAAGCCAATGACCTGGACAGCGCGCGGTATCAACTGGCCTTCTGGGAGAAAGTCGCCACGCCCCTGGCCACCGTGGTCATGCTGCTGCTGACGGTGCCGCTGGTTTTCGGGCCGCAGCGCAGTAACAGTGCCGGGCAGCGGATTTTCATCGGCGTCATGATCGGTCTGGGTTTCTTTCTGCTGAATCGGTTTCTGGGCAACGCCGGCATGATCTACGGACTGCCGGCGCCCCTGAGCGCTTTGCTGCCCACGTTGCTGGTAGGGGTGGTGGCCCTGGTGGGCATTCGCCGGGCCGGTTAGCTGTGCCGCTCGTCCAGGTAAAGATAGGTTCGGGACAGGCGGTCGTGCCAGGTCATACCCTCGCGGTCCAGCAGGGCCCAGAGGAAACCCAGTCCCACCGGTAACCAGGACACCAGGGCCATGGCGAAGCGGTAGGAGGCGGCCCGGGCGCTCACCCGCTGGCCGTTGGCGTCAATCAGGCGAAGGCGCCATGCCTGCATCCCCAGCGTGCGACCGCCGATGCACCAGAAGCCGACGAAGAAACCCCAGGCCACGGCGAGCAGATAGATCTGAAAAGCGATTGAGCCCGGCTCAGCGGCTTCGCCGCCCCGAAACCCCACCCAGATGGCGCCGGCGCCAATCCACAGCGCAATCAGCAACATGCTGTCGTAGAGAATCGCCGCGAGACGGCGCAGCAGACTGGGTCGGTGTTCGTCGGGAATCATGCCGATCCTGTGAACAAGTGGCGCTCCCACGGGGATTTGAACCCCGGTTTCCGCCTTGAGAGGGCGGCGTCCTCACCACTAGACGATGGGAGCGTGAT
>SL_4KL_010_BRINEDRAFT_10001543_pt1 | contig 12739 bp, 22 predicted proteins | sample SodLak_010_BRINE_2_FD_10664 | JGI IMG/M metagenome (IMG submission 10664)
CTGTCGATATTATGAATATGAGTGTAAGTGGTGGAGACACCAATTATATGCAAGATATTGCTACCTCTATTTATAACGACACGGATACAATAATGGTTACTTCAGCAGGGAATAACGGGGCTGATGGATTAACTCACCCCGGGACTTATGATGAAGTAATTTCAGTCGGAAGTGTCCGAAGTCCAGGGAGTTCTTCCGTGCCTACCCGTGCATCTTACTCCTCAATCGGGCCGGAGTTGGACATTACGGCTCCGGGCAGCGGAATACTGTCGCTAAGACACACGGATAACGACCTACGCTCAATGTCAGGGACATCAATGGCATCTCCAAATCTAGTCGGGGTTATAGGATTGATGCTAGCTAATGGTATTGACCCAGCCGATGTAGAGGATATACTGTATAGAACAGCTATTGACCTCGGAGAACCGGGTTGGAATGAAGAATATGGACACGGTATGGTTAATGCTTACTGGGCTGTCAATGCCGTGTCTGAAATCAATATAAGTATAGGCAATTATGAAACCACCGTCGATATTACGGATGATAGCTATACCATTAGCAATATACCGGAAGGAGAATATCAATTAACAGCCTGGATAGATGTTCGCAACAACGGAATCATAGAAAATGGCGACTATGTGGCTCAAAAAGATATAACCCTAACAGAAGATAAAACAATAGACTTAACTTTAGAAGAATTCTATCAAAGAGAAGGAGGTGAAAATAAATGAATACATTTAATTGGCTAATAAGCTCACAAGCTGCTACTGCAATATTGGCAGGTGTTATTGTCTGGTTTATTAAGGGCTATTTGGCGGATAGTGCATGGAAAAACATCATTAAGTTACAGCTGCAGATAATAGAAGCAACATTGAAAAAACTTAATGTTGATATCCCAGAATTCCTCCAGAAAATTATTGATGGACTTCATGCTTCCGCTGAAGATACTGCAGAACTTGAGAAGATATACCAAGATGAAAAGTTAAAAATAACCAGAGAGAACTTGATACAAAGACAAGAAAACTCAAAAAAGTAACAGAAGATACTTTAAATAGATTTAATAAAAGTATCGGATTCGATAGAAATTATAAAGGAGTTGATAGACTCGATGAATCTGGAATTGGAAACAAAACTGACAGATGATGAAACTGAAATGGTTCTTCGGAGTCTCAAAAGTAGAATCCGACAAAAAGAAGTAGAACTCTATAATCTGATAAAAAGATACCGGCGTGTTGCTGAAGGGCATCCTCAAGAAGTCGAGAAACTTCAGTTGAATAAGCTATCCATCGATTAGACTCCTCCTCTCCTAGGAAGGGCAGAGTCTTACTCCCTACTCTGCCCTTCTAACAAATATTAAGACAAAGAGTCATTATTTATTTAAAGCCTTCAGAATAAGAAATTACCGAGGTAAATCCTCTTTCATTTTGTTGCCCCCGGACTGGTATCCCGGGGGCTAAATATGCTAACTTATTATCTGAAAATTCTAACAATTAAAGAAAAGTAAAATTATGTAAACTCCTCACAAGCCCTTTAATCGACTTTTTGCCCGGTCTATATAATGATATTACCCCGGGAAATAAACACGAATTTACCCCCACCACAGCCCGGAAAACTGGAAAATTTCAAAGATTTTACCCTCCCATCAGAAAAAATCAAACTACATTATTTATAATATTCAGAAAACTTAAATAGACAAAAAAGAGAGCAGCAGAACTGCTCTCTCACATCAGATTTTATCAATATGACCTCCTATCTAAAAGATAAATACCAAATAAAATGATACAATATCCATATAACAGATACAATAGATAATCCAAAACAAAGTTTGAGTATTCTGTCTCCAGATCTTTGTTCAAAAGTATCATTATTTTTAAAAGCCATATAAGTTACTAGACTAAGAACAAACCAACTAATCAAAACAATAAAAGAAACAATAACATAAAAAATTGTAGTAAGCATTTCAAATGGAATTACATTCATACGCATCCCCATTCTTGATTACAGAAATCTTCAATTGCATTAATTAACTGCCCAATATTTTTACACCTTCTTGTACTCATAACTTGAATAAAATAGTGGTCTTTCCAAGCGTTACCCCAAATATAAATAGGAATACTTAGCATATAAGCGAAACTCATCTCCATAGATGTCCCAATGTAGCTATAATCTTTCATAGTCATTTCCGCAACAAATAAATCCGAACTTCGTACCATAGATAAATCATCCTTAACAATTTTTTCTGGGTCGTATTCATTATCTAAATTCTTATCTTCGATTGGGTCTAAAAGTACAATATCGTATCTATCAGCTAGACAGTTTCTAATCCGATTTCTCCAACTCCGACAAAAAGCCTCCTGCTCTTTACAAATAGCCCCAGATAGATAAACTCTTTTTTGCATTACAGTGCCCCCTCCTTTTCTAAGTTTTTTGACTTGCCCCGGTCTGAGAATTAATTACCAGTTTTCTAGTTTTTCTTCTATTGTGTGTTTGATGTCTTCCAGCGTAACCTCTTTCCAGTCAGTCGAAGAGGTCAGCGTGCATGTAGTGTCAAATTTAATGAAGTATCTATCGCTATCACTTTTGATATAAATGAGTTCATGATAGTTGCCGCCATTATTATGCTGAATCCTAGCACCACAATCGCAAGGCTCCCTAAGCAGAGCTTCCCCTTGTTCCTCAAGTTGTGTCAGAAGTTCTTCCTTCTTTTCCTCCTGTTCACTTGGTAGGTATTTCATTATTTCATCCTCCCTTCTTTTGTTAAATACTGATATTTAATTCCCAAATCGTTTGCTGGAAAATATTCTTGCTGATTCTGACAATCCTTACAAGCAAGTATTGAGTAATTAAATTTCTCCCCTTTTTCCTCTATAACATCTGCAACCTCAATAAATCCTCTATCGCTACCACAGAAATTACAAACTATTTTAAAGCTCATTTTTCCATCCTCTCCTTAATCTTCTGTACTTCCAAATCCTCCAAATCTTTCTGACTGTAATCTAGTATCCGAAGTTGTAATAAGATATGGCTGAAATATTCCTTGAGCAACTCTAGCCCCTTTTTTAACTTTAAAAGAACTATCCGTAATATTTTTAAGTGGAATTAGTATATGGCCTTCATTATCAGGATTATTGTAATAATCTGCATCAATAATACCAACTTGATTTGCTAATACTATGCCTTTGAGTGCCCAGGAACTTCTAGGATGAATTTTTAAAACCTCATCCATGTACATTTGAGCCTTCACACCTGTAGCCATTAATACGATACCATGAGCAGGGATAGTAAAATCATAAGGAGCATAAAAATCATACCCACAAGACATTTTAGTCTTTCTCTCAGGAAGTTTAATATTATGATAACAATCAACCATATTCTCTTTTGTAGCCTGAGTTTCAGATATTTTCGAAAAAAGTCTAGGCATATTCATCAGTCGCTTTTTGAACAATATAACCACAAAAGTCCATACAATTATTACAGTCTATACATTTTTCCTGTTGAATATACATTTTAATATCACCTTTATGGATAGCATTTATAGGACACATTTGCATACATAACCCACAGAGGTCACATTCATAAGTTATCTTTTTTGTCATAAGATTTTTCCTCTCTAACTTTAACTAGATTAAAAGGTACAGGCATTGAATCAGAGACCCCGTGTTTTTGAAAAAATTTAACTCTAGCATTAAAATAATTATTAGCCTCAATAATTTCTCCATATTTACCGAATGTTACTAAATATTTTTTCATAAACATTCTCCTTTCAAGTTTTGGATACAACTATCTTTGATCGCTGGAAGGGGTGAGACCGGGCAGAGACTCCTAAGCCCCAAATAATTGGGTCGTTTTTTCAAAATTTGAAATTACGCTTAAGTGTCGATAAATTCATACATTGTTGTACCATTCTCTGTTCTAACCGCCGATACACATTCAGCCTGAATAAGAGTATCTAGTATTTCTCGGAGATTCTCCGCAGAACAAAAAGTTCTACACATTGACATTAAAGTTCTATGAGTAACTTCTTCCCTCCGTCTGATAACATCCAACACTCTAGAGGTGGGCAGCTGTCCATCGCTGACTATCATAGTATCTATTACAGGAGTCATAGTATCTCTAACATCTTTAAGCATGGATTGCGACATTTGTAAATCACTCTTAGTTAAAACTAATTCGTCTTTCCGAGAAACAGAGATTAACATAGCGACTTTGAGCACAAAATTATCCCATCGGGAAAAGAAATCGTCCTGCCCGGGATTTTCCATTGATTCTTGAGCATTTTTAATATAGAATTCTTCAAAATATTCTTTTGCCTCATCGTCAAAAACAAACTGACCTTTAAGCGACTGGATGTGAATTAAATCATTTATAATTCTATCCTTAATATCTTCGAAGTCTTCTGGGATTTCGTCTTCAGGAAAAGGTATCAGCCTTTTTGGTTCCTCTGCGTATACAAAGATAGTTCGACTCATTATACCTCCACCCACAGCTTCTATTGGTAAGGAGGCTCTTAGCCATTTTTCAGTAGAAGCTCCTATCATATTAATGTATACATTGTTTAACTTATCTTTTCCTGAGCTTTTTGTTTCATAATCCCATTCATCTCTGCAGTCATATAAATCCACTAACGAAGCTAATAGACCAGAGTGCAATGCACTTGAGCCTAGAAAAGTACTTAATTCTGAGGCTCTTATCAAGCCTGACGCTTTAAATTTGACATGAGTTGACCCCTCGTCTATTTCTGCTCCCTCTCCTAAGAATTGCAAAAGGCGTTCATTAGTTATCTTTTGGGCAAACATTCTGGGAATATCTTTAGAACGGGGATCTTTTTTCATTTCCTTCAACAAATCCATGCCCATACTTATAGCCGTACTTTTATGACATTTAGCTGTTCCGGCTACAAGAATACAGTATAGATTTGGATAAACTGTAAATGTTCCTCTGTCCATAGATATTTGTCTGTCAAGAACAGAGGCTATCATAACTAAGAAAACCCAGGTATGAAATCTTACTGGGCTTTCCTGTCCTTCTGTATATTTCATGTACTCGGCTAGTATACTATCTTCTATCAGTCGTTCTGTCATGACATCACCCTCTCACCTCCTTTATTTCATATTATGATACCTCATTCCAGCTGTATCCTCTTTTTATTTCTGTCGGGATACTAACTGTGTAACCATTAATCTCAAATGGTCGAGTGAGTGCTTCTTCAATAATTATGCTGATTTCATCAAACTGTTCCGGCAGACATTGGATAAATATTTCATCATGAAGTTGTAAGATTATCCTAGCCGGATGGGGCAGTTGTGCCCAGATTTCTTGAGTAGCAAAGTGCAGTTTATCTGCGACTGTACTTTGTGGGATATAAGATACGGCCGACCTAAAGGTGTCATCATTCATTCTTCCATGGAATGTTCGTTCTCTGCCGAATGGTGTTACCAGTTTTCTAGTTTTTCTTACCTCAACTTCGATCTCTTTTTGCCAGACTCTGACACGAGGATAAGTGTTGAAATATCTACGCTGGTATTCTTTAGCCTGAGCTACGCTAATGTTTGCTAGTTTAGCGAACAACATTGGGCCCATACAATAGTTGCAGTTACCTGTAATGGATATTTTATCGTTGTGTTTGATTAGAAAAAATCCTGTGTTTGTTTTTAAACAGAATACATCTCCATTATAATTTGATTCTTGGATTGTTCCGTGTTGAATGCTACTTAATTTACGGTTATTAAAAGTCAAACGATAGACTGTTTTTCTATTTCCTCGCTGAGGTAATTCAGATAATAAAGCTTGTTTTCCCATTAAATGTGTTATTGTTTGTATTATTTTAGCATTTTCTTTGTTTGTACTACTGTAAGTTTTCGCATGCCCAGATTTTCCTCCTTGTGTACCATCCCAGTTACTTACTTCATCTTCAATGATTTTTAAATAACTTAAACTTAGATGTGTTAAATGCCATTTAAATGTCTTATCTCTATTCCAATGAATAAAATCTTCGATATATCTTAGATTTTCTTTTCTAATTTTAATGGATGTTGTACCATCTGAGTATTCAGTAATATTGAAATCATCTCCTAAAAGACTTTTTAAACGATTTATTTTTTTCATATTTTTTAAATGAAATTCCATCGTATTGTTGGATCTAAAAGTTGCATCTGCTTGAATAGCGATAGCTAAACGAAGTTCTCTAGCTTTTTCTTTATTTATTTTGAAATTAGATACTTCACCATTTGTGAGCAATTTCGCAGTTTTATGCAAACCCTCAGCGAAGGTTTTTACATGTAGAGGATTTCCTTGAGCGGTTACATAAGGAATTCTATGGTCGCTAGTAACTATTTGACTTGCAGATGTGTTTTCTATTTGATGTAGTTTTCCAGAGTATTCAAAGTGTAATTTTTTTGCATTATCATATCTTATCCTTGGACTGCTAGGATTTTGCAAATCAACTTGAGCTACAATTTCTTGTGAATTTATTTCTTCTATCTTTTTCCAACCTGTTAATGTTAGAACTTCATGTCCTGGTGTAACACATGCATGAGTTATTCTTTTACCTAATTGACGCTCATTATTAGTTACTTCTTCAAACGATTTATCAAAAATCATTGCGGCGTTTTCCCGATGAACATCTCCTCCGGATTCAACAACATCAATCATATTTTGGTCGTCTGCAGCATACGCTACTACCCGGTTCTCGGCCTGGCCGAGGTCAGCTCCGACAAATATCATGCCCGGGTCTGGTATAAATATTTCTCGCTCGATTCCTTTTTCTCTATTTTGACAGTTCATTCCGGTTCCATCAACATACTTCTTAGATGAGAGTCTACCTGATTCCGTGCCACTTACAATATAGGATGTTCTTATTCTGCCATCTTCTGAAATTTCTGTCTTTGTAAATCCTGAAGATTTACTGCGGTATTTTCTGATGTCGAGCATTAGTTGAAAGGCTTCATCTCCTGTTCTACGATAGAATTCTTCGAGAGTTTCCTTAGCCGTACATAAATTACCATTCTTATTATATCGAGGTTTCATTCCATAGTCTTGGTATAATACTTGTCTCATATCAATGACAGATTTTACATTGATGCGTTTACCTAGAATGTCTGTGAGTTTTTGGCGTTTCTTTTCGATTATTTTATCTATTTCTGCGTCTAGTTGAGCCATCTTTTCTTCGTCATGATTGACTCCTTGCCTGGATACATTAATAAAGCAACGAATAAGAGGATGAACATGGTCAAAGTAGAAGTCTTTAAGTCCCTTGCGTTCTAAGTCTTTTATTTGTCCTTCGCATACCTCAAGTGTGCAGGCAGAATCTTTAGCGTTGTATATCCATCTGTTATCTTCTGACTGATCCTTGTAGTAAGGTTCCCTAGTATAAATAGAGACTAGGAAATCTAAGCCTTTTGGGAATTCTGGCTCGATTACTTTAGCGGCATTCATTGTGTCAAAGTATAGATTTCTGACAGGAATACCTCTATCTTCCAGGTGAGATACATCGAACTGTGCGTTTTGAGCTATCTTTTTGATTTCTTTTATAGACATTAGGTTTGCTAGCATGTGGTATATCTCTATTTCCTGTTCTATGCTCCAGAGATTTTTACCATTAGCGTAACAGAAAGGGATACACATACTTAGCTCAGGTGTTGGTGCTAGGCCAATACAATCGATATACTTGTAGTTTTCTGAGTTTCCTTTGATAGTCTCAATATCAAATGATAGGAATTCTTTAAGTCTACAATGGTCGATAAATTCTTTTATTTCGCTCATTGTAGGATTAGTTATTAATTCCCTCTCGGGTAAATTTAACTCGGGAGTTTTAGACTCTCGCTTTGCCCGGGCTAAATCTAATTGCATGATTGGATTATCTCCGAACTGAGACATAATATAATTTGGTGTATAAGTTGGTATAACTTTTCCGCAATCAGAACCAAGTATTGAACCTCGGTAATCGAAACAGGAAATGGATTCCTTTTGTGTTACGGCTCTAAGAGGCTCGTTACCTAATGTGATTATTACATTTGGATTTACTCTTTTGAGTTCCATCCGCAGTTGATACCATTGGTCTTTTTTGTTCGTTATCTTTTTTTCTTTATAGACAACAGTGCGATAACATTTATGCATGTTTATTCCTACACCTCTTAGCATACTGTCTAAGAGTCGAGACTCGGAGCCTTTGAGCCATTTTTTGTGTTTAACTGAGCAAGGCCTATCGATTACTAGTACAATATCAGCATTTCTCGGGCCTTGAGGTTTAAATCCGATATCTAAATCTACGCTTACTTTTGCCAAATGGGGCACCTCCAATCGAATGTGAATGTGAAACAAGAGATGTTAGCGAAACTCAATGTCTAGAGCCACGAGTAAAAGATAGATTGTTAAAGTATCCTCAGAAGGAAAGTATTCTAGACCTACCAACAAAGACTCTGGGATTATTTTATATAAATGAGCCTTCATTCTACATTTTCCTGTTTAATCTGTTCAATAGTGTCTTCTATTTTCTTATCCTTGGTTTTCTCTCGGACAAAATCTACAGCTTTAGCATAAACTTTGTCGCTTTTTTCTATGCCTATTCCATATCTGTCCTGAAGAACTGCTGCGGCCACAGTTGAGCCCGAGCCACAAAAAGGATCGACTACTATCTCGCCCGGCTCAGAGCTATTCAATATAAAACGCTCTAGCAAAGCTATGGGTTTTTGAGCTGAATGGACTCGGTCGTCATTCCTTGGTCTTGGTATATTAAAATGATTCCAGTCTCCAGTCTTTAAGTCTCTCTTACCTTTGTAGGCAAAGAATATAACCTCGTAGCTGGAAGGATAAGTTCTTCCTTTAGCAGCTGAGCCCGGCTGACCCTTAGCCCATACTAGAGGAACTTCATCGACTTCAAATCCATTTTCGATTAGTACCTCGTAAAATAATTGATAATGTCTAATTCCGAAGAAAAAGTAAAGATGTCTATCTTCTTTGAGGATTCGATAAGATTCCTCGAGGGCTTTGTCTGTCATGAATAAGATATCGTCTAGAGCATCGCTGTATTCAATATCTGTGTGCTTAGATAACTCGCTCTGTGAATCCATGCCGATACCCCAAGGAGGATCCATAATTATTAGGTCTACAGATTCATCCTCTTGGGATTCGAGCCACTCTATACAATCGCAATTATGAAGTTCATATTTCTCAGAGACATCTTTATCTTCGAGCACGGATAACATTTCTTGATAAATTTCATCTTCTTTGAGTTTTTTGTATTTTTTCATAGCTTGATGTTTATTTTTCTCTTTTTCTAATTCGGGGTATTTTTCTAGAGCTTCAGCTAAAGTTATATCCATTGATATTGAGCCAAGCGACTGGTCGAGCTCTTCTGCAGTATCCTCTATTCCCCATGTACCTTCAGTTTCATGGCCAGGAACTTTTGATCCGTGTTGTTCTTGCTTAATTTTGTGTAACTCCTGTTTCGCTCTAACCTCTTCCTGCCAGGTGAAATCTTTTCTTCGAATATTTTCTTCGAGCTCCATTTCTCGTTTATTTAATTCGTCTACATCGTTTATAACTCTGACTTCAATTTCTTCCATGTTTAGATATTTGCAGGCTCTTATTCTGCGTTCACCAGCAATAATATTTAAATCTTCGTCTACGACAGGAAGTTGTATGAGTCCAAATTCTTTGATGGACTCGGCTAGCTCTTCTATGTCGCCAAAGTCTGCCCGGAAACGATTATTTTTAATATTGATGTCTGATAATTTTATCTTCATGTTATTCCTCCTTATTCAAAGTATCCATATATTTCTGCTTCTTTAATACAATCTTCGATATTTTCTTCGCACTCAGATGGTTTGTGAATACAATCTTTACATATCCTAGGAGTGCCATCAATTAAATCGTCTAGAAGTTTTTTAAGGTAATCTTTTCTTATGCCATATTCTTCACAAAGTTCATCTAGAGTCGCTCCATTTTCATATTCTTCTCTCAATTCTTCTCTGTCATATTTTCTTGAATGCTTATAAATATTCAGCCCGGCTTTCTCTTTAGCGTTATTCCAACCTACAAGTTTTATTACAGCATACCCTGAAGGCAAATCTAGTTCTTTAGCGATACGCCTATATTTAGCAAAGGTATATCTGCCTTCACAATGTTCTCTACCTGTTTTGACAGCTTCTAGTATTTCTTTCTCAGAATAATCTAACATAAAATCCCTCCTAACATTATCTTGGGATCTCATATTTAAAGAATTTTCCACAATCTCTACAAAAAACCACTTTGAATCCCTCTCTAATATTTTGAAAAGTTGAAGCATCACTAGTATTTTTGTGAGGACATTCGCCGGACTTTATTCTATCCTCTACTATTTCAGATTCCAATTGATTAAGTCTATGTCTGATGTGAGATATCAATTCTAAGGGGTCAATCCCATTGTAGCTCATATCCTGCCCTCCTTAATTCTCGGATGACGGCTCTACGGAATCCGTGCCCGGTTAATCGTTTGTTGGCGGCTAGCTCAGCTATGCGTTTTATTATAATCTCTTCTTTTGATGTCTTGACTCCTTTACCTTCGGTACGAAATTTAATATTCTTTAACATTTCCTCATAAGGTTTTTCTTGGCTCATTTTTATCCTCCTTTTGTAATTTCAAAATTTGAAATTGTGCGTTTTCTGTAAAAGTCCAATCGGATGTGAGTGTGTGGCAAGGGATGTATAGGCTATTCTACTACCGAGTAGACTATTACCCATAAAAGGAACCAAAATATCGCTGCATAGAATGCTAACCGAATCATCAGGCTTTACTCCTTTCTATACTTTATTGTTATATTCTTCTTTAATTTTATTTTTAGCCTCCTTTCTATACTTGTTTGATTAAGTCTATCCTAACATTGATATTAGATATCAAGGCATGCGTTGCATCTTTGATGAACTGTTCGGTGGCTATTTCTTTAGCTTTATCTTCGGTTTCTGCTTCAATTCTAGTATTTACATTTGTTCTAGTTCTAGCTTTGAGCCCTTCATCATATTTACTAACAGTAGCGTAAACCATATAGCTATTCATTTTATCCTCTCCTTTTAATATTTGCAAGGATACGCTCTATGGTATTCCCTAGCATTCTTTGTGAATTTTTCAGTATTATCTAATTTCTCGTCATAAAACATGATAGTAATTTCTCCATGACCAGAATGGACAAAGTCTCTTATTCCATCAAGTTTTTCTGCCTCAGCATGACTAACTGATATACAGAAATCTTTAATCTCTAAAGAGTCTTTATTTAACATATCAGTTAACACTTGAATAAACGCCTCTTTTTCTATACCTTTCATAAATTATCCTCTCCTTAAAGTAATCTTTTTCCTCGGATATATGCTAAATAAGCTAAAGCACTTTTAGCAATCTTTTTATATTCTACTACTAATTCATGTAAGTCTATCTCACCATTTAAAAATTCTTGTTCTGTAGTTTTGATAAGAGAAAAATTCTCCCGACAATATTCTCCCACAGGACAGACATCCCCACAATTTCCAACCTCAATATTTGTTTCCAGATCTTCATAGCTATCTAAGTTATAACAAAAGCCACATTTTTTATACATTCGGTGAGTTAATTCTTCGACATCTTCGAACCTAAGGAGAGTTATCTTATCTAAATTGTTTGTCCATTTTTTCTCGCTAAAACTTAAAGCATCTATTAAACTTTCTAATTTATATTCCCTTTCAGGGAAATAAGTGAATTTAATCATCATCGAGTCTCCTTTCCTTAATTACTTCCAGGTAATCTAAAACTTCTTTAGCTAACTTTTTTAATTGAGCTAAACACTCATCTGTATTAATTATTTCCAATACAAAATCTTGTTCTATATCTTCNACTCTTCTGTNGACTTTAATACAATAGTCTCCAACAGGACAAATATTATTACAATTTNCCTTAAGGTTTACATAACCTTTAAGATTATAACAAAAACCACATTTTAGATAAAAGTATTCTTCAAATAAAAATTTGATGTCCGCATTTTCTCTTTCTCCAGGAAAATCTTCTCTATCTATAGTATAAATAGCATTACACCATTTTTCTGCACTAAGGCTTACAGCCTCCTCTAAATCTATTATTGCAGATTCTTTTTCTTCATTATAAATAAATTGTTTACTTTTCATTTTAATCCTCCTCACTACTCTAAGATTTTATCAAAAGTATTCTCTTTAACTTTTATTTTTTGTACACTATCAGTTGTAGCTTTTACTGCTCTGTTTATTGCTTGATTGTGAGTTTCAGCTTTTACTAAAAAAGTACTACTTTTTTCTATCTCTCCATATCTACCCTCATAACAATGAATTAACTTTACTTCGTAGTATTTCATTTAATGACCTCCATCCCAAGACATGATGACTAAAGCCATAAAAATTCCAACAACAAACAGATATAATCCGTATGAGAACCATCTTAACACTACACTGTCTATCAACAACAATGCATAGCCTATAACTAATATTCCCATCAAAGCAGCTACTACACAAGATAAAACTCCTAATAGAGGAATGTCAAGGTCTGCCCAGGAAGTTTCTCCAAACATCATCACTATAAGTGTTAGTACGCCAAGCAATAAAAGTCCTCCGATATAGCTAATCATTGTTATCCTCCTTTAGTCTTTTTCCAGTCTCATTACCACATTTATCACATTTCATTTTTCTTCCTCCTTTCTGGATATTTATTTTCTAATTCTCTGATATATTTTAATCTAGGTTTTAGATGTTTATCAGAATACATAGA
>SL_4KL_010_BRINEDRAFT_10001545_pt1 | contig 12737 bp, 16 predicted proteins | sample SodLak_010_BRINE_2_FD_10664 | JGI IMG/M metagenome (IMG submission 10664)
ACTAGATTGGCTGTGTAGGTCTGCATAGCGTTCGTGGGATTTGAGGTACGAACAGAGTTCGTCGGCGTCTGGAATGTGGCCGATAACACCCCAGACACGTGAAATTGTCCACCGCCCGACGTTCCACAATTTCGACGCGGCAAAGCCATGCGAATCGAGGTCGTCACAGACTTGCGAGTGGTTACGGATACTCGCTTTGAGTGTCCGAGTGACGACCTTATTCGGCATATGTAAGCATGGTATTTTTTCTTACATAAATGTTAACACTCGGCGTGGAATATCCAGCCGTGGCTACAAGCGTGGACAGGTTCCCAGATGTCGGCTTCATCCACACCCGTAAAGGGTGGGCTTTCGCCTCGAACCGCTGTAACGATCCCGAAACCCGAGTCAAAACAGCAAAGAGTGGGCCGACCACACCAGAGAGTATGTACGAGGGCGTCCACGCACACCCCGACGGGCGAGCCACCGTTGCCCGGTTCGCAAAAACCGCGACGAGGTACGGCTACGACGGGATCGTGGTTCGAAATCACGGGGACGCCCAGGCGACGTACGACGGCGAACAGATCGAAGCGGAATACGGTATCGACGTGGTTTCGGGGATCGAGATTCGCACCGATGATCCGGGGCGAGCGAGCGGACTCATTGGAAACTATCGGTCGAAACGAACGATCGTCTGCGTCCACGGCGGCGAGTTGAACCGGTTCGCCGTCGAGCAATCACAGGTCGACGTGCTCGCACATCCGATGGATGGCGGGGACATCAATCACGTCCTCGCGAAAGCGGCCGCCGAGAACGACGTCCACCTGGAGTTCAACTTCGGTCGCGTGCTCCGATCCGAAGGCGGACCGCGGGTGGAAGCGATCTCTCAGCTCAGAAAACTCCGTGAACTCGTCGAACAGTACGAAACACCCTACGTCGTCTCCGCGGACGCGCGCTCGCACTTGCAGGTACGAGCGCCGAGGGAGCTACGCGCGGTCGCAGAAACGATCGGGTTCGACCGCAACGCTGTCGAGGAAGGACTTTCCGCGTGGGGCGAACTCGCCCAGCGAAACCGATATCGTCGGTCGGAGGAGTTCGTCGAACCGGGCGTCCGCATCGTCGCCGATGAGCGATCCGAAGAGTGATTCGAGGGACTCACACCCGTCAGATCGCCGAAGCTATGTGAACAGAGCGTGTATTCGGGGGCAGTGAAACATCTGCCGAAACATCTTCGACCGCGGTGGCGGTATCTCGCCGTCGAACTGGAATCGTGGCCCGATGCGGAGATCGATCGGAGAGCGTTCCAGCGGACGCTTTGGTTCTCGGCCCAAAACTTCATTGGTGACGCCGGTAGCGCCGCACTGGATGCGAAACTGTTCGAGTTTTGGTATGACGGGGGAGACGGGGAAGCCGTCATTCGGGTTCGACGGGGCGAAGTCGAACGGCTTCGGGCCGTACTGGCGACGATCGACGAGATAGACGGGTATCCGACCGGCGTTCGAATCCGAGGCGTTAGTGGAACGGTGCGAGCCTGTGAGGAAAAGTATATACGGCGTCCGAAGGTACGACTTAAAGAGAGAATCGTCACGTTCGCGGGTGCCGATCGGCACGTCGTTGTCCGGAATGATCGGGTCGATATCGACGGTCCGGACGGTCCCGTGGGCGCGACAGCACTCGATATTCGCGACAACTAACAATGCAGGGACAATCGCAGCAGCAGGCGTACGATCGGGGGATCACCATCTTCTCCCCGGACGGCCGTCTGTACCAGGTCGAGTACGCGCGAGAGGCAGTCAAACGAGGCACGGCGTCCATCGGTATTCGAACCGAGGACGGCGTCGTGTTGGTCGTGGATAAACGCATCCGTTCGCCGCTCATGGAACGGACGAGCGTCGAGAAGATCCACAAAGCCGACGATCATATCGGCATCGCGAGCGCGGGCCACGTGGCGGACGCCCGCCAACTCATCGACTTCGCGCGTCGACAGGCACAGATCAATCAACTACGGTACGGCGAACCGATCGGCGTCGAGACGCTGACGAAAGCCGTCACCGACCACATCCAACAGTACACGCAGGTCGGCGGCGCGAGACCGTTCGGCGTCGCGTTGATCATCGGCGGTATCGAGGACGGCGAACCGCGTCTCTACGAGACGGATCCGTCCGGAACGCCGTACGAGTGGCAGGCGTTGGCCGTCGGCGCCGACCGCGGCGACATCGAGGATTACCTCGAAGAGCATTACAGCGAGGATATCTCCCTCGACGACGGCGTCGGACTCGCCCTCGAAGCGCTCGCGTCGGTCAACGACGGGAAACTCACACCGGAGGGTATCGGTCTCGCCACGATTTCGGTCGGCGACGAAGGGTTCACGCAACTGTCCGACGAAGAGATCGAATCCCACCTCGAAGCGCACGAGCTCCTCGAGACAGCGGACGACGAAGGCGACGAAACCGAAGAGTAACGAACACGTCGCCGCGCCGTTTGGGAACATCTTTTATGCCCCGGCGCGCGTACCGACACGTATGATATCACTTGACGAGGCAGTGACGGCGCGCCTCGAGTCGCACGGTCAGCGTTTCGAGGTACTGGTCGATCCGGACGCTGCGCTCGCGATAAAACGCGGCGAGTTCGACGGCGAACTCGAGAACGTTATCGCCGCAGAGGACGTTTTCGAGGACGCTTCCACTGGTGATCGGCCGCCGGAGAGCTCCCTGGAAGACGTTTTCGAAACGACCGATCCCCTCGAGATCATACCGGAGGTCATTGAACGCGGTGAGATCCAGATCACGGCCGAACAGCGCCGCGAGATGCAAGAGCAAAAGCACAACCAGCTGATCAACCAGATCGCGCGAAACGCGGTCAACCCACAGATGGACGACGCGCCGCATCCGCCCGAGCGGATCGAGCGCGCGCTCGAGGAAGCGGGATTTCAGATCGATCCGATGGAGCCGGTCGAAACGCAGGTCGACGACGCGTTAGACGCCCTTCGGCCGGTGATTCCGATCCGGTTCGACGAAGTCGTCATCGCGGTGCAGATCCCCGCCGAGTACGCCGGGAGCGCACAGGCGCAGATCAGGCAGTTCGGCGAGCTCGAAAACGAAGAGTGGCAGTCCGACGGCTCGTGGGTCGGCGTGTTACGGTTCCCCGCGGGCCTCCAAAACGAGTTCTACGATCTCGTCAACGAACACACGAGCGGCGAGGCCGAAACGAGGATCGTCAAGGACGAAGACGACATCGAAACGCGGTAGCGTTTTCGCCCCGGCCGGATAGTTAAATACCGTGACGACGTACTCCTGATGAGTGACTGGACACAACGGTCGGGCGGTCGTCGTGAAACGCGTCGACGACGGCCATCCGGACACGACAGAGATACGCGAGCTAGCCCGTGCAGCCGGCTACACGGTCGTCGGCGAGGTGACACAGACGCGCACCGAAGATCCCGCACTTTGTTTGGGGGAGGGAAAAGTCGGCGAATTGGCCACACTCCTCGCGGGGACGGAGGCGACGACGGTAATCTTCGATAACCGATTGGGACCGTATCAGACGTACAACCTCGGGAACGAACTCCCGGAGGGCGTCGAAGTGTTCGATCGGTTCAAGCTCATCCTCGATATCTTCGGTCAGCGCGCCCAAACGAAGAAGGCACAACTGCAGGTCGAACTCGCCGAGCTTCGATACGAGCTGCCACGGGTTGAAGCGAAAGTGTCGCTCGCAAGGCGAGACGAGCGACCGGGGTTTATGGGTCTCGGAGAGTACGACGAATCCAGAGAGCGGGATATCAAAGCCCGTATCAGCCGAATCAGCGACGAGTTAGAGCGGATCGAGCGAACCGAGTCTCACCGCCGCGAACAGCGTCGAGAGTCCGGCTTCGATCTCGTCGCGCTCGCGGGCTATACGAACGCCGGAAAATCGACGTTGCTTCGGCGGCTGGCGAGCGATGTCGATATCGATGAAAACGAGGGACTGCATCCGGATCTCGACGCGACCGCGGAATCGGAAAACCGACTGTTCACAACGCTCGGAACGACGACGCGGCGCGCGGAGTTCGATCGACGAAACGTCCTCGTGACCGATACNGTCGGGTTCATCTCGGATCTGCCCCACTGGCTCGTCGAATCGTTCCGTTCGACGCTTTCGGAGGTGTACCGAGCTGACCTTGTGTTGCTCGTCGTCGACGTATCCGATCCGCTCGAAGAGATTCGAGAGAAACTCGTGACGTGTCACGATACCCTATACGAGCGAAACGAAGCGCCGATTATCACGGTCTTGAACAAGGCCGACGCAGTCGACGACGACGAACTACAGGAAAAACGGGAAGCGCTCTCCGCGCTGGCACCGGATCCAGTCGTAATCAGTGCAAAGACCGGCGAAAACATTGACGGGCTCCGCGCCCGGATCGACGCCGAACTCCCCGCGTGGCGGGAGGAGCGGCTCGTGCTCCCGATGACGGACGAGACGATGAGCCTGGTGTCGTGGATCCACGACCGCACGAACGTCGAGGACGTCGATTACGGAGAGCAGGTGACGATCGTTTTCGAGGCCCGTCCGGCGATCATCGAGCAGGCCCGCTCGAAGGCGCGCGAGCTGTCGGCTCCGCCCGTCGAATAGTTCGTTTCACAGCGCTCGTTTGTGGTACATTTCACAGCGCTCGTTTCTCCTTCGAGACGACCTCGACGTCCGTAATCCGCGTTCCCGGATACTGTCCATCATCGTCTTTTTCGGCCGCTTTCACCATGTCCCAGACGACGTTTAACCCGGTCGTTACGCCTTCGAGCGCTTCCATCTCACAGCCGGTCTTCCCGGACGTCTCGACGGCCACCGTGAGTTCGAGGCCGTCGTCGTCGATGGAGAACTCCGTCTCGACGTTCGTGATCGGGATCTGATGGCACATCGGGATGGTCTCCCACGTGTGTTTGACTGCGCGTATCGCACCGACGCGTGCGACTGCGAGCACGTCCCCTTTTTCGACGGTGTTCGCTTCGATCGCGGCGGTCGTCGATTCACCCAGATCGATTCGGCCGCGAGCGACGGCGCGGCGCGCGCTGTCCGGTTTGTCTCCTACGTCGACCATCTGTGCATTTCCGTCGTCCGTGACGTGCGTGAGATCGGACCCATCGCTCATAGTACACTGTTCGGCGCCGGGGCGAAGAACCCATCGGGACGTTCGACAGCGATCAGTCCGCCTCGGGCCACAGTGCTCGCGGAAGTGCATCGAGGAGGTCAGTCGCTACGAGCCCGTATCCGTTCTCTTCGACGACGAGGTCGCCAGCCCGCCCGTTCGCGTACGCACCGAGAGACGCGGCAGCGAGCGGATCGAGCACGCAGGCCATCGCCCCCGTCGCCCCCGCGAGCACGTCGCCGGTCCCGCCGACCGTCATTCCGGGGTTCCCCGTGCGGTTGATCCGAGTTCGGTCGCCGTCGGAGATGACGTCGTAGGCTCCCTTCACGAGCACTGTCGATCCAATCTCGGCGGCGAACGCTTCGACCAGATCGGCGCGCTCGCGCCAGTCGTCGGCCGTCTCGCCCCCCATCTTCCGTAACTCCCCCTGATGGGGCGTACAGATGAGCGTCGCGTCGGTGTCTATCCCGGGGACGACCTGTAAGGCGTCGGCGTCGACGACGGCGACACCACTAAACGAAGAAAGGAACGAAGAGACCGCCTCGAGCGTTTCAGGGGCGTCTCCGAGGCCCGGACCGAAAACCACACAATCCATCTCCGCCGCCAGCGTTAGCAGTTGCTTGCTGTCTGACGGTTCGAGACGGTCGCCGGGGAACGGACGGACGATGAGGTCCTCGCTGTATCCTTGGATGTCTCTTGCGACCGCTTCGGGAGCCGCCACGTAGGCCAAGTCCGCCCCAGCGCGCAGCGCCGCCTGAGCGGACAGCGCCGGTGCCCCCGTGTATGGCCCGCCGCCGATAACGAGCACGCGTCCGAAATCGCCTTTATGCGCCGTAGGGTCTCGGGAGAGTCGGAGGAGATCGCCGCGTTCGACGAACGACTCGGCGGCGTCCGGAATCCCGATATCGGCGACAGTGACCGCCGCGTCGATAGCGTCCAATCCGGGTTTGGTGTCGTGAAACGTCACGACGCGATCCGCGTCGACGGCGACACCCTCGCGGTCGCCGGTGTCGGAATCGACGCCCGACGGAACGTCGACCGAGATAACGGGCGCGTCGGCGTCGTTTATCATCTCAGCGGCGGTCGATTCCGGTTCCCTGAGCGCGCCAGTCACACCGGTCCCGAGCATCGCGTCGACAATCGCATCCGGTTCTCCGAGATCGATCTCGGCCGAGTCGCTGATTTCCCGCGCGTCGAGTTCGGCCGCCCGGAGCGACTCCCAGTTGTCCCGAGCGATTTCCGTCGTGATGGTTTCCGCTCGACCGAGAAGATGGACTGTTACGTCGTACTCCGAGAGAAACCGGGCAGTGACGAAGGCGTCACCGCCGTTGTTTCCGCGGCCGCAAACGAGCACGACAGATGCACCCGGCTCCGTGATTTCGCGTACGGCGCGGGCGACAGCGTTCCCCGCCGATTCCATCAGCTGCTTCCGCGGAACGCCGAGCGCTTCGGCGTTCGCGTCCACGACAGCCATCTCCGTGCTCGAGATCATGGTTCCTCGTTTCGGTCGAACCACAGTAATCGTTGCGCTGACGGTGAGGCGGCCAGTCCCTATCGACGAATTTCGAACGATTCGAGACCGGTCGGTTCCTCGTACTCTACTTCGACATCGTGAACGCGGGCTTTCGGACTCCCCGTTCGACACCACTCGATCATCGCCTCGACGGAATCGCGCTCCCCCTCGAAGACGGCCTCGACGCGTCCGTCGGGGAGATTCTTCACCCAGCCATCGACGCCCGACTCGTGGGCTTTCTCCCGCGTCGATGCTCGGTAGTAAACGCCCTGTACGCGACCGGAGACGAAGACGTGTGCGCGCGTTCGGCCCTCCATGTTCTGAACTCCGGCACACGGCAGTAAAAACGTTCAGTCTACCCGAAAGAACCGTTCAACTCGTCCGAAGGTGGTGAAACACGTACGTCTGTGCGTATCCGGCATACGTCCCTCCGAACTGCGCCCTGATCGCTCTGGACGTTTCGACGTAGTTGCCGCGATCGCACTCGGGGTAGTGCTCTTCGATCGCGGATCGGATCCACGTATCGAGCGGAACGGCCTCGAGGTAACCGAGCGAAAACAACAGGACGCAATCCGAGACTTTCCGTCCGACGCCGACGAATCGGGTTAGCGACTCCCGGGCGTCCTCGTAGTCGAGATCGAGCGCTTCCGTCGGAGACGCGTTCCCGTCAGCGATCATCGTCGCCGTTCGCTGGACGTACGGTGCGCGATAGCCCAACGAGAGTTCCCGGAGTTCGCTCTCGGTTGCCGACGACAGCTGTTCCGGCGTCGGGAACGCGTGGTATTCGCTCCCATCGAAACGAACCGAGTCGCCGTACGCCTCGGCGAGTGCGGTTTGCATGCGGTAGATCCGTTCGACCCGCATCTGTGCCGAACAGATGAACGAAATCAGACAGCCGAACGGCGGATCGCGAACGAGTCGCATCCCGCGATGTGCCTCGTAGGCCCGATCGATGAGCGGATCCGCCGGCGTCTCATCGAGTATCGAATCGAGATCATCGCCGAGTCGGAGCAGTTCGTCGAGGTGTTCGGAGGCGTCCTTCGTCGACGCGTTCCACTCGAGAACCCCGTTCGACTGTCTCGCTCGGATCACTTCCGGCTCGTTCGTCTCGGTTTTCGTCGCCGGGAGCACGGTGTAATACCACGGAGATCCGTCGAGGGCATCGTCGTACATTCGACCGTCTTCGCGCCGCCACAGATACGACTGGCCGCTTTCGAGCGTCTTCGATAGATCGAGTCCGCCGTCGAACGCCGTGATCGGGCGGCTTCCAGTCTCCATACCCACCGAAGGACCCGGACGGGTTTCGTCCTTTCGAGTCGGGACGATCGAAGTCCCGCACTACCGTCCCATCGCGTTTCGACGGCAGGGCGAAGGTTCTTGGCACAGGGGGCGCAATGTGTTACCATGGATTGCCGAGTTGTCGTCGAAGCTGCAGTCCCGGTGTACGACGTGGAAACGGCTGACGAGGCGATTCGGATCGCTATTTCGAAGACCGGCGAGATGTTGAACCCCGACCTCAACTACGTCGAGATCGATATGGGGACGCGAAGCTGTCCACACTGTAACGAGCCACAGGAACCTGCATTCATCGCTGCGGACGAGGGACTCGTCGCACTCGAACTCGAGATGACGGTTTTCAACGTCGAGCGGAACGAGCACGCCGCACGGATCGCGCGCAAAGAGATCGGACAACGGCTGCGAAACATCCCGTTAGAAGTTCTCGAGATAGAGCGTATCGACGACGAGGACGGAGATGGGGACGAAGATGAGAACGGAGGAGGGGATGCCGACGACGGCGGCGATGGATCGAATGGCGGCGACACGACGACAGAGACGCCCAAGGATCACGGAGAAGCGGCCGACGACGACGTGTTGCCCGAATTCGAAGATCTTCTCGAAGAGTGAGCGTCAGATCGGAGATACTCCGAGATCCGTCGATGGCGTCGAATCCGTGGTTCGTTTTTCAGCGTCACCGCTCACCGAAACGTGACCCATCTATATCCGCAGATGCGACAAATTAGTCAGCGGTGGCCGAAACTGCTGGCTCTGTCTTCTGTTCCATCTCTTCCGTAATACCGTCGGCGAGCGCGAAGACGGCCGCTTTGTGGTCCGTTTTCGATTTGTGGATCGATGTCGGTCGGACGCCGAGTTCGGAGTACTCTACGTGTTCTACCTCACACTCTGCCATCTGCTCGTAGTGGTTACATACCTCTGCAAGGAGGCCGTGGAGATGAATTAACTCCTGCTTTTTCATGGTCATATTCGGGTAACGACTCAGAGCATATAGTAGTATCCTGAGACAAGTTAACACGTTTCTCCCCCTTCGAAACCACGAAAATCGAACGATATCGATTCGTGGCAACCGGGCTGTATCCGGGTCTAGAAAACTTTTCACTTTCGCCAACATGAACACAGATATGGTGTACGAAGAACAGCTCGATCGCGCGCTCGAAGAAACGCAGGACATCCAAGCGTCCGCCAGCCGGTTTTCACTACCTGACCCGAACGTGCGTGAAGAGGGACACGCCACCGTCTACGAGAACTTTCAGGAGACGCTCGATGCGCTGGATCGTGACGACAAGCACGTAATGACGTACCTTCAAAACGAACTCGGGACCAGCGCTTCGATCGACGATCGAGGACGGCTTCGGCTGACCGGCTCGTTCGGTGCGGACCGCGTCCGGGAAGCGATGGAGGAGTACGCAGAGCGCTACGTACTCTGTACGGAGTGTGGACTCCCCGATACCCGGTTCGAAACAGAAAACGGCGTCAAAGTGCTCAAGTGCGACGCCTGTGGTGCACTTTCTTCTATTTCGAATTAACTCCCCGAACGGATTGTTGTAGCCGTTACGGATACCGGCCGGCTATGACCGGCATCTCGGTACACCGGTCCGTATCAGACGACTTTCAGCAACTGCTGTTCGAACTTTCCGGTCCGAACCCGCTGCCAGCCGCGGAGTTCGTCGTCGAGATCGGCATCGCCGGTATCGACTCGGAGCACACCGATCTCGGAGAGCTTCTGTCTCGAGGCGATAATCCGGAGCTCCGAGCGGCGGATTACGGCGGGAGAGATCTGATCGTTCCCACGACCGAAAACGAACCCCTGTCCGCCGATCGGGGACACGACGATAACGTTTCGGTCGCCGAGAGACTCAAGGATGTCCGACTCGCCGCCGTCGCGTACGAGCACGTCCCCTCGCCTCCAGACGTCGACGCCGAGCGGTGTCCCGTCGAAACCGAGTTCGGCTTTGACGGCGTCGACGGTCGAACCGGGGCCCAACACGTACGTCGCATCGTCGTCTCGGATATCGGCGGCAACCGCGGCCGCGAGCGCGTCGACGGTTCCGCCGCCGATCTGTTTCGAAGACTGGAGATCGTCGTCGACGGGGACCGTTGCGATCGCTTTTAATTCAGTGTGAACCTCACCACCTCGATAGGCGTCCTCGTCGAGATCGTTGACTTCCCGTCGCTCGGTCCGATCGAAAGACATCGCGATCCGACCGGCAGCGCGCGGCGTGACCGCGAAGACGGACGAGTAGACTTTTACCCCGCCAGGAGCCCCAAGTATCGGGGTGTCATCGTCGAGTTCTTCCAGCGTTTCCGCCACGTCAACCGCAGTTCCGTCACCGCCGACGAACAGGATAATATCGACTCCCCCCTCCGGTACCGAGTTATCGTTCTCACCGGTTCGTACGTCGGGAGAGACGCCGACGAGGGCCCGGACAGCGTCTCGGGTATCGGCTGCGGTGGTCTCATCGCCGTCCGGATATCCGACCACGATCGGGTCGAATCCGACATCGACGGCGACCTCCTCGCCCATAACACCGCCGTACGTGTACAGCTTGCAGTCACCCGGCTGGCTCCGCAGCTGTTCGAGCGCCTCTCGTGCTCGCGCCGGCGATCTCGGCTCCGCCCCCCGACGACGGGCCTCTTCGACTTTGCCATCCGTTCCCTTCAGTCCGACGCGTCCGCCCATCCCGGCGATGGGGTTGAGTATCAGCCCGACGTGTCGCATAGTAGAAACTAGCAGCGGTCGATCAAAAGCCGTCCGGTATGGCGAACCGCCGTCCGGGCCGATGTTATCGGAGCACAGACCGCGAATCAAAAGGAACTAATTATAAACCCTCCGCCGGAACGACGGGATATGAACCTACTCTTACAGGCTTACGAGGACAGCCCGGCCATTATCGACGCGTCTGCGTGGGTCGTGTTGCTCGCCAGTCTCGTGATAACCGTCGGCTGGTTTTGGTATCTGTACCGATAGTCGCTACTCGCCGGCTTCTTCGCTGTTCTCGCGTAACCACTCAACCGCCGTATCGACCGCGTCAGGATCCGTGCTGAGGATCTTGATTCGAACGTGCTCGCCCGGATAGCTACCGACCCGGACATTGAACCGCTCCTGTAACTCCTGCATCCGATCGATCAACGCGCTTTCGGGTTCGTCGACGACGACGCTTTGGGCGTACCGTTTCTCGCCGTCGAACTCCTCTTTCACCGACTCGAACATCGCTTTCATCTCCTCGGGAACGCCGGGTAAGACGTAGATGTTCTCGACGACACAGCCGGGAGCGACACCGACCCTGTTGTGAAGCGGTCGCGACCCCTTTGGAAGCTTCGTCGTTCCTTCCGTGAGGCTCGTTCGGGAGTAGCCCCCCTCGTCCGTGATCCACTGCAAGACCGCCTCGTTCGCTTCGAGGGATCGACCGACCGCTGCGGCGACCGCGTCCATCGTTTGATCGTCGTGTGTCGGACCGATACCCCCCGTTACGATGACGGCGTCGTACTCGGCCGCGTACTCGTTGACGACGCGGGCGATATCGGCAATCCGATCCGGAACGGTCGTCACTCGTTCGATCGAGACGCCGCGCAGTGTAAGCTGTTCTCCGAGCCACGCGGCGTTCGTGTTGACCGTATCGCCGGACAGTAGCTCGTCGCCGACGGACACTATCGCGATATTCATACCCGACGTTGGAGCGGGCACCGAATAAATATCGAGGGCTGCGGCCAAGGTAGCCCTGATCTCGTGATTACCGCATCCCGGGTGGCGGTCCGTTCGGACCGTCATCGTCGTCGTAGTCAACGTCGATTCCTTCCTCTTCGCGTCTGGCTTTGGCCTGTTTGATCTGCCGATAGTAATACATCGATCCGATGATCCCTGCGATCCCCGCGATAACTCCTAAACCGCCGAAGAGCCACAGGTCACGGTCGAGGTACCATCGAAGCGTAATAACTGACGTTTCGACGTTCTCCCACTGTAAGTGAACACGGTCGCCGACGACTTCCCGGTCGTCGTTCGACGGGTGGACCCGGGACAACAGCGGATACTGCGCGTCACGCCCCGGCGGTAACGCGACCTCGTAGCTTCCGTGAACCGGCGTTCTGATCGCGACTTCCTTTCCCGTCTTCGGCGTGGTAAACGCCAGCTGTCCGTCCTCCGCAGGAAGGTGAACGATCGTTCGCTGTCGAGTGCTATCTACAGAGAGTGTGTCCGTCGGCTCTTCGGTCCCATCGGGATGGATCATCACCGTCTCACCGTCGACGTACCGAACGATCGTCCCGTTCGTGTGACGGAACTGCAGAGCGGATAACTCGAGCGGATTCTCGATCGTGAACGCGTTCGTTCGCCACAGCTGGATGGTTTCCTCGTCGCCGGTCACCTTGGCGGAAACGTTGTAGACGGCGGTGTAGTTCTCCCGGTTGATCGTGATGAACGCGTCACTCTCGGAATCGTAATTGTACTCAGCGTCCTGCGAAAGAGCGTCCGGATCGTCGACATCGCTTCCGAAGAGAGTCGTACAGCCTGCGAGTCCAACGACGACGACCAACGCGAGTACGGCGAGCAGACGACGATTCATAGCTATGGGACGACTGCGAGTAATTCGGCTTCGAGGTGCGGACCGATATCCGAAAGGAGACCGGGGGCGTCAGTGCCTTCGTGACAGATGATACTCCCCTCCAGGAGGCCGAGTCGTTCGACGGTGACGATGTCCTGTGCGTGTCCTGATCGATTGACCGTTGCCCGAAGTTGTGCCCGGGTCGTGCTGTTGGCGTTAACTCGACCTGTCCCACGCGTCCACTCGTAGAGGCGATCCCGCTCGGCGTCGGCGAGGCGGGCGGGTTCGCCCT
>SL_4KL_010_BRINEDRAFT_10001546_pt1 | contig 12736 bp, 14 predicted proteins | sample SodLak_010_BRINE_2_FD_10664 | JGI IMG/M metagenome (IMG submission 10664)
ATTATACTAATTATTCTCCTTATACGAGAAAAACAAACATCAAAGATAAACTTGCAATCATAGATTTCTACCAATCACCCTACTAATTATACTAATTATTCCTCAAAACATCCCACTCAACGAACTCAGTATGATATCTTCACCAATTCACATAAGTTAAAATACAATAATTGGTGAATCACCAATTCCTAATTTTGTACCCTGTTTAAAACCGCCATACTCATAGATAACGCTGAAACGAAATATGGCTTCAATTAAAGCAAAAGCTGCCCGATCTGTTTCAGTTGAATTTTTCTCAGCTGCAACATCGGTTGTAATTGGAACTTTTGTTGGGCGATTCGTTGCCCAGCAAGCTTCACAAATGTACAATTTCCCATATAGCGATTCGGTTTACGCGTATGGTACTGGTGTCGTCGTTGCCAGTCTCCACAATTCAACATTTGCGTTGAATGTGGCCCTTGGATCAACTGCATATGGTCTTGAAAACGCAGTTCAAGAAACCGCCGAAATGATTTAAAATAACAATGGTACTAAGCGATACACCCACAGAATCCAGTATTTCACTCCACGACGGTCTAACGTTCGTCGATGAGCAAGAACCCCCAGCAGGAGATGCTGCAACGTCTTCAAGTAACTACGCTTGGAGAATCCAAGGCCCAAACGGCCACGTTATCGGTATTAGCTCTGATACTATGTTAGCACCTGAAGTCCGCGACGAAGACGGTTACAAACTACCCGGGAGCACACGAGTACGAGCGTATAAGTGCGACAAACAGGGTAACAAGCTCGGCGACGGTCTATTTTATGATGGAACTCTCGATGAAATGGATTATAAGAAATTCAGATCTGATCGTGATTACATCCGCACAACTAACCGAGGTGTTATCATTGATGAAGACGAAATTGTGAAGATTTTTGTCATCGCGCCAGATGGATACACGATGAGCCAAGAACAGAGCCGTCTTACTATCGGTGACTCAACTGCTGATATTTCTAACCCCGTTGAAGTCGTTGATAGAGACGATCTCAGCGCGGAAGAACGACAAGCCGTCGAACAGGCTAACCAACTTTAAGTGATTATATATGGCACAAATGCATCCACGACTGTTGACAGATGAAGGTCGAACGCTTGGAGAAGAGTACGTAACAGTTAAAGAGAATATTGAAAGTCAGGAAACTCCTGTTGTTGCGTGGACTGCTCCACGTAGCTATGATGCTGTTGAAATTCATTTCAATCGTCATCCCACGCGTTTCGAACCGCGTTACGTACAAGAAGTAGAAGCTGACGCTGACGGTGAGAGTACGTTCGAACTTTATCACAACGTCCAACCTGTGAATGGTGAAACAGATGTTTCAGACCAACCTTACGCAGCTGTTGAAGCTGTCCACGTTGAAACCGGAGATACTGTTGACGTTGAAAGTATTGACTATGCAACTAATGAAGTAACTTTGACTGGTGAATTCAATGAGGAAGATGAACTGAAACTTTACCCAATTATTACACAGGGAGATGTTAAATTTGAAGTTCGTAACACACTGGGCCAGAGTGGTGGTACGTTAACCAAGTTTGCGTACCCAGTCCACAGATTCCACGACGTTGATCAGCTAAATCAGTCTACACAGATTACACTGGACGGACGGGTTTCAATCAATGAAGGTGAAACCGTTGAAATGATTCTCGACTCTGAAGTTGAGATTGCTTGGGAAGATGATGATTACCCTGACAAACACGTTTCTAGTGTACGTCAGAGAGCTGAAGTCCTGCTTTAAAGGACTACAACATAAATTATGGGAGAAAGTATAGTACACGGAATGGTACAGGACACAGAAGAGTATAAGAGTCTTGTCGGTGAGACTGCTGAAGATGCATCTCAACACGTTCAAGATTCTGTTAGTGGTAACTCTCTTACACTTCAGTTTGAGAAGACGGATATGTGGTTTGTCGTTAGTGTGCTCCAGCTTATCTTACTCGTAATGATTTACGTTAAACTATCACAAGTATGAGTGGGGGATTTTACACTTCCGGCGATAGTGGAGGCGATTTAGAGGACTTTGAAGAGCCTGATGAAGACCGTGAAGAAGTCCAAGGAGGAGTTTACGACTTACCAACTGGTGGATTTGATATCGATGACGGTTCTTCAACATCATCTGGATATGAAGCACTATTTGAACAGTCACAGCAACGGAGAGAATTAGATGACCGGTTAGAAGATGAACAAGAAGAAGATGAAAGTAGCGGAGTTATTTCCAGCTTTTACGATTCTTCAATCGGTGGGATTAGCGACGCTGTAGATTCAACACAGGAACTTCCTTCAGAATTACATGATAGTGACGGTATTGGAGATGTTGCAAATACGTCAGCATCATACGTTGGTGACACTGGTATGAGCCTTCTCCCATCAACTGGGTTCGGGATTGGATCACAAACTAGTGATGTATTTGATTCCACCAGCAACATCACATCAGTTGACTCAGATGATGTTGCCGGCGGAATGCAATCAGTAGATGAAGGAATAACGAGCAGCCTTGACACGTTGACTAAAGCTGTCAACGTTGATGATAACACTGTAGTTGAAGGTGCTCGAACCGGTGGGGATTTTTTCCTCAGGCAACCTTTGCAGAGCGCGATTGGTGTTACTTCTAACCTTGATGTTGATGAAGGTGAATCAGGGTTTGACACTGATGCGTGGGATTTAGCAGATACTGCTTTGCTAGGACTTGGTGGGGCAGGTGCTGCTGCTGGACGTTCTACACGTGCCGGGGGTTCGATTCTAAGCCGTTCAGGCACGTCTGGGGGCAATGTTGCAGATACTGCTTCAACTGGCCTCAGAAGTCGTTTGAGTGGTTTGAGAGCTGGAATCCCTACCCCTTCAACACGCGCTGGACAAGCAGCCGCCGGTATTGGCGGAATTGCTGGAATTGGTGCAGTGATGAATTCGTTAGGACTCGACGACGAAAGTATTGAAAATTCTGAACAAACAACAGAAGAGACTCCTGAAAGTGATGAAGAGGTTGAAGACGGAGGATATAGTGACTGGGTCAAAGCTGATTCATTGGAGGACTGGAAGGTTTTCCAACGTTTCGACCTTGAAGTTACTGACGGTAGAGAAGAACGCGTTGCAGAAGAGTTTAAAATTCGTAACGATTCAGAATATTTACACCCGGGTGGAGAAGTCAGTGATGATATCCACGTATACGACTCATTTGAAGAAGTTGAAAACGCACTGCGTGAATACTTCAGTGATGAACAAGAAGATGAACAAGAAGATGAACAAGAAGATGAGTGGGAAATCCTCGGTGAGATCGCCGCTGGATGGCACTTAATCACTAATGGCGACGTTTTTGGCGTCATTGGAGAAAAAGAAGGGGAACAAATTTACCTTAATTCAGGTGGAAATGTCGTTGAAGAAATCCACGAATTCGAAAGTGAACATGAAGCAGAAAACGCTGTTCGTCGCTGGAGTGAACGCAATGCAGAAGGCAGAGAAGAAGCCCCTGACCCGGGTTCAAACCCGGGTACTCCTAATCAAGAACAAGGAACTGAAACACAAGGAACGCTGGGGAGCGTGGTAAGTACCGTACAGGAAAACCCTGTACTCCTCCTTGTCGTTACAGCCGTTGTACTGTGGGTTATCGCCCGCTACACGGATATTGACTTACCATATCTACCATAAATAAAACTATGAGTGTATCAAGAATTGGCCGTTTAGGCTCACGACTCAGAAGCAGCGGAAACCCTGCTCAAACAGCACAGCAAGCAACTAGCAACATTGGCGCTGGGACAATCCTCGGAACAGGAGGCATTCTCGGAGGGACATACAGCGCAGGCCAGTGGACTGATGCGCGTGAATCTGAAGCAGAAGCACAGTCCCTTGCAGAAGAAACAGCAATGACTGAAATGGAACTTGCNCGGTCTCTGGCGGAGGATGAAAATTTGACTCCAGAACAGAGACTTAGTGGTGTTGAGACAGTCACAGCGCAACCACCTGAAGATGATGAAGGGTTGATTCCTGATGATACAGTAACTATTATTACGTTGCTGATTGTCCTTATCTTGGTTGCTTACTTCATCATTGAAACGTACGACGGGTGATAATATTATGAGGGATTTACTACGAGAAATAAATCAGAAGCTGAGCGTGATAGCGGAGCAAAGTTCAGTTGACGGTGGAGATGTCAATATTGATATTTCTGAGCAACGTGAACAGTATCACGACCCCACAGAGGAGAACACTGCAAAGTATTTCTCAACCGGGTCAGATCGTGTTCAGACTTCTCAACCGGGGGGTGACATTGAACGGTTAGAATTTGGCTTTCTTGCTGGGACTGTCACAATACGCCATGACGGCCCGCTATATGTTTGGATGGGTAAACCTTCAAGAAACCAACCAATAGTTCTTGAAGGTTCTGGCAAGAGTATTCTTGGTGAAGGTTCAGACCCGTTGGGCACCGCGTTTTTGTGGTTACAAACCCCGGAATCGGAGGATGAACCAACTCATCTACGTGTTGAAGCACGACCAGCGTAACTTATCATTGCCAATACGTGTTGAAGCGTGGTGTTCAAATGTTCTGTAGGTTTAACTATAATGAAGTAGAATTATGTCAGAAGTAGAATACACAGATGCCGAACTAGAAGACATTCATGATGGTATGGATGGTAGTGGTGATGAAGACGAACCTTATCAAGTAACAAACGTTGAAGAACTTCAAGCAATCAGGGTTGACGTCGAAAGTCACTACGAACTAACAGAAGATATCGACGCTGCTGAAACAGAAGACTGGGAATGGGAAATGAATGAAGGTGACGATATCATCAATGGATTCCATCCACTGACAGGAACATACGATTCTGACGAAAATTTCAATGACGGCGACATTTTTGAAGGATCATTGAGCGGAAACGATTACAGTATTGAAGCTCTTCATATGGACTTTACTGACGCCGGAGGGATGAGTAATTACGGTTTTATTTCCGGTGCAACAGATTCAAATATTGAAAACATTGTTTTTGAATCACCATATCTTGAAAACGAGATTGGAAACGCGTGGACTGTGGGGCTTGTTGTCGGAAACATAACCGATTCAACAATTAAAAACGTTAAAGTAAAAGACGGAGTAGTTAAACAAGGCTGGAGTGTCGGGGGTATCGTTGGAACGGCTGAAGGAGAAACAGAAATTATTAATTGTGAGTTCCACGGGGACACAGATCAAGATGAAGACGCCATACACGTAGATGAACAGGACTATGCCGGCGGCATCGTCGGAATGGTAGATACTGGTAATAATGTAGTTGTTGACGGTTGCGAAGTACACACTAATGTTTATTGTGAAAACGGTCAAGGAGGTGGGATTGCCGGCGAATTCACTGGAGAAATTCACAATTCGAAAGTAACAGGAGACATTCGGGGATCGAGTAATCTCGGTGGAATTAATGCGGAGGTACAAGGGCCTTCAGTATTCAAGAATGTTAAATATGAAGGAACTATTACGTATGATGACGATTTTGCATTTGCAATTGGTGGAATCCTCGGGACTACACAAGATGAATTTGAACTTATTGACGCGCACGCCGTCGCAGACATAGAACCAGACGATGACATTGATCCTGAAGACTTGTCGGGTGACTCTATTGGGGGCGTCGTAGGGGTTACTGACGGTGATAGTACTATTAAAAACGTCCTTCACAAAGGAACGGTATACGGTGCATCTAACACTGGTGGTTTCGTTGGTCTTTGTTCATCATCTAATGTAGGTGATAATATCAGCCAGTCCGGGCATATCGGTGTTGTAAGAAATACTGAAAATGGTAATGATGTTGGAGGTTTCGCGGGGAATATCAACAACGACACTACGCTTAGTGGTTGCTGGTCGATTTCTGAAATCGAAAATTACGATGAAGACAGTGATGATATTGGCGCATTCGCTGGAGATATAGAAGAAGAACTCAAGCTAGAATCTGAAGTTTATGCAGCCGACGTAAATGAAGACCTGAATTTGGGTCTCAACGGAGTGGGTGATATTACGTTTAGCGAACTAACGCCGGGGGATGAAACGACTCTTGACGCAACTGTAGATTTCGTTACGCCTCTTCAAGGAGAAGACTTAGAAGAAGTTGTTATTGAGTTCCGAGATAGTGACGGTAGTGATGTAAGCGTTGACAGTATTGATTCTGTAATTATTCTACACGATGATAGTGAAGACGACGCTACTGAAAACGTTGAAAGTGTAGATTGGGATGACGGGGTTCTTACTATCATGTTTGATGAAGAGTACGAAATGAATGATGAAGCTACTGATTTCCAGATCGTTATTGAAGACATCGTACTGCCTGATTCCCCATTTATTGAATTAGTTAATGTAGAAGTATTTGCTGGGGGTGAGGACGGTGATAATTCGGATTCTATTCTTGTCGGGGGTGATGAACTGTATCTCGACCGTGAGGAAATGGAGGGCGATTCAGCTGAAAGTGAAATGAGTTCGTTGGACTTTGAGAATGTCTGGGTTCCTGATGATGACGGGCCAACACTCGTATCATTCTTAATTACAGTTCTTTCAGGACTTGTTGAGGATGCTGAGGATGAAGTTATTGACGGGGTTGATGTTGACGTATTCGAAGATATTGAAAGCGATTCAGACCCTGTTGCAAGCGGTGTTACGGGTGATGATGGAACTTACAGTATTGAAATTGACTCTCCAGATGAATATGACGTTGAATTCAGAAGTGATGGGTATGATGATCTCGTAGAAAGTACAACGCTTGAATCTGGTGAGAATACACTTGACGTTACGCTAATTGAAGGGACTGCGGAAGGTGAAGATATCGAGGTTGAAACAGTAGCCGCTGAGGATATTCGTTCAAGCTCGTTCGTGTTGGTTGGGGAGGTTGTAGATATGGGTAGTGTTGATGCTGTTGAAGCATTCTTCCGTTATCGGCAGTCGGGTAGTGCTGAGTGGCAGAGTACTGATGCCTTAGAGCGGACTGAAACGGGGGTATATGACCTTGAAGTTACTGGTCTTGACCCTAACTCTGAATACGAGTTTAAAGCCGTTGCAGCCGCAATAGAGGAATAACGCCCAGTTAAAACTTTAACATATGGATATTGGAGATATACACGTAGAAACAACAGCACAGAATGACTCTGATGGGGGGATTAGAGACGCATATACAACGATAGAAGTAGAAAGTACAACAGAAGCGGCGGAAACTACTTCTGCAACAACATCGGCTGTTAAAACAGCTACAACAAGCACTATCAGTTATGGCGGCCATCATCAAACATTTACAAAACAACCTTCACTGGGAGAAGTAGAAACGATATCTACCCCACAGGTTGAAACTGGCGTTCTCGACGTTGCTAAAACGTTTAATATAGACTCCAATGCTGGGTTTGAACGCGTTAAAACACGTTCAGAAAGAATAAAAACGACTGGACAAGTCCAAACAGTAAGAACAACCAAGCAAGAAGTACAAGGACAAGTCCAAACAGTAAGAACACTCAGAGAAATCCACGAGTTAACAGTTACAGTTGAAGAACCTATTAACGGGGTTCCTGAAGACGTTAGTATTAAATACACAGATACAGATGGAGAAATTTACACATCTGAATATACTTCAGAAAGCAAAACAAAAGAACTCAGAGGAGGAGAATACATTGTTGAAACAGACACTAAAAACTACTACGATGTACATAAAAACGTAGAACTCGACTCTGATAAGCAGATAACATTAAAACTCAACGCGGAGACACAAGCAACATTCAACATTAAACCCGACGTATACGATAACACGCTTAGTAGGTCTAACATCTCTATTTTAAACGATGAAAGAGAAGTTGTTGAAGAAAATATACAAACAAATAGAGAAGACCCACTCATTGAAACAGAAACTTCAACACTAACTGAGACCGGTTCATACACACTAAAAATAAATAGTGACGCGTTAGACGAAACAAAAGAGTTCGAATTCGAATGTGAACTATTAGGTGATGATATCAAAGAAACATTCGAAATACAACGTCCACGGAGGACAGTTACAGCACAATTCGAATGGGAAACACCATTCAAACCTACAACACCTGTACTCACAGTTGAAACCGGAAGTTGGAGCAAAAGCGTTGTCGGAGAAAATATTAACGACAAACTCCAAATATCAGTTCCAAAACTACCGGAAGGGTTTCAAGTAACTACAACAACTCAAACAAATTCCTTCATTGGACGCACTGCCCATTATCTCAATGAAGACAAAGAAATAACCATAAAATTAGACCTTGCAGCAAGTATATCGTGGTATACTCCGTACGGGGAGAATGAAGGAATAAGTAACGTATACGATATGAAATCAAGTGAGGATATCGTAGCAATATGTGGAAGAAATAACGAAACAGATGGATTTGTTGCCGGTATAAATCCTGAAAACGGAGAATTCTTATGGTTTCTTGATGAAGAACTACCAAGGAAAGAAGGAGAAGATGATGAAGGCGTTCAGCAAACCACGATCAGAAATATTACAATAGCTGAAGACGGTATATGGGCTGCTCACAGCAGTGGTGACGGGTGGATACATCACATATCACTTGACGGAGAATTAAAACACACATACAAAGTAGGAACTGTTACATCATCTAATGAAAGCATTGCACGAGATTATGAAAACGAACTCGTGTACGTATTGAACGAAAGTAACACAATGTATACAGTTGATACAACAAATGGTGAGGTAGAATACTCAACAAGAATAGGTGGAACTCATCCTGACGGACAAGGAGAAATAGAAACAGATAATAGATATGTATTCTACGCCGGCAGAGGTGGAGGCGGTATAAGTCATGCAATGTACGATCCAATTGAAAAACAAACCGTATGGTCGAGAGCCTTCACTGACTGGGATAGTGATGATGGGACAACAAGCACTCATCCACGAGGATACATGTACATAAACCCCGGGGGTGAAATAATGAACGCGTCCATCAATGGACGTAATGAAGCAGATTACAGAGGAATGCTTCTTGATAAACAAACAGGTGAAACACTATGGGGTGAAGACGATTATGAAACGCCATCAGATGTAAATATAAGACATGCGGTCGGAAATGGTACATACTGGGCTCGTGTTACTAATGACCCTGATTCTTATTCTGTGAATGGAAAATATAGATATGTAACCCCGAATAGTGACAAAGGATTTAGTGTTTTAGGGCCGTTTGAAGACGGTGAACCATTCGCTGTAGAAAGTTCAGCATCTCACAACGGAATATCATTAACATCTATACCGAATACTACGCTCTCATTACGAGAAGGACATTACTCGAATGAATTGAACGGCTGGTTACTTGTCGACTCTAGCCAAGAATGGACTGTTGAAGAGCTATCAGATGGAACAGATACTGATGATCTCAACGGGGTCGTTGTATTTATGCAAATAGGATCGGTATGGAATGAATTTGAACCGCCTACCATACAGTTTAGTAACGCTTTCAATTCAACTGTGATGGGTAAACCTAAAACATTCATATCCACTAATGAAGTTGAACGTCCAGACAACCAACCTCTCCCCGGATCTGGGCACGCGTTCGACTGGGAGGACGAAACCCCCGGGCGAGGGCTCAGTGATGACTGGACTCCTCCCGGCCAAAGAGACTAAGAGTAAAAACACTTTCCCAATTAGTATTTAACAACATCATATTTACCACACGTTCAACTATTTTTTAGATATGATGGAAATAATAGGATTTACGGCTGTTGAAGAGATAGCTGTAGAAATAATTGGAGCCATCTTAATAGCTATTCTAATAACAATTGGAGGGATTCTATTCCAACAATTTAAACTCATCCAAGAGCACAACAGGGCATTATTTGGAAGCGAAAAAAACGACAGGTACGATGGACTAATTTCAAACGCATCACGCATTGAGAAACGCGTAGGAAGTCTTGAATCCAAAGTTGATAAAGTTCGAGACAAAATAGAAAAACTCGACACCAAACGGGTAGAAGAAAAAATGGATGATATCAACCCAGAACAAGACTAACAACGCTACACGTGTGAAACCACTCTCCGGAATAAAAAAACCCCACCAGTACAAAATATACTAGTGGGGTTAGTAAAGGGCTTTGGTACTCTTAATTACTCCTCTTCAGGGTCGTATACCGCGATTATACGACCATCATCAAGCTCAAACACACAGAATTCCTTCCCTGTGTTTGAATTTCCAACGCTCACGCGACCAACATCATCTACACATCTTTTTTTAAACTCTTCAATCTGTTCAAAGTTAAATTCATCAATCATTGTTCTGCTTCTTTTTTCGAATTCCACACACAACGCTTGACAGTCCACTGACGTCCCTGCGTTATGTCGTATAAAATCTGTTTTGAATCACGATATCCATCAACTACACAACACACAACATCTCCATCAAAATCCACGTAAATCAATCCAATATCGGCAAAATCACCAGAAGGCAACCGCGTATTGATCAACCACGCTGTTATTTCAGCGTTATCAATTAATTCTGTTCTCGCGTACGCGAAAAACCCGTGGGGAATTTTGCCAAATTTGTCTTTGTACTCTTCTGCTTTATCACCGACAGCTACAGCATGATCTCGTACTAGCCGATCAGTGATTATTTTACCGATCGAATGTTTATTATCGTACATATATTGTTCTGGTATAACCTGTCTCTTCAGTGTGGGGCGGTTAAATCCCACAGACAAGCCCTCTAAAGGCTTGTTTCGACTGTTTAAAGATTGGTGAACCAATCCACTGAATCAATCTCCACTCGACCACCAAGTTCTGTTTTAATATCAATCAAATATTCTTCAACTTCCTCAATATCAGCGGCATAAACTTCAACCTCAACATCATACTCGTCGAATCTAACGACACAATCATAATCTCCACCTGCTTGATACACTGTTACGTACATCGGTTCTGTTGGAACAGTCTCAGGTGTAGATGGATGTGGCTTAATCGTCATGCACGCAATTTCTGTTTCTGCTCGAACAAAGTCGTCAATGACGTTTTTAACACGTCCATCTACGAATTCTCCAGCTGAGTCTGTAATGGTATCCATTACGTACTGCGTGGTTTCTCTGTGGTACTGTTCTACGTTCATACTTTCGTAATCTACATTCATAATTTTAGGGTTAGCCTGTCTCTTCAGTGTGGGGTGGCTAAGTCCCACAGACAAGCCCGCTAAGGCTTGTTTCGACTGTTTTTTATTCTTCTAACAATGCTTTGTGGTCTAACGACCATTCTACGCGATAATCAGGGCTGAAATTGATATCAACACGATGATGCGGGCCTGTTTCACCAGATTCGCGCACTTTCTTCGCGAACACATCCCATTCTTGCTTTTCTATTTCATCGTAATTTTCTTCGTCGAAATCACGGACTCCATCCACAAGTTCAATTTCGTCTTTAACGTGCCTGTACATACCGTTCAGTGAATAATCATATACCTCAATGTATATACTATCACTATCGATAGCTGCACAGTACACGTCATCTAGATAATCTGCTGTTGCTTCAGCGAATTTTTTATATTCTGCATCAATTACATCTATCAGGTCATCTGTGACCTTGATAGCAGTGTTATTACTGATGTTTTGGAGAACATCACCATCGATCCCACTCCCATCGAATTCAAGTCGATCTCCAACCCCATGTGCGTAGTATCGTGTGTGCTTCTCACCAGCCAAATTTGAATTGCGTTTAATGTGGATAATATGGCCTGTATCAGTCCTGTAAAGACTGTTTTTAACAGCTATATTATCTACATTAGAGCTAACGATAGCACGTTTGAACTGACGTCCGAAATTTGGATCATCGTAAACGATGCCCAGTTTTTTCAGCTCGTCATCATCAAGTTCGTAGCTTCCGTTTGTCTCTATCTGCTGTGCGATCTGTGTGATAAGTTCTTGTTCTGTCATAGTTTCAGTTTTGGTTCTGTCTGTTGATTTTCTCTCATATAACCGACAATCTACACTATCCAGCTAATGCCCAGAATTGGATTCGAACCAATCCACACGCGCTGTGTGCCATTTCTGAGCGTTACCAAAACCCTATTGGCGGGCGTATTTCCAGCGTCCGGCGCTGGCGAGCAAGAAATATCAAGACGAGTGTGAGATTTCAGCGCCTGCGTAGGCCCCATAACCCCCCTATGGCCCCCTTTTTACAGGGGGAGGAGGACTGTCACACATCCCTGCACGCGTCATTCATTTCTCGCCTCTTGTGGGCGCCTTAATGTCGACGTCTGGGTGTGTGCTACCTGTCTCAGTTTCCTGACTTCCTTTCTACATTAATGGGTAAGTGGGGGGGACTTATATACCTTTTCCAAGGTTTGTAAAACCTTTAAAACCCAAGGATAGCGGCGGGGTAAAACCCCCTTAGAGAGAATATATGGGGTATAGTACGCACTACACGACATATTATGACGGATTTTATAATAGACGGCATTTAGTATGGATTTGTGGGGTATGTGAGGAAAGATAAGCCTAATCTACTCCCGCGCGTGTAAAAAACCGTATGGAATTTATCCTGCTGTCAGCAGTAGTACTAGTTTTCTTAGTGTGTGTGGCTGTCTTAGTGCCGTCAATGGCGCCACATTTAGCAGTTTTATATACAGTATTCACAAATGTAATTAAAGCGCGTAGTGGCCCAGTTGAAGGAGAAGGTGAAGGAGAAGGAGAAGGTGAAGGAGAAGGAGAAGGAGAAGGTGAAGGAGAAGAACTTTTAGAA
>SL_4KL_010_BRINEDRAFT_10001547_pt1 | contig 12732 bp, 5 predicted proteins | sample SodLak_010_BRINE_2_FD_10664 | JGI IMG/M metagenome (IMG submission 10664)
GCAAACCGCCTATCGTTCGCGTAATGCTCACTCCCACACACTTGACACTCGTAAAACCCGATGTCACTCCATTTAATGTGTTTCGGGAGCGATTCTTCATCTAATTCTTCATCATCAAGCGAGTCCACACCTGCATCGAAAATCGTGCTTTCACCATCACTAGTTTGCTCACCATCCTCATCACCACCCACACTACGTTCCCCACCACTACTTGCCCCAGATGACTCATCTGAAGACACATCACTTATTTCACCGTTATCATCGAACATTTCATCTGGAATCGCCATATCACCCATCACGGTTTCATTTAATTCCCCGTCGTCACCTGTAGACTGCCCACCACCATCCGTGCTTTGAGCGGTGGTTGCACTCCCGCCTGCTTGAGAACCTGATTCAGGGTTTGCTCCCTCGATGTTCGTTGTGTCAACCGTTTCTCCTAGATTCGCATCGCGTGTTATGCCGCTTGTGTACTGTGCAATACCGTATTTTTCTTTGGTGCGCTTGTGAACAACCGAGTTCAAATAATGATTAAACCGTTGTTCAGATTCTTCATTTAACACGTATTTACTCTCAGGATGACCTGCTGGAATTGGTAACGGTTGTAGACTGAATGGTTCAGGACCAGTTTCCATGAATTTTGGACTTGGTAGTTGTGCAATCCATTCCCCTCGTGGTAACGCACTGATACGGTTGTTGAAATCGTCAACATCCATTCCTTCGTGAGCCATTGCTTTCGCAATTTCTTCATCTAACGTGATTTTACCAATGAGTTTTGTCGCAATATTATTTAACACATTCTTGTACACGCGGTCTGACGCATCTTTCATTTGCTCCGGGAACTGCATAGACAACCCTACTGACAAGTGGAACGAACGACCTTGTTCAAGCATTTTCGTCATAACATTTGAAACAGCGACAGAAGCGGCCTCGTCAATGATTAAATTAACAACGTGTTCGTCACCCCATTGCTCACGGCATGGTGGCTCTGATTCATCCAACCCGTTTTTACGAGCTTTCTCACGGCATTCATCAATTGATGAATGGTTTTGTGTACAAGACGTTCGGGAAGTAGACCGGATCGAATCCCACAACTCGGTCATAATAACTCCTGTTAACACCATTGTTGCATCGTCTCGTAACTCACCTAAGTCGAATAAAATCACTTTATCATCACTTAACACTTCACGGAAATCGAAGTTTGGCTCCGTGTTATTGAACAATTTCCGAAGGTGCTGGTCCTCACGAATGTAGTTCAATCGGTTGAAAACCGAATTTAAAATGACTTGGAACGTGTGTTCATCACCTTGGACTTGTTCTTCGATAGTTTCCCGAATGGGTTCATTCACAGGTTCGACAGGAGACGGTACAACCCCTTGTTTAACCATTCGTGCGAGTTTCTCTAATTGACGGTGCGTGAAGTAATCCACATTATCTCTGTCATTAAGAACGTTGTCTCCTTCCCCGCGTTCTCGTTCGCGTTGTAAGTCTGCAACAAACGCCTCATCGTATAATAACTTCACGAATGAACTAATGAGGATCGGCGCAACTTTCGAATCACCGTAACTCTCTAACCCCATTACAAGTTTCAGAACCTCTTGATAATGGTCCGCTTTATTTTGAATAACATCACCGCGCAAGTCTTTTCTATCTCGTTTATTGTTTTTCTTCACCCGTTCGTCAACCGCAGATTCAATGTTGAAAAACGCGAACCCGGGGAGGATATCTGGAACCGGGAAATGAATTAAATTCTCTTTGAAGTCTTCTTCACCGAACCGTTCGAAATGAGTCCGCATGTAATTTTCCGCCATCCCGTCACCTTTCGGGTCAATAAGGATTGTTGGCCCGCTCGTGTTCTCATGTAGTGATAAAATATCGTTAATTAATGCTTTCGACTTACCCGCGCCAGTTGTTGCAAACCGACCATAGTGCGTTGTAAGTAACTTTGGCGGGACTTGTGTGGGCACTGGTTCGGTTTCTGCTTCCTTATCTAATGCGTACCCGACTCGCATCCCCGGTTCATGGAATTCACGCATTAAATCAGCGTTTGGTTTTGGTAACGGATCGCGTGACTCTGCCTCTGCACGAGTGCCACGAACCCCTTCAACGGTTAGATTACCAGATGAGGGAACCGTGATGAAATTCGCAAGCTCGTCAGCGTTAACAATAATATCTTCTCTAGATTTACCTGACCCGGACACGATTTCACGGTTAACTAACCGATGGAATTCTTCTGTTGCTTTTGTTTTATTTCGTAATCCTTCACCATCACGCAAAATCGTTGGTTTGAGTCCGTAAAAGTACCCGTCTAAGTGGTCAAGTACAGACGCTAAATTCTCCATTGTTTCTTCAACATCTGCAACTGGTACTTCGTCGTTTGCGACTGAAACTGCTCGAACATTCGCTCTGAACGTTCGTTTCGGGATTTTGTTATCAATTAATTTCCGGCGTCTACCAACGTCACCTGAAATCGGGGATTCCGCATTCATGTCCGCCGATTCACCGATGTCTTCCATGTGATCACGGAGCCTTTCACGACGCCGTTCTTGTGACGGTTTATGAATGAGTTCACCGACTTCATACATTATTTTCTGCGTCATTGTATCTCTGTTCAAGTGCAGATTATCTTTTCTTCGTTCTGCTTGTCGTGACCAGTCTTCAACTCGTTTGAAAACAACTTGGAATGCAATGGGTAGGTCAGACCCTGATAAGTGCTGAATAAGTGTTGCAAGTGGAGCTCTATCTTGAGCTTCGTTATCACTCGGGCGAGTGATTTTACTGAACATTTTCATGGTGGTCATCCAATCTTTCTTACGTTCACCCTCACCATCCCATCGCGCTGCAATAGGTTCACCGTGTTCGAGTGTTGGCCGGGCTAGAATCTCACCGTCTTCTGTCCATGTAGGCCCTTCAATTTGTGTTTCTAACTGTGTTGTGTTCACTTCGCTTGGTAAATCAACTAAATCAAGCAATCCTGCATCAAGCTCCGCTAACATGTCATACCCGTCTATGTCTTCTGGGGACAGTTGTTTTGTTTCTCCACTCCCAGTCACCGCTTTTTCGTCTTCGCTTGGTGTCGTGGTTTCACTCGGTCGTGCAACATCCAAGTTAAGCTTCTCATCACCAGTGTGATTGCTGTTGTTTGTACTGGTGGACGAACTACTGTTCCCACTGGATTCTGTACTCTCATCACCGGGTTCTGTCTCATGTTTCTTTCTGCCTTCGAGATCGTCGACTGTCCCGGCGGCGTTTTCATCGAATAATAAGTGACCATCCTCAATTTTTTTCACAAAGTCGTCTGGAGCGTATCTTTCCGGGGGAATAATTTTCTTTAACACGTCAATGTCAACGATGTCAACATCGAAAGATGAAGGGTACGCTGTTGTTAACCGGTTGTTAAGTGCTTCCAAATGTCGTTTTTCGGTTCCGTATAAGAATTCTACAGGAGTGTCTTCGCCTTGACTTACTGCTAAAAATTCGAACTCAGGGACGTGTTTACTACTATCTTGTAACGGGTTTAGTTTCGCCCGAATTGTTTGTTTTTTATCGTGTTGTGTGAGCTTATGCAGGCTAGAAATGTGACTAACAATATCATCCGGGTTTAAATCTTCGCTTGACGGTTTAACTTGAATATATTGCCGTTCCATGTGTTAATTTTGTAAGTAACGATAACCGTTACTTTTCACTAAACAATACTAGGACACGAATTTATAAAATACTTAGCCCCAACAACAATTCAGCGAGTCTTGATTCACCTGTGTTTTCACATCATGTTTTTTAAAACCGGATTAAAATCACGGCTGCGTACGCGAACACAACAGTACCCATCCCGAAATAAAACAATGAATTATTAATCGGTGCGTTTTTCGTATTCGTCGCACCAACACACCACGGCACTTTAGACACGGGCCAGAACGGTTTCACTAATTGTTGCCCTTTGCTAGTAATTAAAACATCCCCCGCAATATGACTCACAACACCGAAACTCCCGCTTACAGAAAGTAACACGGCGTGTTGAAACGGATCAAAGAAAGCAGGTATAAATCCGCCTAACTCAATGAGGCTTTGTTCAACCATCAACAAAATAGGGTATACGGCAACAAAAATACTCACCCCAACAAACCCTGCAAACCAAACAGTGTGAGTTATTCCACGCCGGGAAACAAACCCGAACACTGTATCTTTATTCGGGGACTGAGAAGTTATCAGCATCATCCCAATAATAGGAATAGAATACGTTAATGGAAATATAATAATCACGGGGACTGTCAACAACAAACTCAACCCAAGATGACCATAAAAATTCATTAAATCACTGTGTTACTACACTACTAATTTTTCATTTGACTTATTTCTCGCTTCACTAATCCTTTCTTTGAATTCGGAATCGTTTCCCAACCAACGGTTCCTTGTTGGTATAACACCGTCCAAATATTGTTCGCACCAGCATCAACAACGTGGTGCTCGAACGTATTCGAGTACACACGCATTCTACGTTTCCCATTATCCGTTGTTATTAGTAGACATTCCGAATGGTCTGCCGTGTTCCCCGCCTGTGCGCCCAACACGAAGTCTCGTTCTGGTGCTTCCAACCCGAGCGCATCCATCGCCTCTGCACCAATGTCTTCGTGACGCATTAAGATACGAATATCACACTGATCGTAGATTTCTTTTGCTTTTCCTTCCATGAATTCGTCCACTGTCTGACTGATTAGAGTCACACCAGATTGGTAGTGCCGTGAGTGCCGAACGAACGTATTCAACACTTCTGTTGCTGCTTCAGAACCAAACATGTAGTGCGCCTCATCAATCGTAATCAGCGACCGCCCACGTGAACTCTTCGTTCGTTGGAACAAATAGTCGAGCATGATATGCATTATCAATCCAGCACTGTTGGCATCCACAACATTTTCGAGGTTAAACTGGACAACTCTTGCATCTAAGTTAATATTTGTTTTACCATTCAAATTATTGCGTTGGCCACCAGGGGTGAACTCTTCTAACCCTAGTAACACTTGGTGGGCGTACCCTGACTCACGCTCTTTGTTTTTCTTCACGGCTTCACTTTCTTCGACCCCTTCAGTATCGACAATACCAACGTATTTCATCATCTCTTCGTCCACATCAAGGAATGTTTGAGGGTCTCTCCCATTCGCCATTTCCGTTAGAATATCTATCACATTTTGAATGGTTGGGTTCTCACGAGAGTGTGTTCTTGGGTTCTTTGTAATTCCTTTCTCAAGGTATGCAAACTTGATTGCCCGTCGAAGAACACCTTCTTGACCCTTTGAAAGACTACGCTCACCACTGAAGTGAGTTTTAAACATACCCATAACAGACCGGATCTTCATATCGTATGGGTTATCATCCATTTCACCCGCTTGCTTTTTCGCCTCTTTAATCTCAAGCGGATTAATTACAGTATCTTTATCGACTGTAATTACTTGCCCACCAATCGCTTCAACCATGTCACCAAACCCGCCAACCGGGTCAATAATCATTAACTCTGTCTCAGGGTCCATCATTAACCGACGCCACATCATGAGCTTCGAAAGATATGATTTCCCAGACCCGATTTTCCCTGAAACTAACGCGTTGTGACCCGACAATTCAAATCGGTCGACAATAACTGGGGAATTCGTGGTATGATGGAATCCAAGCAGAACACCCGTTGGTTGAACACGAGTTGGTTCAATGAATGGGAACGTTGTCCCCAACGACTGTTGGTCCATTATCTGTGTTTTCCGAACTTTATCTTGACCTAACGGCGCACCAGTACGGAACGCGTCAATTTGACGGTCAATAAGCGGGCTTACACGAGCATTTGACTGTGCAAAGAACTGTTTGGCCTCTTCAGTCCCGTCATCGAGTGCCTCCTTGTCAGAGGCTACAATTTGAATGTATAATGCAAAATCAAATATTTTAGTCGAACCTTTACTTAACCGGTCACGAAGCTGGTTGACTTTTTGCCGTTGCTGTTCTTCTTCCATCGTGTTAATTTTCCCTTCTTTTTGCTTACGACGAATTGAAGAGGTCAATCGTGTCGCCCGTTGATTCAGTTGACCCATCATTGTTTCAGGGTCACGTGGCCAGATATGGTACGTTGTTCGAACGTCCACGCCAGTTGCATCCAACCCTGATGAAAACAATTTATCTAACCAACCGTAATTAACCCTATCCGGGTATGACGAAATGATGAGTGTCCGAGTGAAGAATTCTTCACCTGAATTAGTACGTATTTTAGCGTGATCTTCGAACCCTTCCACGTATTCTGGTGCAACACTCATTCGAGCGACGGGTGACCGATCACCCTCTTCGTATAATAACCCTGTGGGAGATTCTTCTAAGGATTCTTCTTGTTCGATCTCTTCGATCACTTCGGTTAAGGCTTCACCAGTTATGTCTTTACCTTCGCGTTCCAAGCGCTGTGTGGCTTCAGTGAGAATATCATTATTTTCTTCTTGAATTTTCTCAATGACTTCTTTATCTGAATCTTCGTCTTCAATTTCTTCGCGTATTTCGCCTGCGCCTCCTCCTTTTTCACGTTTTTTTGAAATCCATGATGGGCCACCTAACAAAAAGAACGCAATAATAACGAGAAGGGAGACTGCACCAACAACTGTTGGGAGTACACCTGCTTGTTCAGCAACAACATCTAACCCAGTGACCTCCAGTGCTTCATCAATCAGTAATGGAACGAGTAAAATCGAACTGTACACTTGTTTTGGTGGTGAGTATAAACTGGTTGGTGCTAATCGGTTCGATTTTCGTTGGGTTGTAAGACTGTTTTCAGTCATCGGTGTGTTTGATTGGTTCATTGGTTTTCCTCCATCGAATCAGCAGGAATATGTTCTGACAGTAAATTATCGACTGCTACTCCACCTACTCTCGCATCTTCTTCAACGGCAGTGAATGGTCCTGTCGGGAATACTGCAGACTCTGGTTTTTCATTATTGTAGTACTGGTAAATAACAGACATTGCCTCGTCTCTACTATCAATTCGTTCTACTTTCACATCCATTCGACGTAAATTACTTTTTATCCGATTCACTCTCGTGTTCAATTCGCGCAACACCTGATATTTTTCAATGTCTTCAGTACTATCTTCTACAAATCTTTCAAAGAACGAACCAACAACTGGTAATTCAGCGAGTTGTTCGTTTAAGTCCTCACCACTGGATTTGAACTCATGTAATTGTTTTGCAGATAAGGGAATGATAACGTAGAATTGTCGTTCTTTCATGTCGTTTTGCTTCATGAAGTTCTCTAACCAGTTCGGGTAAATTGACCGGCCAATGTTCATTAATAGCTCTTCAGACTCATCTTGGTTCTCACTAAGCACATCGTTAACTTTGTTAACGTGGTCACGAATGTCGAACCGTGTTGGTAATGAAATGATTTGAATTGGTGTATCTAAACTCGCAAGTACGTGTGATTCATACGTTCGCACAATATTCCGTTTTTTCTCCATCGTGTGAATCGACCAGTCACGGCCTTCAACACGAGCAATTGCAACAAAATCATTATCTCCAGTTGCAACAATCCCTGCTGCATTCACGCCTTCCGGAATCAAGTCATCATCTTCGTCCATAACATATTCAAAATCAATTAAATCTTGAACATAATTCGGCATCGCCATTACACTCCCACCTAAATCATATTCTTCCGGGGAAATTTTCACCTCTTTATGTTCGTCTGTTATCTCAATCTCATCAAACCCGGTGAACGATTGACGGTTTTCTGGAGTTCCCGATTGTTCTTGCGTACCACCACTGGATTTGTTGTTAGAAGTCCCGCCATCACCGGTACTTGAACGTTCACTAGACACATTCTTCGGCCTGACAGGCCCGCTTTGTGATCCGTTTTGATTGTTTGGTTCTGTGTTCGCGGTACTCTTTTGATGTTCAACGTCAGATACTGAACTTCCAATATCTGTAGAATTCGAAATCGTGTTGTCCTTTTTTTCACCCGTCTCAGAGGCTTCTTTCTGATACCCCTCTATCGAATTTGTTGTTAATTTACCGTCGTGAGTTTCGTACACAACGACATCGTCAGTTTCCCACACATCTTTATTCTCTTCCTCAGGAAGTAATACGTCAGAGTCATCTCGTTCTTTGCTCTCCTCGTTTGACGTGTTATTCTCTCCGTACAATTCAAACCCGTTCTTGCCACTGGATTCTTTTTCACTCTCTTCAGTTTTAACAGGTTCAACACTGTCACGTTCTGGCTCTGTGGCATCTTTTTCTTCTTGTTGTTTAGTATCTCCTTCAGGATTAACATCAAACCTGGTTTCTTCTAAGTCGTTTAACTCTTCGGGAGCATCTTGTTCGTTAGTGGAAACCGTTTCAGTTTGAGAAACTGTCTCAGTGTCTTCAGACCCTTCCTCATTGATACTAAACTCATCAGCACTCACACCATTTTCTACAGTATCTTGTTCTTCAGACGTTGATTTTTCCTCTTCTAATTCACTTTCAACACTTTGCGCAGTGTTAGTAACAATATCGACTTCACTATCACTCATAATGTCTAAATCAACGATGTGTGATTCGATCTCTGATTTGTCTATATCCACCCTCGAATTTGATGCGTTGTTCAACAACACACCCGCAACTCTGTTTTTATCTTCAAGCGATAACGAATCATCTTGATAAATATCGACACTACGCCCAAGCACATCAGCTGCAGAAGAATCAGCTGACAACCCGACGTATGGTGGATTAGACATGTCCGGTGACACGTACACATCTCTTTGAATGCTTTCAGTAACACCATCAAAAGATATTGCAGTCATTTCAACCGTATTATCACCGAACGAGTCGAATACGACATTCACATACTTATTATCCGTGTTTTGTTTTTCATTGTTAACAACCCATTCACATTCTTTCAAATCACCGTTTTTAACTTCCGTAGGTTCCGCAGTTATTGTTGTTGTTTCACCAACAACTGGTGTTTCGCCCGACTCAACTTCGAATACTGGAGTGATAATCGAATCGGGAGACCCAACAACAATACCCACAGATTTCTTATCCGAATCACCAGTTGCAGTTCCAACTTCGACTGAAATAGTGAAATGCCCTGGTCTACTGAATGTTTGTGTGAACACTGCACCTTCTCCAACAGGATTCCCGTTCAAAAACCACGTGTGACTAGTGATTCGTGTATTAAGTGGCTCTGAATCGAACGCGTTAAATTCGACTTCTTCACCGACAACAACTTCTTCTGGACCTTCAATATGCGCTGTAACATCAGTGTACTGCTCTACGGTGATGAATTCTTCTGTCGTATCAGTATCACCATCTTCACCGATAACAGTTAACTCAACGTTGTACTCCCCGGGAGAATCAAACTCAACTTGAACAGACTCCCCGTTTAATACTCCTTGAGATTCAATGTCCCATTCCCACTTCTCAACACCCGTATTCACAATAATCGATTTACTTGCATCAAACACGAACGTATCACGTGTCGACGGACCTCCTTTATCAATAATTACTGCATTCACATCGGTTCTTGGCTGCACTCGTATTTCGCTTGATTCAATGCCTTCTACATCTTTATTTGTGCTAACAAGCGCAGTCACTTCGTACCGACCGGGTTCAGAAAACTCGTACGTGATCTCTTCACCAGCACCGATAACTTTCCCATTTTCCAACTCCCACTGAACAGAGGTTATGTCACAGTGTTCCACAATCGAATCAGTTGCAGAAAACTCTACAACATCATCCTCGGATACTTCTGGTTCGTGCGTGATTTGCACATCAATTTCCGGCTGGTTCACATCAATTTCAATTTCATCGGTTGCTGTTTGCCCAGCTTCGTTTGACACGCTTACAGACACAACTGCAGGCTCTGTAATATCCGAAACGAATTGGACTTTCGCATGAGAGTCACCAACATGTGTTAATGACGCGTTTTCAACACTCCAATTACTTGATAAGCGGTTGTCGAATTCTGCTGAGTAAGATTCAGATTCGTTTTTTAATGCATGATTTGGCCCTTCAACAATCTCCACGTTTGGTTTGACAACACACTCAATAGTTCCAACAGCAGTGTCAGTATCACCGTTACTGTTTTCAGCATTAACCGTGATTGGGTACTCACCAGCTTCTTCAAACGTGTGACTGAAACTCACTTCATTGAACGCTTCAACTGGAACTACTTCACTCCCAACACGACACTTAACTGATTCCACACCCGCATTATCTGTTTGAATTGAAAACGAAATGCTTTCTTCGTCCCCTTCTTGCACAAGTTCAGGGTAATCCAAACTAACAGTAATCCCTGTTGGAACTTCAACTGTGATGTCTTTCACTTCAGACGTTGTGACACCGGAAACACCTGTCGCAGTCGCTGTTAATGTATGTTCTCCTTCTTCATTGAACGTGTTTCTGAATGTTTTCCCGTGACCAGCGGTTACTCCATCAATCTCCCACACAATACCTTTCAATTTCTCGTTTTGAAGATCGAGGTTCGCACGATATTCAACCGTTTCACCGGTATGTATTTGATTATCACCACGTATCGTCATTTCTAATGACGGGGCTTGTTCAACTTCGACTTCTACGGTAACATGATCTGTTCGGTTTTCGGCGTCCGATAACTCAACTGAGAGAGTGTATACTCCTTTAAAATCGAATGTGTGACTTACTGATGGTCCCTCTCCGATGCATTCACCACCGACATACCACGTGATTTTTTCTACAGTATCATCAACACTTGTTAATTCGTAGGAACATTCTTCACCAGTATAAATCGCGCCAGGTGTCTGTATCTTACCACCAAGATCCGTGTTTTCAATACCAACATCAACACCAGAGTCAGTTGTTGTACTTGTCGATGCTCGTTCTGTTTTTGCATCAAACTCTTTTAACGCGGTGACAACTTCTTCGGATTTAACTTCAATCCCATCTCGTTGCGCTTGTTTAACAAGTTTTTTAATATCGCCTTGTTTTTCACCGGATTTTCGTTCAGTGTCTGAATAAATATTTATTGCTTGATTAATGACTTCGTTTTTTGATTCAACCAATTTGTTCGGGTGACAAATTTTGGATAAGCTCCCCACAGTGTGCTCGCCCATTGTTTCTTTAACGCCTGTTGCTAAATCACGAAGCACCGTTTCGTGCATGGGGTAAACTGCTCCTGCAACACTTAACGAATCCGCGTACTCCGAAAGCACATCTTCCGCTGTAAATCCTCCAGTATCAACCGCGTTTTTAATAACGGTGACTTTTGAATCAACAGATTCTTCAGAATCTTCAAGATACTCAACAACAGTACCAACACCATCATCCGTGTGTTCCTTACTCATTGTTTACCCTCTTTCCCGTTGTAGATACCGACACAAGCATTGTAATCAAACATTTTCACTCACCGGTTTTCAAAAACGCGAGGTTAGTTGCGACAGTAGTTTCTTAAACATACCTTCCGGTTCCTCAGTTTCTTCTGCCCACTCTGGAAGCTCTAATTTGTCTGCACCCTCGATACTACTTACCGTATCTCTAAACTCTTCAGGAGTTAGTTCGTTTTCATCCTCGGTTTTAATTAACTCTGCAGTGTACACCACACTCAAGTAATTCACCTCTGGTTTCCCATATTTGGTCATGTCTTTTGGTTTTAACGTGTATTTATTCGGTTTTAACCATCGTTCAACTTTTGCAGGGAACCATTCAACAGGCGATTGCCCGGGTGGTGTTTGAAACACAACAACCATTACACCTATTGCACCAATAACAACCGTCAGAAAACTCCCCCACAACGGAATGAAATCAATCATAGTGCTGGGAAGAACCAACACTAACGGCACTGCAGCAAGAACGAGCAGTTCATCGAATGTTAATCCGAATATGACCGTTGTTTTCAGAATTTCTCCGGGTATTGGTACAGACACGGTTCTACTTATAACTACCACCCGGATTTATTTAAATGTCAGCCCGGACGTTTTCCGTTTAAAACACGAATACCCACCAGTCACTCACACCCCTCCCCCTCAACACTCACAAGTATGTCGTTAAAATAAAACTAGACTCGGTTTCGCAGTGATTAATCACGAAATCATTCTTTTCGGTATGGTTCCAGTCTTGTCATGTGGTATGAATACGTTTGAACATCATTTTTCTCACACAACCGCAACAACTTTTCAACAGACCAATCATACCAATCCGGCCCAAACTTGTAATCCAGCGATTCAAAAAACAACACTTCAACAACACCATCAGACTCTGGTGTGTACTCTTCTTCAACACCCAGTTTTATTCGCAAACTTTGTTCAGAAGGACGCCAATCCCCAACAACTGAGTGTAACGTTTCCCCATCATCAGTAATCACCCATTCATCAGCACGAACATCACCGTGAACACTGACAACAATAAGCCGATCTATATCTTCCCCTGGTCGCGCACGCGCGCACTTATCTTGAACACTATCAGTCACGTCAACATCAAAATCGTTAGCCATGAGTTCAGGGTAACAATCACTTCGAACCCGTATAAATATTCGTAAAATAAAGTTGAGCTACTTAGTGAACAAGGTTCACAAAGTCAACGCATCATTTCTCGTCATCTTCTGTGGCGGGCCTGTTCCCACCTAATTCATCATCATTCATCGCTTCATTAACGTTATACTCTTCACCATCATCATCAGACACGACGAAACTCTCGTACCCTGCCGGACTACTCACATCGTGATTCTCTAACATATCCACAATACTACCACTTCCTTGTGTATTATTTGAAG
>SL_4KL_010_BRINEDRAFT_10001548_pt1 | contig 12729 bp, 12 predicted proteins | sample SodLak_010_BRINE_2_FD_10664 | JGI IMG/M metagenome (IMG submission 10664)
CCCTTCACTGTCCAGAAGCTGCGTCGATCGATTCACAACAGTATGTCTACTCGCTCGTTCGTGATGCTGCAAACTTGGGTGTCGATCTATTTACTGGCACACAAGTCACGTCAGTGGAGTCTACAGCCACCGGAAATGTTCTTCGGACCTCGACAGGGGCGATTACAGCAGCGTTTGTCATCAATGCAGCAGGGTTGCACGCGGATACGATCGCCTCTGAGTTTGGTGTTGCAAACGAGTATCAAATTGTTCCATTCCGTGGCGAGTATTATGAACTTCGTGCGAATAAGCGTGACCTGGTGAATACAATGGTGTATCCTGCACCCGATCCAGAGCTACCGTTCTTAGGGGTTCATTTCACGCGTCGGAGTGACGACAAAGTGATTGTCGGCCCGAATGCGGTGCTGGCATTCGGGAGAGAGGCATACAAAAACACAGACTATAATCTCGGTGACCTCCGTCAAACAGCCACATTTGGTGGTTTTTGGAAACTCCTTGCAAGCAGAAAGATGCTCTCGGTTGCGGCTGATGAACTTAACAAATCGTATCGGAAAGAAGCGTTTGTAAGCGCTGCACAGTCGCTCATCCCCGAAGTACGGGCAGCTGACTTTACAAAAAGCTACGCAGGGATTCGAGCACAACTAGTCGGTCCCGATGGATCCCTGGTTAAACAACCACTCGTCGAGCACGGACCACGATCGCTACACGTGCTAAATGCGGTCTCGCCTGGGCTTACGTCTTCGCTTCCGTTTGGCGAACACCTTGCAGAGGAGACGCTACAAACGTATCCCTAGTCGTTACTCCCGAATACATAATACTCACCACGCAGCCTTCAGTACAGTACTGATCTCTTCAACAGTTGGATCATATCCGACAGGCCCATGTTCCAGTTTCGAATTTGATTTGATAATGGCAGCAATCGAGTCAAGATCCGATTTCGTGAGTGAGTCGATCTCTCGAAGTTGTGTCGGTAGTTCGAGTGTCTCGCGAATCTGTGTTACAAGATCCACAACAGCATCAGCAACATCCTCAGTCGATCGGGCTGTGACATCAATTCCAAGTGCGGTGGCAAGCGTCTCTCGCTGACCGTCTACATGTTCAAAAATCGATGTTAAAACATGAGGGGCAACGATCGCATGAACAATACCCTGTTGGACTGGATACTGTGATGAGATGCCGTTCCCGAACGCATGGATCGTATTTGACCGCTTTCCGTACTGAACTTGAATTGCGCCAACGACGGCCAGATCAATGGCATCGAGATACTCCTCGGAATCTGGTGTGCCAAACGCTAGGGCACCCTGTGAAAAATACCGTAGCCCATTAAATGCATGCGCCTCTGCAATCGGGTTTGACGATCGAGAGTAGAGCGTCTCGATTCCTTTGTCAATGCCATTCATTGCAGATGATGCAAGGACGCTCTTTGGTGTTGAGGCAAAGAGTAAGGGATCATAATACGCTGCTGTTGCTCGGAGGCGAGCATCAGAGATATTCACACGCTTCGTCGAAACCGCACTATCCGTTTGAAGAGTCGATTTGTAGTAGATACTCCCCCCTGGTGAGAGATCAGCTCCAGCAAGCGTGGTTGGAACAACAATAGATGGAAGTGGATCTGTATGCTCATCAGGAGATGGGATAACGCCAGTCTCGGCGACCGTTCCTTCGATCGCTTCGCGGCTACTGTCCAACGGTGCAATCGAACAGATTGCTCGGGCGACGTTGAGCGAACTTCCCCCGCCAACAGCAATAAGAACATCAATGTCTTGCTCATGAACGGTCTCAACTCCAGCAAAAACAGTTTCAAGTCGTTTATCTGGAGTTGTTTGGTCGAAGATCGTCTCAAGAGTGCTCCCAAGCCCCTCTGTAATCGGGCCCACAACAGCAGAGTTGGCAGCCACATTCGATCCACAAACGACCATTGCGCGTGTCCAGCCATGCTCATCCAGCGTCTCCGAAAGCGATTCCACACAGCCACGTCCATAGTTGATATCCACAGGTGCGTATGTGAACGTAAATGGAGGTATAGTCATATTCATGGACAATCCAGTATTAGAATGCAAAGCCTGACCATCCTCCATCGACGTGAAGGATCGATCCAGTTGTGTATGCTGCGACAGGCGATGAAATATATGCGGTTGCCTTTGCGAAATCCTCCGGTGTTCCAAGCCGTGGAAGTGGGAGCTCGTCGATTCGCTGCTCATATGCGTCCTCAACAGAGATTCCTTGTCTCTCTGCGCGTGCTTGTACTTTCTGTTCAATTCGGTCGCTCATAACGCCACGTGGGGCGACACAGTTGACACGAATGCCATACTCGCCATACTCATTGGCTAACGTTTTTGAAAGCCCGTATATTCCCGGACGGATCACGTTTGAAACAGCACTGTTAACGTTTGGCTCGAGGGTTGAAGCGCCAATCAGGTGGGTTATGGCACCACCGTTCTCTTTGAGCGCCGGAAGTGCACGTTTACACGCGTGAACCGTGCTTCGAAGGACATTATTGTAGACCGTATCAAAATCCTCCAGCGTGGATTCCTCGAACGGGTTATTTTTTGGACCGCCGTGGTTTGTGACAAGAATATCGAGTCCACCCAACTGTTCTAACGCCGTACTCATTCCGGTGTCGATCGAGTCAGGATCGGAGAGGTCGATGCAAACCGAATCAACGCTTCCCGAATCATCGCCAACAGCCCCCTCAATCAATGCAGTTGCAGTGTCGAGATTTGCTTGATTGCTGGAAGAAATAATGACATCTGCACCTTCAGAAACGAGTTCTTGAGCGACTGCTCGACCAAGACCGCTACTACTTGCTAGTACGATTGCAGTTTTGTCTGCGAGTTGCAGATCCATAATGAACATTGGTAGAGATAATATATAAATACAGAGATACCACCAGTTCTCACCGGCAACTGTCCAGAGCTGCAAAACTGCAGGGTCCAAAACAGCTATTTGAGCGGTTGTCCGTGTATATGTATGGATCTAACTGGAAAGACAGCACTCGTCACTGGTGCAAGCCGAAATATCGGACAACAGATCGCAGTAACGCTCGCCGCAGCCGGTGCTGATGTTGGAATTACTGCGCGATCGAATGAAAAAGGGTGCGAAGAAACCGCTCGTCGGATTGCCGAGACTGGCGTCGACACTACGACAATCCTTGGTGATTTGGGGGTAGATGAAGACATTGACAAGATCGCATCTCATGTCCAATCTGAGTTGGGAGACATTGATATACTAATAAATAATGCGACAGTGCGCCCCAAAAAACCGTTTTTGGACGTAACTGCAGAAGATCTCTCCTACGTTATGGATGTGAATATTAAAGGAACGTATCGGCTGACACAGAAAGTGGCTCCAGCAATGATTGAAAATGGTGGTGGAGCAGTTCTCAATCTTATCGGGGCATTCGTATATTTAGGGCGTAGTGGAAAATCTCACTCATATACCACCAAAATGGCTATTGAAGGGCAGGTTCGACAGCTTGCATCCGAACTTGGACCAAAGGGAATCAGAGTAAATGCAATCTCTCCAGGCCATATTGATACAGTGCGTGATGGAGAGTATCATGCTGAAGAGCAACTTATTCAAGCGATTCCGTTACAACGGGCAGGAACTGTTTCTGAGGTTGCCGACACCTGTTGTTTCTTGGTGTCAGATCATGCCTCGTTCATCACTGGACAAGTGGTTCATGTTAACGGTGGTGCCTATCCGACGCCAAACATTGTTCCGACCGAGTGAGCATCGTCAGACGCATATCCGACCAACATTCATTTCGATCGAAGAAACAAATAAAAACAGAGTCTAAATTCGTTGTTAGTCAATCAGCTGTTTGACTTTTGGGCCGATGAACGGTCCAAATACCACCAACAGCGTAATGATCACAAGTGCGAGCGAAAGCGGCTGTGTAATAAATATCAGATATGATCCATCAGATATCTGTAACGATCGCATTAAATTCTCCTCTGCAATTGGACCCAAGATAACGCCAAGGAGGAACGCGATAATCGAGTAGTCATACTTCACCATAAAGAAACCAACAATACCGAGAACCATGAGCGTCCAGATGTCGATCCAGTTATTACTCAGCGTAAAGCCGCCGATAATTGCAAGGACGAAGACGATCGGAATGATATAGTCCGTATTGATTCGTGTGACGATTCCCAATCGGCTAACCATCGAGATCCCCGCGGTGAAGATAACAACATTTCCAATCAAGAGTGCGAGCAAAAACGTGTAGGTCGTTGCAAGTTCGGCGTCAAAGAGATCTGGACCGGGGCGAATCCCGTGAAGCAATAATCCACCGAGCAGCACTGCAGTCGCAGCACTTCCAGGGATACCGAATGACAGTGTTGGGACAAGCGATCCGCCAATCATCCCATTGTTAGAGGCCTCCGCAGCGAGAACCCCACGCGGGTCGCCAGTCCCGAATGACTCCGCATCCTTTGACGATCGGACTGCCTCACCGTACGCAAAGAAGTTCGCTACCGTGGCACCAGCCCCTGGAATCGCGCCAATAAGCATCCCAATGTATCCTGATTTGAGCAGTACTGGTTTATTTAATGTTTGTTTCACACCAGAAAGTGCACTGCCGCTCATATCGAACCGATCGTCCGCAATTCCACCCTCCTTGCTGGAAAGTTTAATCATCTCTGCAATGGCAAATACACCGATCAGTGCTGCAATGAAATCGATGCCATCAAAGAGCCCAAGATTACCAAACGTGTATCGGAGTTCAGGACTATTCGGTGCAATACCAACGGTCGTTAGCATAAGCCCAAATGCACCAGCGGTGAGCCCTTTGATCATTGAGCCTCGAACAACCAGCGTGATCATCGAGAGCCCAAGGATTGCCATCAAAAAGTACTGTGGCGATCCGAATGCAAGGACGATCTCAATGAGTACTGGAGAGAACAAAATCAACGTTGTCACAGTGAACAATCCAGCAATCGCGGATGCAGTTGCAGATATTGTTAATGCCTGCACTGCTTCGCCTTTTTTCGCCATCGGGTATCCGTCAATAGTCGTTGCGGCAGCACCACCAGTTCCAGGGACGTTTACCAAGATTGCAGAGATCGACCCACCGTACATAGAACCGCTGTACATTCCAATAAGAATGATAATCGCATTGATCGGGTCTAGCGGCAGTGTGAGTGGGAGCACAATTGCCATTCCAAGCGCTGCCCCTACCCCTGGTAATGCACCAACAACGATTCCTAAAAGTACCCCAAAGACGACATAGCCCATTGTAGGCCACGTAAAGAGCAATGCAACGGCCTCAAGAAGCGCTTGAATGACGCTCATAGTAACCCACCTGTAAAGAGAAACTCACCTTCGTCGATTGAGACATTGAGAACGGTCAAGAACGCATACGCGATCGCAACCGAAATAGCGACGAGGACACCACGTACCCAGAGTTCCACTCGGAACCATGATGTGTAGACCGCAACAAATATTGGAGTCATAATAAAAAGCCCAGCAACATACCCACCGATGACATATCCAATTGCTGCAAGTGTAGTAAAGACTGCATCGGGAAGTGGACGGTCAACAGTCGAGAGTGAAGTAACCTCATCGGGCTCTGTGTCTTCTTCTTCACGTGTTTGTTCCTCGAAATCTTCACTCACGTCCAATGCCCGTGCATCTTTTGCAACAAANGAGTAGATTGGTTCCGGTAGAATTGGCCGCAACAACAGGAGGATAGTTCCAATCACAACAAATCCCGCAGTAAGTCGGGGGAACGTTGCAGCTTGCCCGATCCTAAAATTAAATGACTCCCAGATCATGTATGATGCGGAGATCAACATCAAGAAGAGTAGTCCGTACTCCATGTCGACTCGATCATATAACGTCCGGAAGACAGACTCAATGGACATACATCTCCCTTCCCGTCCTTAATAATAAATATTGTTGTTTAGTGTAATTCAAAATTAGTCCACAGATTTGTCTATATCGTCCAAAAAAGTTGAAATATATTACATTTCAACAGTTACTAGTTTGATGCGTCACGAATGTCGTCGAGGTCGACAACCTCAGGGATTGTCTCGTACGCAGCCTGTATACGGTTTTCGACCTCTTGACCATCTTCAAACATAATAACGTTACCCGTATCTTCCGCCCACTCAGCCATCTCATCGGATTCCATGGCAACACGGAGCGCATCTTCAAGCACTTGCTGTGCCTCGTCTGGGATGCCCGGTGGACCTGCCACAACACGTCCCAAGCTTACGAGGAAGTCAAGTTCATCATAGCCGAGTTCAGTTACTGGGTCAGTATCAGCGAACACCTGTGACCCACCGCTCGGAAGAACTGCAACAAGATCTACAGCACCGTCTTCAACAGCGGCATTCGCTGCCGTGTCAGTACTGAGTGCAACTGGGACTTCCCCAGAAATCGCAGCCTGGACAGATGCCGCAGTTCCACCGTATCCAACGTATGAATCCCACTGGAGATCATGTTCTGCCTGCATAACCAATGCCATAACGTGATAGAGACCACCGCGCTCGAGACCGCCGAAGAGCTCTAAGTCACCAGATTCGTATCTGTTGAACAAGTCATCATAGTCTTCGATCTCATACTCAGGGTTACCGACAAGTACAACAGCGTCTTCTGCGTAAAGCCCGATTCCGGTTGCATCTTCAAGCGGCCAATCTTGTGGGTTAACCATCTCAGAAACGGGTGTCGATGGTGGATTAAATGCACCAAGGGTATATCCATCCGCTTCTGAAAGCATCATTTCACCAGTACCACGAAGTGATGCTGCTCCCTCAACATTAGAGATTGGGACATTTACACCCAGCTCGTCAGCCATGAGTGGCGCAAACTCACGAACATACACATCGGTCCCACCACCAGCACCGAATGGGACAATAATCTCTACATCGTCTTCTGGGAAACCATCCCCACCATTGCCACCGTTTCCGCCATTACCGCCATTACCACCATTTCCGCCGTTTCCATCATCGCCGGTACATCCAGCTAATCCGATCATACCTGCTGCAGAAACTGCACCAGCGGCTTTCAAAAACTGTCTACGCTTACGACTATTCGATCCACTATCGTTCACCATGTTCATTCGTTATACTTCATCAATAATAGATAAGTCTTCCGAGTTTGTAGATAAAGTGTTTACAATCTATCTGATTTAGGGCCACTCAAAGAAGGTGAACTCACCGTCTTTAATTACTATTTCATCATCTAGGCGCAGTGTCGGCTCCCCCATCATCGCATCAAAATGTACTGGTGCACGTGTTTCACCACCCAGATTACTGCTCGTTCCAATGCCGAAGTGGACGTTTCCGTATCGGCCGTGGTCATTAGAGAACCAACCGTTGAAGCTACGACACTCTGGGTTCATCCCCACCGCAAGTTGGGCGATATTATATACGGCCGGGTCATCGTGTGCTTCCCATACACGGGTGATCGTCTCCGCCTCGATCCCACCAGAGACGTCTGTAACTACCCCATCCTCAATCTCCATAACAACATCATTTTCTAAGACACCGATGTCGAGATTGGGGATTGCACCGTCAAATACCACTGTCCCGGTTGTCGTTCCTTCTACGGGCGCAATGTTGGCTTCAATATGAACGAGCGAGGTAAACGAGCCTGGCTCATCTGCAATTCCAGGGTGAGAGTTCCCACTTCGACCCTCCAAGCCGACGACGACATCAGTTCCCTGTGGAGAGGTGATATGGGCTTTGCTTGCAGCAGTAAATTTTGTAGCAAGCTCGTCACAATATGGTCGCATCCGATCGTAATCTGCATACAACCCACCTGTTTTGAGCTGTTGTGGCGTGAATTTCACCATACTGATCCCTCGTGCGCCGGCTGCAAGCGCTGATTTCATTTCGGAGCTGTGAGTGATCGACCGATGAACAGGCGTAATGATAACATCCACTTCGTGCATTGCGGCGGCAACCGACGGTTCAGGCTCGTTTCCATCATACTCACGTGGATCCATGAGCGTCATCGTGACGGTTGCGCCACGCTCTGTTGCTGCTGCTGCAACTCGCTCTGCGACAGTCGCGGTCTCCCAATCTGAAACAACGAGTACATCTTCACCTGCGTTGACATCAGCACAAATCTCCACAACTCTGTTGGCACCAGCCATCTCTTGAACTGAATCCATACACCCAGATTTCAGTGAGACAATAATTGTGTTCCGAATTAGGTATCGGTAATCGAAAATCCACGCTCTCGCACACACACGTAAAGAAGCAACGGCTGAGGATTCAATAATTACAGGGCTAATTCATACTCAGCCGTTCACCAATTAGACGATATAGTTAGTGTATCATAAATAATCAGCCGGGACATCGGTATGTTTATTTTCACAGAGGCGAACGGGAAGATGTACGAGATATGTTAGAAGTAGAAATGGCTGATGCTGCAACTGGTATTGTTAACGAATGTCTCGATGTTCAACCAGGTGAGGAAGTACTTGTATTGGGTGATGCAAAAAAGAAAACGGTCGCACAGAGTATCGCAACTGCGGTCAGTGCTGCAGGGGCAGAATCAATTACGATGATTATGCCACTGTTGGAGAGCCACGGTAACGAACCACCGAGAACCGTTGCAGACGCAATGAAATCTGCGGATGTCGTGTTTACGTGTACCACACATGCGATCACACACACCCGTTCAAGACTCGAAGCTGCTGAAACCGGAACGCGGTTCGGTATTCTCCGAAGTGTCACTGACGATATGATGATCGAAGGTGCAATGAGCGTCGATTTCGAAGAGCTTCGACGCCGAACTGAAGCAGTTCGTGACGTTCTTGACGCTGCAAGCGATGTGCACGTCACCAGCGACAAAGGGACCGATATTACATTCAGTGTTGAAGGGTGCTCTGCGTTCTCATTGGACGGGTACTTCCACGAAAACTATGGCTTCGCAACACTCCCACCGGGAGAATCACCAACTCATCCAAAAGAAGGGACCGCAAACGGAAAGATCGTAATCGACGTATCGATGGACAATATCGGGCAACTCGATGAACCGATTACGCTGCATGTTGAAGACGGCTTCGTGACTGATGTAACAGGCGGTTCACAAGCAGATGAGCTTCAACAAATCATCGATGAAAACGATGAAAACGCAGGAAACATTGCCGAGTTTGCGATCGGAACAAATCCAAAAGCAAAACTGATCGGAAACCTTGCTGAGGATAAGAAACTCGCCGGAACAGTTCATTTTGCAGTCGGAGATAATGAGTCGCTTGGAGGCACCCTAAAAAGCTCAATCCACCTTGATGGTGTTGTACGAACGCCGACAGTCGAGCTCGACGGTGTTGTCGTCGTAGACAACGGGCAGATCGTCGAAGACGCATTAAACTAGTACAACCAGAGTGTATATTATCTTTTAGCGTCTACTGCAGTACGCATGGTTATTATTGCCGCAGTGGACCGTGAAGGGCCACACAACAAGCTACTGCATGAAGCTGAGAAACTAGCGCAAGCATTCGATGAAGAGTTGCATATCGTACACGTTCTTAGTCAGAAAGAGTTCCGCCAAATAGAGACAGATCATGTCGATTCAAAAGGTGAAGCAGTGTCGCCGAAAGAGATCAAAGCATATGCCGAATCAAAAGTTGCAGAAATTGCAGACGGTGTCGTAGAAGAGTATGTTGCTGTTGGTCGAATTGGTATTGTTGATGAAGAAGTACTGGAATACGCTGAAGAGATTGATGCGTCCTACATTGTGATCGGTGGTCGCCAACGCTCACCAATCGGGAAGGCGCTCTTTGGAAGTGAGGCACAGTCGATCCTACTCTCAGCGCCGTGTCCTGTTGTGTTTTCAGAAAGCGGAAACTGAGGGATTTTCAGTTTAGTGCTGATTTTTGGTATAGTATCAGAAATTTTCGATCGTCATCCGCAGGTAATTCAAGCAATATCGCAGACACCAACTACTATCGACACCAACCAATATAATGTACGATCATTATATATTCCGTATTGAGGAATTTTAAATGTAGCACCTCAGATCGAATATTATTTACAGCCATTTAAGGCTGTAATATATCCATTGTGTGAAGGAATTCCGTAATAGGGAATGTTTTATTGATTGGTCCCATACCAAAATTTATGAACGATAACACCTCAAATCGCGTCAAGTCGATCGAAACAACGATCGCAATTATCGAAGCACTCCAACCGAAAGAAGGAGCACGAGTGACAGAGATCGCTACAGAGTTAGATATTGCTCCAAGTACGGTACATAGACACCTCTCGACGTTGCACGATCATAATTTTGTAAAAAAGAGCGGTGATCAATATGCCCTCGGTATGCGGTTTTTATCGATCGGTGGGTATCTCCAGCATAAGAAGTTCGAATATCGAATGGCGAAAACAAAAATCGAAGATCTGGCGATGGAAACGAGCGAGCGAGTACAGTTCGTCATCGAAGAGAACGGGCGGCGGATCTATGTTCACACTGCAGTTGGCGAGAATGCAGTCGAAACGGACAGCCATATCGGGAAACAAGGCCCTCTTCATTGTAGTGCAGCAGGGAAAGCGATTCTTGCCAATCTTCCAGAACCAGAGCGTGAGGAGATTCTAACCGGAGGAGGGCTAGAACAGATTACACCCCAGACAATTACGGATCCAGATATGCTACGAAAAGAACTTACAGAGATACGAAACACACAGATCGCATTCAACAAAGAAGAGTCAACACCAGGCCTTCACGCAGTTGGAACTGCAGTTACTGGTAAAAATGATGAGCTAATTGGTGGTATCAGTGTGTCAGGGCCAGCCCACCGAATGATGGGCGATCGGTTTACCAAAGAGATACCAAAACTACTGCTTGGGGTTGCAAATGAGTTGGAACTCAATATCAAATACAATCAGTAGGTAGGAAACAAAACATTACACCAATATGTGTGTAATGACCTACACGACGGGGCAGTTACCTTTTTTCCTGTTTACCGTAGCAGAACATACAGACTGATCTTCTGCGAATGTCGTGTTCTAACATAAGTATATTTATTTTGTCATAGTAAATATAAAGATTCATATATGAATGAAACCTACGAATAGAGAGTCGCAGTAGTTGAGGATATGTATAATCCAATTTTGTTAGGACGTGTCATTTTATATTCAGAAGCACTCTGATCGATCGGTGCAGATCGTGTAGCGGCACACGCTCATAATTTTCGAAAAACGTAATGCGCCTCCAATCGGTGGAATTTGATATAATAAATTATTATTTTCATAAAATATAGGGATTTTTAAAAATTATGCTTATTTCAGTTGTCGTTATTAATTGTGTACTTGTAGAACCGTATCACGAAATAATGAAGCAACAACTGAAAGAGATTATGTAGATCAGATTTGGTTCACTGTCAATTCATATATTATTTCTAACACTACTAATGTCAGTATATTGTATTACTATTTGTGTGGTGTATTTGGAATATTTTGCTAATCTAGCATATTCTCAGGTATAAAGAATCTGCTTGTGACTATTCATGGGTAGCATTTGAACTACCAATTGAGGTTAGATTACAATGTCAAATCAACCAGCAGAACGAACGCTTCAGTCCGAGCTACTAGGACGAGAGGTACATTTCAACTATTCGGAAACGTGGCTTGCATACTCCATGCTTGGGTTACGTGTAGTGATCGCATGGGTCTTTCTTCAAGCAGGGTTAGAAAAACTTCTTACAGGGGGGATCAGTGATCCGCTAGCGTGGTCCTCGGCCGGATTCTTACAGAATGCGATTGCAGATGCAAACCCATTACAAGGCCTCTTTTTGCTCTTTGCAGAGTATGGTGCGATCGTTGACCCACTCGTTATTTTTGGCCAGATACTCATCGGTCTGGCACTGCTCTTTGGTGCATTCTTCCGATTTGCCGCAATGATGGGTGGACTACAAATGCTGTTTTTCTGGACCGCTGCATGGCAAGGTGGACTCATGGCTGGGTTCCCTGTTGAAAACGGTTACTTCATTGATAGCTCATTTGTCTACTTGCTGCTCCTCTTCGGACTCGGTGCATGGGGTGCTGGTCGTATTCTCGGTGTCGATCGCTATCTCGAAGAGACTCAAGTGGTAAAACAAAACCCGTGGCTTCGCTACTTCCTCGGGTAACAGAACATCATCGCTGTTAAAACCCAATCTTTCAGATGGACATAATGTTGGTAAAGATTGCCAATGAGTGCTGCGGCTGATTTGTCACTGGTGGCTCAAATACAGGCGTGTCCAAAAATCAACTCATCTATGAGCTAATCGATATAATCCGAACACCATTCGAATCACCAGCNGAATCCCGATCCAACCGATCGAGTGCGCTGTAGTGGAAGGGATTGTTGAGCTCAAGGGGATGGGTACTGACGGACGCAAAAATATTGACTGATTTACACATTACATATTACGAAATCAGTGTGTAAACACCACCATGTCCGGAGTAACTCAACGTTGAAAACAATGCGTAATCAGGTGTTTATAGAATTACGATTGTACAAAAATACCCTGTGTAGTCCGTTACCCTCAGTAGTCCGCGAGCGTGCCGGTTATTTGCGGTTCGTTTGCTGTGTCGAGATATGATGAGAGCGAATCATGGACACCAACTTCAGTGATAATATCATCAAGCGCAGAAATAATCAATGAGAGATCCATATCGATCGCATACTCACGATAGGTTCCGCCGCGACGTCCCTCGTTTCGTTCAGTAACAGAGACGATTCCAAGCATCGCAAGTTCAGAGAGGTGATCGCGCATTCGACGTGGCACAAGTG
>SL_4KL_010_BRINEDRAFT_10001550_pt1 | contig 12722 bp, 15 predicted proteins | sample SodLak_010_BRINE_2_FD_10664 | JGI IMG/M metagenome (IMG submission 10664)
AGAAACTAAAGGTAGTGAAAACCTTCAAGAAGATGTCTCCAGACTTCAAGAAAAAGGCTTAGACGTAGCCATTGATGACTTAGAAAATAGCTATACTAACGATGAAGAACCTTTCAAACTGAATCCTTACTTTCTGGAATTTGACAGTTTAAATTACCTTCTAGATTTTGCAGTAAATGAGATAAATGAAAAAAATGCTGGAAAAGCCATTCTGCTAGAAAGAATGCTTTCAACAGATCTTGAAGACTATAATACAGAAGTTTGGAGCGAATGGTTTGAAAATCCTCAAGCAGATTTAGACTATTTTAATTCTAATGCATTAGAAGACGTAGAACTTAATGTAACTAACCATAACAGACCAATAGAACAGTTTATAGACGAATATTGGGAAGATTTGAAGGATGAAAGAAGTTTGGAGAATCCTTTACTTTATCAGGAAGCTGTAGCATTGGACTTAGTTAAGTCCTTACAGGGTTTAGCTCTTAATAAAGACGATGAGTTTAAAGAACGTGTTGACAGTTTTGAAGATTTTTTCTCTAACTATGATCCTGTAAGCTACAATGATGTAGGTAGTGTTATTGATCCCTACGAAGTAAAACCGATTTCTAGTCGTGAACAGTCAGAATCAGTTTCCAATATTGTAGGTTCCTGTTTGAAAGATGAAAAAGTAGATGAAGCTCATTGGATGTATATGGAAGACCCCTTCACATTTGTTCAAGGAATTTTCAAGAACGAGCTGTTAGAAGGTTATGTACGGAGTTTTGTAATGGAAGATAGTGAAGAGAACTATTTTTTAGGTATTGATACTATTGAAGTTCCTAAAAGTCCTGGAATGGATATAGAAGATGTTGAAGATGATTTTGAAGAAAGGTCAGATATTGTTCAGGCTGGTGCCATGGGAGCTATAGCTTTAGCACAAGATTTAGATTTAAGTTATGTTGCAGGTCGTGATGGTCGTGTAAGATTTGGTGTACGACAAGGCTATGGCAATACGGATAGAAACATTACTTATAGAAAGCTTGGAGATACTGTGCCTTATTACTGCGTAGCACCTGCTTTTTACGACGAAGAAAAGGATAAAATGCTTCCGCGAGACGAAGAGCTTTACGGAGAATCGGATTTGAAAAGTTTAAGATGCCCGGGTTTCAAAGTGTATCACAAACCAGGCGAGCAAGAAGTTAGAGGATTTCAAACTGAGCCCGGCTGGCATGAAAACACAGCATACATTTTGTTCGAAAACCCTGAGAAATTTTAGTATGCTTTTTTACTCCTCTTTAATCAATCTTTTTTGTTCATCTCCTTCATCCATAGTTACTAGATATGCTAGGCCGTTATCGATTTCTTCTATCCAGTGTATATCTCTGTAAGGACCATATTCCTCACCCTCATATTTCAAGTAATGCATTCCTTCTTCAGGGATTTCTTCATAGTACTCTAAATCTTTTTGATGTATGAAAGAGCATGCTACCTCTTCCTGAATGACTGTAATCTCCATGCACACGCCGTTTTCAACTGTTTGGTATGTTTCACCGTTTCTTAATATTTCTGTTTCGTCTTCAGGATCTGAGTCAAGGAAATAAGTTTCTTCTTCATAAAAAGCAAGATTCAAAGTCGATTCTGCATCTATAGGTAATTCTTCATCGTTCTCCATTAGTACTCCCTCACTTTCATGAATCCAATATACGTTTCCTGCATTTACAGGTAATTCTGTTTGTATATCTGCTTCTTTAGTGATAATTTCCTCATCCTTGTAAATCTTCATTTGTCTCGAATCTTCTATTACCGAGTAGAATATATTTCCTTCAGAGTATGCTATTTCATCTATGTTGGTTACTTCATCCGAATCTCCAATTTCTACATCCTCATTTTTGATTTCAATAGTGTCTGTGGATTTATTGATGTATCCTATCTGGCTTCCTGCGTTGAAAGGTCTTTCCGCATTCTCTATCTTTTGATCATCATGTAAAATATAATTTTCTCTATCTTCTGTTTGTTTCGAAACCACTAAGTTATCATTTATTACCTTTGTTTCGAATAAGAGATTTTCAATTGTTTTTTCTTGTTCTTCATATCGGACGGTATAACTTTCTTCCTCAGAGTCAATTTCCAGAATTTCAATTTGATCCTCATCTTTTACAGGTTCAACAGAAGTATTTGAATCGTATAACTTTAGTCTTGTATTTTCGGGATAATTATCTGCGCTATCCTTTAGTTCTTGTGCAGGTTTTATTTCAGATTCATCATTTTCTGTTTCACCCTCATCGATACAACCAGATACAACGACTATTAAAGTAAGAAAAACCACTATTCTTGATTTGGCAATCATTAGTAGCGGTTTAGTTGTTTTTAGTATATTAATTCTTTGCGTTTCTTTCTTTAGCTTCTTTTCTTTTTTCCAGAATCTGGGCATCTTGGTACGTGAGTTTGGTAGTGGTGCTAGGNATNAGATGTAAAGTGCCTCTTTCNTCTGGTTCTAGTTTCTGTCCTGGTCGTGCTGTTTCCCACATGTATGCTAATATTTCGTTTTCAACGTCTCCAACGTTTTTTAGATTCTTTTGTTCTCCAGAAGAGTTTAATAGTTTAAGTTCCTCATCCTCTACCATTAATAGGTAATTACCATCTCTTCTGATGTCTGCATCTAATGTTTGTTCTATTTCCGGGTTTTCCAGCCATTTGTAGAATTCGCCGTTCTCTGTTTTCTGTTGTTTTTGCAGGTATTTTAGATCACCCATCAGCTTCACCATTCCTTTGTCTTGATGCTCTATTGTTATCTCGTAGTTTCCATGAGGTTCAAGTATTAGTTTTTCATCGGCGTGTTTGAATACTTCTGTGGGTATTTCCCAGTTGTCAAAGTCTTCGTACATGTTTCGAAGTGCTTCTTGTTTAATGTCAGTAGTATAGATCATGGTAGAGTTTCCATATTCTTGTATTTGCTAAATTGTTTTTATCCACTATTTTGTGTTTTCACATCTAAAGAAACAGTTATAATTTACTAGACTATTCTAAAATCGTACTAAAGCACCAAGTCGTTTATATTTTTCCAGGTATTAATATCCAGTTTATGAGCCTTACCTTTGTAACTTCTAACCGCGAAAAAGTTGATGAAGCTGAAAAAATTCTTGGAAGAAGTCTAAACCACGAGAAATTAAATTTAGCCGAAATTCAAAGTATGGATGTTGAAGAAGTTGCTGTTCAAAAAGCTAAGGATGCTTATAACCAATTAGAGCATCCTGTGCTTGTAGAAGACACCGGTCTTTATTTTGAAGAGTTAGATGGTTTTCCAGGAGCATTGGTCAAATATGCTTTGAAAGGATTAGGCAATCCAGGTCTAACACAGCTAGTTAACGTTAATAAAAGTGCGGAAGCTAGAACTGTTTTTGCTTTGTACGATGGTGATTCTTTGAAAACTTTCGAAGGTCGTGTCGAAGGGATGATTGTAGAAGATTTCAAGATGGGTTCAGGCTTTGGATGGGACCCTATATTTAAACCAAAAGGTTTTGATAAGACCTTCGGAGAAATGAGTAAGGAAAAAAAGAATGAAATTTCTATGCGGCGTAAAGCTTTAGAGAACTTAAGAGAAAATTATTTTTAATCATTTTTTATACCTTCAGGCATGTAAATACGGTTTAACTGATATTCTGTATGATTTCCTTTAACTTGAAAGCTTCTATTTTCTTTATAACGTTTTATTAAAGTTGACTTTTCTAGAGCTTTCAACAAGTGTTCTACTGGAGCTATTCTGTTTTTTTCACGAATTACGTCGAACTTTAGTTCATCATAGAAAGGCTCACTTATCTTTTCACGTTGTTGAAGAGGTTTTCGAGTTTCTTCTTCTATTTCAGATAGTAGTTGCTCGTATTTATGTATTTGTTCTCCTTCTCCCATTCTTACAAGCTGGTTAAGAGCGTTGTTGATTTTTTCTTGCCGTTCATGTTGTTCAAACGCGTTTCTTACTCTTTCTTCATATCTTTTAGTTGCATAAACATGAAGTTTTTCCATTCCTTCTTCTATGTTGTCTTGTATTGGATATGCTTGGCCTAATGGTTCATCTAGATATCCTGTTTTTTCTAATACGTTGAGTATTGCAGTTATTCTGTAATCTGCTACTTGTGTTTCTATATCGTCTGTTTTCAGCCATTGAGTAGGCTGCTGCTCTCTTAAATGTTCAAGTACAGGTTCTGTGCTTAGTGGTCTTATTTTATGGGTGTCATAAGTTTCGGAGAATTCTTGTCTTGCTTGTTGGTATAATTCTCCAGTGTTAGGTATTTCTGGATTTGTGCTCATCATTCAGTGTTAGAAGATTATTTTTGTGAGTGTTTTCGTGTTATGTGTTCTATTTTGTATGCGAAGTATGTTATGCTTGCGAATAAAAGTATGGTTGCTGTTCTTCTTGCAGTTCGTACTGTTTCGTTTTCTGGCTGTAAGGGATCTATTGCTGAGGCTATGGCAAATATCATTAGACCAAATGATAGGAGAATGAACGGGTTTTTGGCTTTTTTATCCAAGATTAGCATTCTTATTGCTATTTCTTTGTCATCTTGGAAGTTTTTAATTGTTTTATAGCCATATATTATTGCAATAAAAGTTAGTATTGTTCCTGTTAATCCGTATATCACGCTTGTTTCTATCATGCTCTTTTAACCCACCTTGAAAACAGTAAAATCATTAGTACTGCGTAAATAAAACCTGTTATCCTTCCTATATTTACTAACGTTGTATGTTCAATTATTCGACCTATAGTGTATACTAGGAATCCTGTGAACATGATTATGTAGTTACCTAGAAGAATTTTCATGTCTGTTTGTACTTGTTCAGGGTTGAGTTGGAAGTGTGTGAGTACTAGCTTTGGTTCTCTGATTATTTTGTATGCGAAGATTGCCGATATTATGCCGGCTGTTACTCCGAGTATACCAAATATTATTCTTATTGATGTTATGAAGTCTGTTTCTAGCATTTTTCTCTTTAATAGAATTTTAGTTTATCATGGTTTTTTAAGATAGCTGTTTCTAGAAATTTAAGCTTCTTTTTTACCGAGCTTCAAGCGTTACTTGCTCAATTTCTGGTGTTTGCCAAGTATTTCCTTCTAATTCTAGCGTTATTTTAACATATCTGCCTGTTAAATCAAGACTTGATAGTGTTTGAAGTGTTCCTGCAGGTTCTACTGTTTGTTGCTCGGAATTTTGGAAGTTCCTGTTATCGGCCGCTTCAACAGTTAGCCGTATATCCTGGTTATTGTCATCAAGTGTCATTCTTCCTCCGTTAATATGGCGAGTGGTTTCCAAGTCAAATTTTTGTGACGTATATGTGCCTTCTTCATAGTATCTAAATGCTTCATAGTTTTCTTGGTTTTTCTCTATGGTTGGTGGAGTATTCCCTCGTTCCCTGTATGTTGTGTACAGGTTTTCGTTTACTTTGGTTATTCCTGCTGCCGGACTTTGTTCTGGACGCTGAATTGACCATTCTTCCTTCAGCTCTTTATCTTGTATGTTATATTCAATGGTTTCTGTGTCTGTTGATACCGATAATTGTTGTTTGGTGCTTGTAAGCTGTAAGTTTTCCGTGTTAAATGTTTCACTATCTTGTGTTTTGTATTTGTATGTTTGGTTACCTGCATAGTCTTTTTCAACTATTTTTACAGTGTCAGTTGTTGTTATAACAAATTCTTGTTTGTCTAATTTTTGTATTCCTGTAATGAAGTCATTTTTATCTAGGTCCTGTACTAATGTTTTGTTTTCTAGTTCCATGTCTTCATGGTTTATTTTGATTAGTGTTTTTTGTTCTTGATCGAATTCTTGTCCTACTGTGTATGTTTTAGTATCTTCGGTATGTATAACTTGGTCGTAAAAGTCTGCTTCTAGTTCAAGTGTTTCTTTTTGTTCTAGAGTGTCTTTATCTTTTTCATAGAGGTGTGTGTAGTTTTGGTGTTCAGTTATAAAGAATTTATCTTCGTTTAATGGTTTGAAATTCCCTATATCCTTGTCTAGTTCTTGACTTAGTTTATGGTCTAGTTCTCCTTTGCCGTCTATTTCTATTATGTGAAGTGTTTCGTTATAGCTACGTTCTTCAAATATTAGTTCTGTTGCGTAAATTTTGTTATTTTTAGTTTGTAGTGATGTGAATCCTCTTTCGAAGAATGTGTAGCTGTCTTCTTTTTGAAGACTAGTATTGTATGAATGTAGTTCGCCTTCTGCTGCNAGCACAATATGGTCTTGTACGCTATTAAGTCTGTATGGTGTTTTTATGAGTTCTTTTCTTTCTTTTGGTGTTTCCGTTTGGTGTTGTGCGAGTTTTAGTTTTTGATCTGTGTAGGTTGTCTGCTGCTTATCTCCTTGTATCCAGTCTTCTATTGTGGTGAGTTCTATTTGTTCTGTTGCCGGTTCTGTGTCTGGCGTGGTTGGCTCGGTTGTTGTCGGTTTATCTTGTGGTATTTGGTCGTCTGTAGATGCTGATGCTGTGTGTAGTGAAGCTCCAATCATTGTTAAGGCTAGGATTGTTGCGGCGACTATTAGTAATGTTCTATTCCAGACCTTGATTTTTCTTTTCATATTGGTTTTTTGCCTGTTTTAGTTTTTATACACCAAAACTTTTAACCGTAACCGGATAGTGACAACATTAGAGCTTTTTTTCCATTACTATCTGCGTGACAGGTTCACCAAACAACTCAACACTCTCACGCTCAACCTCTTCAAAGTCCTTAGAAACATAGAAACCTCGACCAACCTCATTACCTTGTAAAACTTCTAAAGCAATCCTATCAATTCCTTTATCTACGGATTCTAGAACCTTCTGCAAGAGTTTACTGCCCACACCTTGACCCCAGTAGTCAGGATCCAGGTAAATTCTATGTAACTCTAATACTTCTTTATCCTCTTTAGAAATTGTGGCATGGACAAAACCAGCTACATCACCTTCTACAACCGCTACAAAAAAATAAGGATCTTCAACTTGCTGCTTTAAGTCAGTAACCTTATACCACTTTTCTATAACTGTTTCAATAGTTTCATGAGATATAAAGCCGTCGTAAGTAGCATACCATGTCTTTTCAGCCACCGATCTTATTTCTTCAGCATCAGATTTCTTTGCCTCACGTATTCTTACCACAGTCCTACATAATAGTAGTAAACCGATTATTTAATTATACCTCCTAAGACCTCCGCCGAATTAACCACCCAAAATAAAAAAACAAATCCTCCTACCTATATACCATATGCAGTTGAAAACCATAACCCTTCTGACAATCTTACTCTCCAAAATTAATCTAGCAGCCGCATCACACCTATCGCATCAGCAAGAAGGTGGTTCCAGCCTTCCAATCCATGAAGAATTATCTGCAAACATATTATATATTTTAATTCCGTTCATAGCATTTTCAATGCTTTTTAACGAATTACAGCAACTTTATCTAGAAAGAAAATACGCAGACAATTCTCTTAAAGATGCTAAAGACCTTGAAAATTATACTATAACTAGCTCCATAGTGCTAACAGGACTGCTCCTATTCACTCGTGTTTTCCACATGTTGCCCGCCCTTTCAGAAGCATTATACGTGGGAATAATACTATCTCTTTTTACATCAGCTCTACTTTTAAGATACAAAGATTCATTCCAGGAATTACAAAACAATGAATAAGATTGAGCAAATCTTTCAGTACTATTAACAGATTAAACTAATGATGTGAAAAGTAAAATTGGTTTCCAAACACATTTACTTACCAGTCTAAAAATAAATTTTGTATAATCTGTCTTTTTCTTATTACTTTGTACGATAAGTCTATCCTAGACGTTGACATGCAGAATGACCTACTTCATAATATTGCGTGGTCTTCATATGCTTTAAGATACTTAATTCTCATCTAACGTATAAGATGACGAAACTACATACGCATAAGTCACAAATCCTACTGCTCCTGCTGTTAGAAAGTACCTGAGTTGGTTCCAACTTTGTTCATCTAGCACTATGCCAAAATCGTATCGTAATATTTCTGTGAGAAATACTGCACCCATTATAACTCCTCCTAATAGTGCTGAAATAGCGGATTTATCAACTTCATCTTTTCTCCTCAATATAATAGACGACCAACAAATCAGTATAGCCGAAAAAACCACTGCTAGGAAACTTCCAAATGCTCTGAGGCTGTAAGTATCAACTCTATGATCTTGTACTGCCTCACTTTCCTCCGTATTATTATCTTCCGAAATTAGTTCAACGCCTTCTTGAGGGTTTATCTCTTGTACTGCAATGCTTCCTGTCGTAAGCAAGGTAAAAAGAGTTAATACAGTTAAAATCTTTCTCATACAAAATTAATCCTTATTACTAGTTTAAGTTTTCCTGGTTTAAAAGAGAAAAAGTAGTATAATTGAGAAATTATGTTTCTTGGACCGCTTTTATTGGAGCTTTGGTGTGGGCTGTTGTAAGTTTCTTCTTAGGCCGGGTTCCGTTTTTAGGTCCATTGCTCACATTGGTTGCTTGGGTATGGGTTATAAACAGAAGATATCCTGGCGGTTGGTTTAATGCCATATTGATTGGTTTCAGTGCATGGCTAACAGTTGTTATAATAATCGGTATTCTAGCACTCTTAGATATTACCACTTTCGAAGTGATTGGCGTGCCGACTTAGAGTAAACACGTTTTAATAGTCCTGAGATAGTTTAGTGATAGATATTCTCGGATGTTTGAACCTTATTATTTATACACTAGTAATTGTAATCAATTTTTTACAGAGAATGAATTGGCTATTTCAAATAGGAATAATTTTGTTTGCAATTACCGGGCTTATAGTTTCAGCCTATCTTCATCATAAGAAGAAGACCTCAGTAAAGGATATGGCCTGTCCTATGGACGGTAGTTGTGAGAAGGTTGTAAGCAGCGAGTACGCAAAATTCCTAGGAATTCCAGTGGAACTAATGGGTATATCTTACTACATTCTAATTATACTGAGCTATTTCTTTTTCCTCTTAGGACCTGCAACACCAGATTGGTTTGTTTTTTTCGTACTAGTATCTAGCATTGGCGCAGTACTGTTTTCAGCCTATTTAACATTTATACAAGCATTTGCGCTGAAAATGTGGTGTACTTTATGCTTAGCTTCAGCAGCTTTATGTGCTTTGATAATGATATTTGCAATACCTGCTTCTACAGCAGGACTTGCTGAATTAATGATACAATATGAGGTTTTACTACATCTAGGTCTTCTGTTCGGTGCGGCAGTAGGTTTGGGTTCAGCTGTGATAGGCGACTTTTTCCTTCTAAAATTCATTCAAGACTTTGAAATTTCAGAACAACAGGCCGAAAGTATCCGTACTCTATACCACATGTCTTGGTTTGGGTTATCCTTCGTTGTTGTCTCAGGAACCGGACTCTACTTAGGTGAAAGCGAACTATTACTTGGAAGAGATGCGTTAGCAACTAGTTTAGTTGCGCTAGGAGTTTTAATTGTAAACAACTCTTTCCTCAACCTATATGTCACTCCCCGTCTTCAAGACATATCCTTCTTTGAAGCTGGAGGCGAGTTATCTCAGAAAACAGTATTTGCAAGAAAGGCTGCTTTTAGCATGAGTCTTATCTCAATTATTTCATGGCTTGCACTGTTTATTTTAGTAGTACATGAACCTGATATTGGATGGGATATTGCATTAGCACTTTACGGTACTGGAGTAGTTCTAGCATTCTTTGGCGGTTTACTGATTGATTTGTTTGAAGATGTGAGAGCTAATGAAATGTTTTGAAGCGGTTTATTTTAAATAGAATGAATAAGTAACCCATTCTTGTAGCATAACGGGGAAGATACAATACAACTATGAAATACAAGTCTTTAGTGCTTATGACTATTCTAATACTAGGTGCAGGATTAGGAGTAGCAGAAGATGATGAGCAATATCTTCATATTGAAGAAGCACTTGAAGAATCCCCTTTAACAGCTTTTGTACTCGCATTTAACGGTTTAATAATTTTAACCAGTCTATACTTTATCATTAAAATCTCTGTAGAAGTTTGGAGGAATCATATAATCCATGGTTGACCTAACACCTCTCTTCGATCCCTATGTAGCATTACCAATATTACATATAATCGGAATAGTCATAGCAGTAGGTGCCGTAATAATAACTGATGTAGTAAACGGATTTCTCCATTTACGCCCTGGTTTTGCAGAATGGGATGCCAAGATAGCGCCATTATTTTCTCTAATGGTCTGGACCGGTTTCTTGATACTTTCCGTTACAGGAACTCTAATGTTCCTTATGCAACCTCAATTAATCCATGACACTCTATTCCACGCAAAAATGCTATTCGTGGCAGCAGTATTCTTTAACGGAGTTTTACTAAATGTATGGATTACTCCAAACTTCCAAGAAATTTCAGAAGAATGGGAAGAACGCACAGAAAGAGTTAAGGCATTTGAAGTGATTGCTGGTCTTGCTGCAGTTGTTTCTGTTATAGGTTGGATGACAATTATCGTATTAGGATATTTACTCGCAAATACATAAGGGAAAAAATTTTATTCCTTTTGAACAGGTTGCGTAGCTGATTTAATTGTCTGATAGAAGTATAGAGTCACTAACATTGGAATGAATGCTGTTGTTCTTGCGATGATTTGCATTTGAGGATTTTCGGTTAGAAACCCGATTATTTCAATTCCTAATATAACTGCAAGTATTACATAGTAAGCTGCAAGTAGTTTAAAAGATCTTTTTACTTCTTCTTTTAGGAAAAGCTTTGTGAGGGCTGTTTCTTGATCTTTACTGAAATTCTGTATTATTCTATATATTATAACTGATTTAATGAGAAAGATTGTTCCTGTCCCTAAACCTAGAGCAATATATGATAAATACATGTTTTTAGAAACGCCTCCACCATTTTAGAAATATAATTCCCATTCCTGCACCGTATACCAAAGTTAGAGCTCTTCCAGCATCTAATACGGCATGATTTTGTGTTATTCCCCCTATTACAAATAAAAAGAGGACTAGTGTTTGGTAAACGTGTAGATATAGTAAAGTTTTAAACTCCTTAATTGTTGCTTCGGATTCCAGCTTCATTTTAGTCATTACTGTTTCTCCGTTTTTCGATAATTTCCTGTAAATCGACAACGATACTATAGAGGCCAATAAGACAAAGAAAGCTATCATGATAGTAATTATTTCCGTTTCTAACATCGCTTATTCTATAACTTAGCCATGCTTGCTTTTATTGGTAATTGTATTAAACTGTTAGAAACTATATTTTTTGCCGGGGACAAGATTCGAACTTGCGAACCCCTACGGGAGCGGATCTTAAGTCCGCCGCCTTTGACCACTTGGCTACCCCGGCAGTGTCGTCTGTATTTTGTAGTTTGAGTATGAAAGCTTAATAATTACAATGTAGCAGGATATTTTCTATTTTTCATATCTAGGTATGATAAGAAAAAAAGAAAAATTTTTTGTATTCTCCAGGATTTTTTGGTTTTAACAAGTTATTGCATGTTCGTCAAATGGAGAGCATTCTGTTGAATCTATCACGTCATCGTCTTGTTCGTCTACTAGATAGAATGTTGCTTCTTCATCATGGTCGACTATCTCAAGTCCTGTGTTACATTGATCAAAGTCGTTAGATGGTAGCTCTTCTACTCCGCAGTTCTGATTTTCTGCATCTTCATCGAATTCATCAAAGTTTGATGCTTCTGTTACTGATACTCTATCTTCTCCAGGTACGCTTACTTCTATTCTTGTTTCTTCATCTACATCTACTGTTTCGTCTCTATGATTATCTAGCCAGATTTCAACATTATCATCAATATCTGTTGATGCTGTTCCAAATTCCAGATCGTCTGATTGTTCGAAACCGAAATCTGTGTCTCCTTCAGTATTCATGCATGTATCTTGAACTGTTCTGTCCGCATTTACTTCTACAGTGTTTTCTTCTCCTAGAATATCTCCTTCTTGTTCATAATCTTCCAAATCTAGAGTGATTGTTTCTTCCGGACTTATTTCTTCTGTTTGGCTGTGATCCTGATTGACTAAGACATGTAGATCTCCTTCATAGTCTATAGAGTATATTTCTGCTTCTAGTGGTTCGCATTTTGTGTTAACTGCGATACTAACTGGAGGTTCTACATCCTCTCTAGCTATATCATCATTGTATGATTCTGCTTCTAATGTGAAAAGTTCTTGTACTGTTTCTCCAGCGATTTCAGTTTCTTCTTCTGTTTCAACTTTGATTTGTGCTGGGAAGCCATCTTGTGTATCAATACACATGGAAGCAAGTACAGTCTCTATTTCATATCCGGTTAAGTCTTCTTGAAGGTCTTCTGTGTCTTGCATTAGATTTTCTTCAGATTGTTGTAATTGTTCATCTACTGAAAGGTTTCCTTCCTCTGTTTGATTTTCTTGACCGTTGATTTCTTCTTCTATATCTTCTTCTATTTCTTCAGAGATTTCTAATTGATACATATCACACTGTCTATTATTGATTTCTGATTCTCCTTCATAAGTCATTTCTACTGTTTCTTCATCAATTAGTTCTTTGAACTCTTCCATTGCTTCTTCTGTGATGTTGTCTAGTTCGTCTTCATCGATTTCTTCCGCCTCACATTCTAATTCTTCATCTGATTCAAAACAGAAGACCCCGTGGTTATCTATGTTGTATGCTCCTGCGGATATAGGTTGTCCAAGAAAGTTCACTGATGTGGTAACAGCGTATTCATCTTGGTGCGAGGTCAGTGTTAAATCTGTTACTAGATCTGAAA
>SL_4KL_010_BRINEDRAFT_10001553_pt1 | contig 12700 bp, 7 predicted proteins | sample SodLak_010_BRINE_2_FD_10664 | JGI IMG/M metagenome (IMG submission 10664)
CTCTAGTCGAGGTTGACGGGCTCGACGATATCGAGGCCGATATAGAAGATGATCTCGACGTCAGGCTCCGAGACATTGTCCGCGAGGAGATCACGGAGGCAGAGACCGATGACTGACGACAATGATGTCGACCCGGAGAACCCCCGACCGAGAGGTCATTACCCCCGGTTCAGAGACAACGAGTGGCACTACATTCCCGAGGAGTTGGCGCAGACGATCTCGTTAGGCCCGGAGGCGACGGAGAAGAGGGCCAAGACTGGGTGCTAACGTACACGCCGGAGGAACGAGACCCAGAGGACCGCGAAAAGGTTCTCATCCGCCTGGCCCCCCGTGCCCTCCACGAGCTATACGTCGAGGTGAAGGACCTCGACGTCGAGACCAGACAAATGGGCCACCGCGCTGAGTGCGATCTCTGTGGGGAGATGGTCGACAGGGACCGTGCAATCCCGTACCAGCGTGGCGAACCGTCTCACAAGCACTGCTAGGCACAATATATGGGTGTCTTTGACCGGTTCTCTGACCACGTATTGTGATCAACACACGACCCATCTTTTAATTAAATTTAAAATTAACTTTATTTAAATTTCATCTAATATTTTCTTCTTCTTTTGTTTGAATTCCTTATCAGTAATTATACCGTTCTTTTTTAATTCATGCAACTTTTTTATCATTTCGATGTTGTCTTCGCTCTCAGATTTTTTTCTCTCAGATTCATTTTTATCATCTATTTTTTCTTTTATGTATTCTATCAATATATCAATTCGATCCGAGTGAACTTGTGAATGAAATTTACTTTCAAATTCGAACCGATATACCCCTGTTTCCAAATATATAGTTAGTCCGTTGCTAATTCTATCAACGGCTAAAATATTGCTTATTGGTCGATTTATTTGTTTACTACCTTGCCTTGAATCACTATCTGGATCACTTGTGTTAAGAAATATTTCTTCATCTGTGAAATATAGCTCATTTATTTCTGCTTCATATCCTTCTTTTTCGATTGTTGAATTAGATGATTGCCTTAATACATGTAAAGGTCCGATTGAAGGGCCATAATTCCAACCTTTGGTCTCCATTTCCATTTTTCCTGTTTCTCTGTCAACTATCTTCACTTTTGGTTTTCCAGCTCGCCGATCTATTAATTTCCCATACTTTTTAGGTGTTACAAGACAACAAAAGATATCACGATCAATCTTTTCCACCATGTATATTAATGATTTCTCCACATCATTATTATCATATTCTGGGTGTATCCAGAGATGTAAATTGTTATTATTGTTTGTTTTTAAAACTAGTCGATACCTGTTTTCTCCAATTATCCCGTCAAATATCTTAATACACTCGATTTCTACAGACTTGTAATCTAGATCAATAACTTTATCTCTATTTTGTTGTGGTATAAATATAATAATTCGTCTATTAGTAACAAGATATGTTGTATTATGTTCGTCAGCTGGGGCTAAGGTATTTTCTTTATTATTTATACCTACTCCGACATACTTCTCACCGTCTGTCAGTCTACCTACTATTTTTTCATTTGAATCGATGTAATTTAGTGGATCGGTAGGAGATATATCATTTATTTCTTCAATTTCATTATTTTGATCATAAGATATGTGTTCTTTCTCATCGAGGTTAGAGCTCTTTCTTGACTTTGCCGATCTTTGAACATAATGTACTGCTTTTTTTTATTGTTGATTTTGTAACTGCATTCGAAATCGAAATCGGGATTATTGAGTCATCAACTCTTATCTCAATTTTATGACTAACCCGTCCGAATTTCCAAGATATTTTGGATATGGTATCGTAGGAAAGATTCCAGACTTCATCTGTCTCTCCATTTGGATAAATGATATATATGCTGCTATCGGTGAATATTATCAAAGATTTTTTACTTTTATAAAATAGGTTTGCAGTATCGTCTCGATCCCATAGAACAAATTTCGGTTGTTCTTCATCAGATATATGTCGGATTGGCTTAGAATTACAACCTGCTCTCTTTTTCAGTAACCAATCTTCGGAAACTGTTTCATGCTCGTGATTGTTTATTTTCTCAGAGATTGAATCTTCATCTAATGAGCATTGTCTTCTCGACTTTTTTTCAAAAATATATTTGGGATCAATATCTTGCGTATCATCACTACTGAATAGGCCCATATTTACACAATAGTTGGCAAATCTACTAATATCTTCTTCCACTATCTTTTCAACTACGTCCCAACAAACACTTCGTCTGAGCCAATGTGATCGACTGAATCTTGTCTGAGTATATTTTGGTTTTGATCGCGTTACCGTATAACTCGATCATAAATTCCAAGAAATGAGTACAATCTCATCAAGTGAGGTCCTTATATAATTTAAATTATATGATACTATATTAGCACTAAATAAGGTGGATAACCGAAAGGCCATTGTTGATCAGTGTAACATACTTAGTTGGTGCGGCGATTGATGACATATCAAATTAACCGCACCATTTTACTGAATGTTTTCCGCACAGCACGCTTGGCAACACTAATCGTAAATAGTGTGTAAATTATATTTTCACCACGTTAGCAAGGCTACGGGAGGTAACATTTCATGAAGACTAATTCCACCATGGACATATCGATCATCTTTGTCGCTATTTGTTAATATTGTCCTATGCTTTGCAAAAATAAAATCGTCATCAGGAAGTCGATAATCCTCGCTTGCACTATCCATTGCTAAGTGGCAGCCTTTTGGTTTCTCCCAGGGGCCACCACGAGCATATCGTGTACCCGATTTGTACGCGTCGTAATTGCTAACTCGGCGTTCATCATCTGCCCTAGTAGCTCCGTGATCGCTGATGAGGATGATGGCGCCTTGATCAGATGGATCTATGTTCGGGATTTGCGTGATTTGATGGGCAATGTTATCTTTGAAGAACTGGATTGGAATCTGGCGGAAAGAACGGTCACCCTGCAGCTGTGAGGTTATACTTGATTGTCCACCAAATTTGTGAGTCAGCTTATCTGAGAAGTGATAAATAAGTGATTTGACCCGTGCCTCCGACTTCATGATCTTTTTTGCTTCCCGTCTCTTACCGGATACGCCAGCCGGATTTTGATATCTTAGATCATCTCCGTGTAGGCCGGTGGAATCACGGAACCATTGCTCTTCATCTGCATTCCCTACGCTGTACAGGTATTTCCCGTACTCATGCTCAAGTTCTCTAGGGGACTTTCCAGTCAATAGAGTGTTGCGGGCGTACGGCGTTGCCGTTGGAAGTATCGAGACGTAGGGGTGATCTTCAACGATACAGAATGTGTCGTTGAGGGTTTCTCTGATACCTAGCCAGTGGTCGAACCGGAGGCCATCAAAGATAATTACATAGACGGTAGAGTATTCCTCTACTGCCTCTAAAATGTATTCGTCTAAGATATCCCAGCTGAGAGTGACGTTTGAATCATGAATCCATGAGAGGTAGTTGTCGTCAACTGCGTCACAGAACTTCTGGTCGGCTCTCTGCCACAGGTTCTCGAACTTACAGACCAGTTCTTGGCTGTTGATTTCGTCAGCAATATGGCCTAGTTCGGAGAGTTCTTCGAAAATGCCCAACCAGCGGTTGGCATCAGAGATCTCACCATCTATCTCTTCGTCAATGCTAGCGAAGCGGTTGGTGAAGTCGATTGCTTTGGATAACTTATCGACATCGTGATTGGATGACTGAAGTTCTGTAAGGACTGTCTCATGGCTAGTTTCCACTTTCAGTGCCTCTACTATAGAGTCGACAGTTTGTGAGCAAATTGATGAAGCCGCAGTAGGTAGGAGAAATCCGGTTACTGCTTCTGAGGGTGTCGAGTTCTCTGCACGTGTCCGAAGACTCTCTCTATCGATGTCCCTGTCTGCCTGATCAATTTGATTTTGGAAACGGTCTGGATCCAGTTCTAAGGCAAGGTCGAGGATTTCACTATAGTTTTCATCAGGTGGGGATTCAAGTAGTGCATCAACCCAATCAAGATCCTGACCAACCGAGTCCAAGCATCGGACAGTCCAGACGGCATTAGCAAATCTTCTACGCTCCTCATCAGTCGATAGAACTGGTGCAAATTCCGCTACCTTCGGTAAACGAGATTTTGCTTCCGTCTCAAGAACGTCCTCAACTGGGATTTTAAGATCTGTACCGTCGAAATCGGATGTCTCGAAGATCCCTTTCTCTGTAGCCAATTTATACTGATTATTGACGTCTACCGGGTTCCGAAAATCTACTTTTGAGGCGTAATATAACAGCAGTTCGGTGGTCTCTTTTCTATCAAACCGTCCAGTAATCCCGTTCCATTTACAAAACGAAATAAAGTCTTCTATCTGTTCCGAGAGATAGTTGTCAGCAACTGCATCAAGAATCAGCGGAAACTCTACTTCACGCAGAAGATCTGTTGGAGTAAGTTCGACGGGTGAAGAGATACCCTGTTCATCAATGATATCTCCCAGCTCTGCTGTGAGCTGTTCGCTGTCCCATATGTAGAGAGCGACTACTATTGGTTGCCCCGTTTCCCGTGAGGATTCATATTCCTCTCGAAAATCTAGGTACCGGTAACGGTCGTACGTGATTATCTCGTACTCATGGTGCTCAGTTTCAATCTCATTATTGTCAAGCGTACCCAGCAGACCATACTGGTCATCGATAAGGACAACAGGAGAGGCCCTATCAGAGAGAAACCCCGTAACCAACTCCTGAAATGTATCTGTCTTAGCTGAAGCCATGTTCACTGACTCACTTCCTGCTTCACGACCTGTTTCTCAGAATCCTCACCCTCCAAATGGACTCGTGCAATGATGTTCTCAGCTGACACCGACTGCTTCTTTTCGTCTATCTCCCGTTGGATGGTCTCCTGCAGTTCCTCGATCTTCCCGTCAAGCTCGTCTGGAGCAACTGGCTCATCGAACATCTCTGTAGACACGTGGACGTCGATGACCGCGGTATTGAGCTCTTCAATGACCTCGTCAATTTGGTCGACTAGCTCTGACCGATCATGGGAAGACATACTAGCGGCCTCTGAGGCATCTGCAGATAGGAAGTCCTCTAGCCACTCTGCCTCGATACTGGGGTCCTCTTCTGCTTCTTTCAACACGTCCTGTAAACTCGACAACGCCCTCTCAAGATAGCTATCAGGATCTAAGCTACTGATATCCGGTTTGTCAAAGGTATCTCCCAGCTCAAATCCACAGCTACAGGTCAGGTTCACACCCTGGAGCTGCGAACTCACTCCCTTGTTACAGGGATGTCCCACATCTAACTCTTCCAACTGCTGGCGTAGAGTGGACATGAGTTCGTTATCCGCAAAGTTGTAGTCGGCCTTGTTCAGGTCTTGTAGCGTCTTGAACGAGTCCGAGGATAGCCGGGCTTCGATCTCCGTATTGATCTCATCTACCTTGTCGTAGTAGTCATGGTGGGCTTGGCGGTACTTTTTCGTATACTGGTCCTCGAACTCCTCGACAGTGGATTGAAGATTCCCGGCTGCAACCTCATTTCTGATGACCTTGGGGAAGTCAAGGCTATCACGGACCTCCTGAACATACGAGTCTAAAGAGTCATCAGGCCAGTCTTGGAGTGCCTGGCTAGCTCGGGTAACAATGGTTTCATAGTCACTGAGGAAGATGGACAGAGAGTTAAAGGTATCTACAGCATCTTCGAAGTCATCGATACATCCACACGTATCGATAACTGTGTCGTACACCTTCTCTAAGTTACCGCCAGCACTGGTTGCATTGTAGTCGGCGGTGATGACGGTCTTGAGGTCTTCAAGATCGGACGTGAGAGTGGGATCTCCCTCCACTTCCGACATCAGGCGTTCATATCGGTCAATTCGGTCATCGATGTCATCAGATAGATTCTCGAAACGGTCTTGGAGAGAGGTCCAAACATCGTTGTAGTTCTCCTGCTTACGTTCTCGGCTGACATCCTCAGATAGAACAATATCTGCGATATTTACGATGTTAGTCCAGTTATCAGGAGCAGTCGGCGTCCTGATCGTCTCAATCTGCTTCCCGAGATCGTTATTCGTGAATTGGGCATCCTCAATATTGGTGCTGGAGACGACACCTCCCTCAATGATATTGCCAGTCACGGTTGCTTCTAACTTACTCTCCTTCACCAGTGAGAGGACGTAGGTCGCAATGATTCGGGAGCTTAGACCGATTGGTTGTGTTCGCAGTTCATTGTGGATACGCTGAATAGGAAGACTGTCATCGTCGTCTTCAGACTCTTCCTTCAGAAGCTCAATGATCTTGTCCGTGTACGGATTGTCTGAGAGGTCGAGTTCCTGTGGATTCCTTTGGGTGGTAATCTTGAGGCCTTGAGCAAAGTTGTTCGCTGCGCTCTCATACCGGGAATCCATGGAGGTCGTTATCTTCCCGTATTTTACGATGCCCTCCAAGATTTTGTTCGTCTGCTTATCTTCCCAGACGTTGTTTGAGGGGAAGGTCAGCTCGTTTTTATTATAAGTCCGGTTTAGAGGCTCTTGGACGATTTCTTGGACGTTGTTCTCAAGGCTTTGCTGGAAGGTGAAGTCGATGTCCGATAGTTCTGCAGAGAAGGCGTTTCCTTGACGGAAACAGTCCTTGATTATGCTTGGAAGCTCCGTCTCAACATCTTCCAGCTGGCTTGACGCCATCTCGCGTTTCTCGCTGGCATGGGGAGCATCGCTTCGCTCATAGTCAGTAACAAGCTCGGCTAGCGCCTCGTATTCTTGTAGTTTGTTCACCTGGCGGTCGGTCAGATCCCGAGGGAGCCATGCGACGACACGTTCATCGTCTGCAGTGTTGAGGAGATCCTCAACATCGTCCCTGGCATCAGGATCTGGGCGTTCTTGGACGTAGAGCCAGAACCGTTGATCTTCGAAGTCGTCAGGTGTATTGACGCTTTTCCACCCAGTCAAATCTGCGATTGTGAGATCCCCATCAACCTTGATATTCGTTTTCGTCCACGTAACGCTGAGGCTCTTGTCTTGATCGACGTCTTGGAAGAGACCGTACTCACTTAGTACATCTGCAAAAATGTCCTTGGCGTCGTCCTTGTCCTTCTCTCCAATTTTCTGGTTTTTGTCCTCCTGGATTGTGATTTCTTCTTCGACTTGGAACTCGTACGTACCGTTGTTACTGACAATGTACGGGACCTGGGTAAGATCCTCAAGGACTTCTTCGTAGTAGATAACGTTCCCTTCTGGGTCCTCTACCACTTCTCTCATTAGCGAGTTTGCCACACCATGTGGCGTGATGCCTCGCTTGGAGATCGCATTAAGGAAGAGGACCTTGATCACGTTGTGGGCAAACTCTTGATCCTCTATGGAGGGCAGATAATCTTCGACAGTTCGCTGGTAGTTCGAGTACAGCTGAGGATGATGGGTTTTTAGGGAGTTAGTGGTTGTGTCACTGTATTCAGCGCCGAACTCATCAAAGAGGTAATCGGGCGTGATGAGTGTTTGCTCCTTGGCATGATGCTGAACGGCACTGTGAAGTGCCTTGATCCCTGTTCTGTTGGTGTTATCGAAGGAGCTTGCTCTGTTGGCCAGTTCAAGGGTTTGCGGTGTGAACGGGAAGATCTCCTTGAAGTCCCCTATTCGGGTATCATCTACCCAGTCAAATCGGTCCGCGAAGTAGGAGTAGTACTCCTCGACGTACCGCTCGTTCTTACACTGTTTTATCACACGGTTGACAGCAATCTCTTGGAACTCACGTTTCGTTCGGGTGAGAGTGAGATTGTGTAGCCGGTCCTCGGCAATCAGCTTCCCACGTTGACTGGTAACCCTCTCATTCTGCTCTAATGACTGCTGGGCAGCCATCACCATGGTAAACGGATACTCGTCTTTGAGATCAGCTAGCGAGAAGAGAACGTCTTCATCGTTTTTTGCTTCATCACCCCGCCGATTGAGGAACTCAGATATCTCGTCAACAATATAGAAGATGTGATCGAACTCCTCAAGGATCTCATCTAAGGCCAGTTGGAATGAAGTTCTAAAGTCCTCGTCGACTTCAAGAGAGATGCTTTCCTCTTGAAGCCAGGTGCGGATAGCACCAACGAATATCTCCTTATCCGTGTTCTCCCAAGCCTCTTCGTCCCATGTGCCGCCAGACTTCTTTTCCAAGTAGTCGAAGAACGCTCGCTTATCCAGAGAAGCATCCTCGAAAGCTTCGATGAGCCGGTCATCTCGGCTTACAGGGAGTTCGGTGCCAGTGGTCTCTAGGTATGCATCCTTCGTCTGTTCAATGATGTTTCTGTGCAGGCTTTCTTGAACGTCTCCTCCTCCAGCTAAACTGAACGGGATGACGAGGACATCTTTCTCAGAAATCGGGCTTCCCAAGCTGACAAGAGAATCTCGTTCAAGATATTCGTAAGCCTCCGGGGTGTGAAGCCGGAAGAGACTGTAGATGCTAGCGAGGACGTGACTTTTACCGCTTCCGAACTCGCCTTGAAGCCAAAAGGTTCCGCCTTGATCGTCGGGGATTCCAGAGAGTATTTTAACGAGATGTTTTTCGAGCTCGTCTGTGACGATGAAGTTGTCAAGGATATCATCTGGATCTTCTTCGGCGTGTTGAAGATCGATTGCTCCACGAATCTCATCGGGGAATGTGATTATCTCGTCGAGGGGTTTGAGTTGATCTCTGGATGTCATTTTTTAACCCGGATAACGGTTGTGAACGGCGTAGTCTCTAATTCTGTACCATGTACATATATGTGCTTTCCCTCAACTGTGGCGTCAGCCAGCACAACTGCCTTCTTTTCGTTCTGCGCGATCCTCTGAACCGCAGGGATCAAATCAAAATCATATCGAAGTGCGACTTCAAACCTTTCTAACATTACGAGAGAGACAGATTCAAACTGTTTTTGGAGTATAGACTCAGTGGCATTAGAGATTCTCTGACGGATATGCTTAGGTTCACCAGTGGTTCGTTCTGCCATCACCAACTGCTCGTAATCTTCTTGCTCTGTCACCAGCTCACTAATAGACTTATTCAAATTGACGACTGGGTACTTGTGTGCGTCCGCTATCTGGCCCTTGACTGCTCTGTCAAGAAGATCGCGCTCTGCAACAATCAACCAGACTTCTTTTCCACCGTTGCCTTCAGCGTGACTCTCCAGAGCATCAGAGAGTTCCGGCAACCGCATCTCGTAATTCGAGAACTCGGTCATGGTCTACTCACGTGGAAAGCCCATTTTCGGTACCGGACTCAGAGAGTCCAGCCAGCTGCGAGCTGATATCCTCTGGGCTGTACCGTAACTTCACCTGCTCCATATCACTAATAAACGAATACTCCCATACGTCAGCATTCCACCCATCATAAATGAACTCTTGCAGGCCCTCATCATCGAACAGGCCTGCACGCCTAGTTAGTGAATCCTGAATATCCTCAACGAAGTACATCTGAGGATCGCCTAACTCGTGGTGGAGAGAATATACAAAAGCTGGTAAGGAATGATTCCTTGTGAGAAGATACCTTCCTTCATCTCTATCTTCCTTCTCAATGAGATTGAACTGAGTGAAGCACCGGAGGATATCCTTCGTGGTTCTCTCCTCGTTCCCTACCTCTTTGGTCTTGAAAAAGTCCTCTAACTTTGACTCCGTAATTGAATCGACATCGTTGAGCTTTGGTGCAAAGAACTCTTTGATAACCGTGGATAGAACTTTGTTAGACAAGGCGTAGTGATAGAAAATTACAGACCTGAGTGATCCATCCGAGAGGTTCTTCGCAGACTCTACCAGAGGTGTACTAAGAGGGTCCTCGTTTGCCTCATCAAAGTAGGGATCATCGACGAACAACCGCTTAGCGAGAATAGCGGTGTACCGCTTTCTAACCTGCTTGCTATTCTGTGGAAGCAAATCTTCTACAACATGCTGCTTCAACGCTTCCAGCGAGTCGAACTCAGAAGCTTCTCGAACTACTTGAACCGCTTCGTCAGCTAGGACCACACTGATATCTTTCCCTTCCATGTGTACTACTCTTGGTCAATGTCCTCTAATGTAGATTGTGCCGGATCGGGCTCGGGCTCGCCTTCCTCATCGACTCCATCTGTCTTTTCCACCTTGGCCTCGCTAATCCGGCGACGACGACGAATGTTAATCTGGACGTCATCAGGCAGTTCCTCGATGTCGATGTAATCGTAGAGGAGAAGTGCCTCTTCATGATGGTCCTCTTCTTGGAGATACCGGATACCGTATTCCAAGACGTGTAGCGGAGGTGCTTCTTCTATGTGTTCGTCGTTTTCGAGCTTGGAGACAAACTGGTCGACGACATGTTCCTGATGACCTTCCTGGCGTCGCTCTACCTCCAGCTTCTCATCCTCCGTTTCTGGCAACCGCCACTTCTTACGGTCTTTAATGAAGTTCCGTTCAAGTAACTCATCGAAGTTCTCTGGCTGCTGGTCGACCTCGTTGGTGACAACCTCGTAGAGATCGGAATATGTGGAGCCACCGTTCTCTTCGAGGTATTCTTCGATGGCGCGTTGGGCTATCAGGTCTGTAGAAAAGTACTCCAGATCGGGATCGTATTCTTGGTGGTAGTCCAGTGGGTGCCACCTAGTCCGTCCACGATCATCGATATTCTTCTCGTAATTCTCTTCCAGTATTGATTCCCAATCCGGTCGGAGATTCAGTGCGTTGTTCTCCTTTAGAGTTTTAATCACTTCATGGAAGACCTGCTCTGGGAGAACTCCTCGACCAAGATATCCCGAACGGACGACGTTGTCTATCGCTGTCGTTACCCTCTCCATGATATCTTCCGGTATCTTCTCGGGAGGGGTTTCGAACTCAGCGTCGTCCATTGACTCTGGAAGCTTGAAGTAATTGACAACGGTGTCGCGTCGCTGTGCTTTGTCCTCCTTCATCTGTTTCCAGGATTTCTGCTTCATGTCGAGGGAAAGGCTGCCATTGTACGGGGTGAACCCGATGTCGATGATAGCGTTGTTGAACCTCTCCCACATGGTGGGATCGCTGTTGTTAAACGTGATCGTCAGCCAGCGGCCCGGCTTGAGCTTTTTATAAACCTCTTCGAATACCTCTCGAATCTCTTCTTCCCACTTGTCCTCATCTTTATCATCTCGCTCGCTGCTGTCACTGACAACAATCTCCTTATCGAAGTCTTCGTCCTCCTGTAACCACGTCGACCAGAGATAATTCACCTCACTGTATGGTACCGTGTCACCGTAGGGTGGATCTATGAATGCGTAATCAATAGACTCATCCGGAATATTGGACATGTTCTTTCCATCGGCAGTATATACTCTGGTGTCAGTCTCAGGATTGTAGTCTTTGTCGAGAATATCTGCTATGTGTTCCTTAGCGGAAGAGACGTTTCGGTTGAATTTGTACGCGAAGGTGTTCCAGACATTCGATTCCTTATTTTTCGGTGGAATATAGTAGGTGCCTTTCAGAATTCCATTCTTATCTCTATCCTGGACCATCCTAGTCGTGATCGGAAGAATGGCTGTGAATGTGAAGAGTAAGGCATTACGAATAGTTCCTTCTTCGGTCTGTTCGAGGATGGAGTTTCGGAGTGTCGACAGAGCAATTAGATTTCTCTTGGTATATAGGTCGGGAATGGACATCCCTTCATCGACGTTTATCCTGCTGTTTGGGAGCATTTCGTTCTCCGGGTACCAGTAGGGAATCTCCTTGTTTTCAATTTCTTCCAAGAGATCTAAATCTTTTTGAACTATATCCCGTTCTTTGTGCCCTCTCCCCCCACAGGTGTTGCAGTTGTAAATCGCACCGACTGGGACGATATCCTTCGGCTCTTGAGAGTTAGGATTCATCTCGCTCTCGCAGCCGGGGCAGTAGTACTTGCTCGTCCGGGGCTTCTGTTGAGCTTCGTCGAGATTGATTTCAGTCCCACATCGTTTACACGTGTGTACTTCGCTGTAGCGTAGGTAGGCGAGCGTACCCGTATTCTCACAATCTGAACAATTAGCCTTATAGAGATTCTGTATCTCGCCTTCAACGTCGTCAGCTACACGTTCAAAAGCATTTTGCAGTTCATTCAGGTCGACAGGGGTTAGATTGTTTTTAGCGATCCAGGTTGCAGCTGGACTGATGTCGGTTAAAATGGTCTTCCGGTTAGATGCGAGGGCTGCTACTCCGGTCATCCCACTTCCAGCCATATTATCCAAGACTACGTCACCCTCTTCAGTCATCTGTTCAATGAAGTGCTGGATTGCGGGATACGGTTTCTTGGTCCAATAAACGTGCGAATAGGCTATTGGGTTAGTCCGATCTACCTCTTCATCTAAGCCGACAGGAGGCTCAGCGTAGGTGTCGTCATTAGAATTGAGAAGTGGCTCGATATCCGGGTCCTCAAACGTCTCAAAATCAACGGAGAAGGAATCGTCTTCAACCAAGTTGTCTTGTTTAGTCATATTGTAAGATGCCTCGTTGAGATGTTCGTAGGTTCACGAAGGGATGATTTAAAACCTAGCATAAGTGCTGAGGCTACTTATCAAAGAAACTATTTTCAGGCATTCTATAATGCGATCTCTGCAACTCATTAATTAGAATTCATATGATATGCCCTGTGTAAAAGATTGCTGATACGACATCGCCGCTTTGATTATGAACAACAATTAGTGCGTAGGAGAATTAATTTAAATCAACGAATATTTATTAGAATCTCCAAGTGCTCTCTATCAAAGAAGTGTCGAATATAATTGGTAAGTTTTTGTACAATCGTATTATGCGCTAACTCGATC
>SL_4KL_010_BRINEDRAFT_10001554_pt1 | contig 12699 bp, 12 predicted proteins | sample SodLak_010_BRINE_2_FD_10664 | JGI IMG/M metagenome (IMG submission 10664)
GCATTTTGACGAGGTGACAACGCAGGGGGAAGGTGCCGAACGTATCGCTGAGCAGTGGGATATTACGCGCGAAGATGCGGACGGAATTGCGCGCGATTCACAGCAGCGATGGGGGAAAGCCGCAGACGCTGGACACTACGACGAACAGGTCGTTCCTGTCGAGACGGAACTCGACGGCGAGGAGGTGACGGTCGAACAGGACGAACACCCACGACCGCAGACTGATATGGAGACGCTCGGCGGATTGCCACTTGCATTCCGCTCAAAAGGGAATGGCGTCGTCACACCAGGAAACGCCTCGGGAATCGTCGATGGCTCAGCAGCCGTCCTGGTGGCTTCAGGTGACGCCTGTGAGGAACACGGCTGGGAGCCGATGGCGAGAATTGTCGATACAAAAGTGGTTGGCGTCGACCCGCTGACAATGTTGACTGGCCCGATTCCAGCCACGGAGGAGATTCTCGAAGCCAACGATATGACCGTCTCAGATATCGACCGGTTCGAGGTAAACGAGGCGTTTGCGCCGGTCGTCAACGCCTGGCTCGAAGAAACCGGCGCTGACTGGGACCGCACGAACGTCTGGGGCGGCGCAATCGCTCACGGTCACCCGCTCGGAGGAACCGGTGCTGCGTTGCTCGGCAAACTCCCGTACCAGCTGGAAGAATGCGGTGGTACCTATGGCCTCTCCACGATGTGTATCGGCTTCGGNCAGGGTATCGCGACGCTCATCGANCGAGTCTAAGGCTGAATACGCCATCGAAAACCGGTCGAGACCGCCGACATCTCTGGGTTTTTTGTCAGTTCCGTCCGTTCANCTGTCATGGAGTTAGCAGAGAAGACGGTGTTGATTACGGGTGCTGCATCGGGGATAGGTAAAGCAACGGCACNAACCTGTGCNGAGGAAGGGGCGTACGTCGTCGTTACCGACCTCAACAGTTCCGACGGTGAGGAACTTGCCGCTGAGCTCGACGANGTTGGTGAAGGGTGCCGANTTTCACCGNCTNGATGTNACCGATAGCGAGCGGTTTCACGAGGTTGTCACCGAGGTGTCGGAGACACGTGGCATCGATGTGCTCGTGAACAACGCGGGCACTGGCCATCCGTCGGCATATATCGAAGACACGGACGAATCGATGCGCGATTTCGTTTTCGATGTGAACATCAACGGCGTCTGGAACGGCTGTCACGCCGTCTTGCCGCATATGAAAGCACAGGGGCATGGTGCAATCGTCAACGTTGGGTCGCTCGCCAGCATTCGGGGACTCCCAAAGCAGGCGGCTTACTCGTTGAGCAAAGGTGCTGTATTGAATTTCACCCGCGCTGTGGCGGCTGAAGCGGGACCGAAAGGTGTCCGCGTTAACGCTGTCTGTCCAGGCTTCACTGACACTCCACTACTGGACCAGTTCCTCGCCGTACAGGACGACCCCGAGGCCGCTCGTGAAGCCCTCCGAGAACAGTATCCGCTCAAACGGCTGGGAGAAGCCAAAGAAATAGCCGATTCCATCGTGTTCCTCGCCAGCGACCGCGCCTCGTGGATTACGGGCCACGGGCTCGTGGTCGATGGCGGCTATGCGACGAGCTAATCAGGGTTGGCGTCCGGAAAAGCACCAGCGATTGGATTAGGAAATAAACTCGTTATCGCGCCAGTTGACGCCACCATCTGAGTCGTCTTCAGTTGGGTCTTCGGTGACCGTAATCGAAGCCGGGGCACGTTTCCCATCTTCGATACGGATTGCTTCCAAGTCATCTTCAGTCGTCGCCACCGCGGTGAGCGTCCCTTTCTCGGCTCGAAGCGCAATCTCACAGAGTACCTGAAACATCGGGTACTGCAGCGCAGTGTTTTGCAACACGGTCTCGCGGTCGCCTTTGAAGCAGGCGTATTCGACAAGTTCGGATTCGATTTCCTCTTCCTCCTCCAGTGCCCCCCACTGTGGGCCGCCACCGGTGCGCGGTGGTTTCCCTGGCCCAGCATCTGGGTCTTCCTCGTACACCCGGTTTTCCGTCACGCTGGCTTTCAACTGCGCCGTTGGCGTGTACTTGCTCAGGCTGTCGTCGGCTGGGACAGCACTGATAATGAGTGTGTTGTTTCGTCTGGTAATGTCGACATCCTCGATATCTGCCGGCAGTTCCGGGTCATCGAGATAGTCGTACAGGTCTTCCAGCGGCAGTTCTAATGTCGAATGAAGTCTGTATACGCGGCTGGTCATGGTTAACTCGAGTGTGTCGGTCGACTGCCCTGCACTGTTGACCGAATCGTACCCGGACGTAGGAGCCCCTCACATAAATGGGCTACCCTTCAAGGTGTGCTACAGTTTAGCACTGCCAACAAGGGTGTGGTGGCACTCTGCTCACAAACCCGCTGGTGGTGACCCCGGGAGCTCATTCCGGTCGTGCGCTGCCTGAAAATCAAGGTCGGGACCTGCCGCAATGATGCGCGTGGGGGTCACTTCCGGATGAGTGGTGTAGTAATGTTCTTTTATGTGGTTCATATTCACCGTCTCGGCGACGCCGGTGAGCTGGTAAAGGTCTCTGAGATATGGCCAGAGGCTATCGAACTGTGAAATAAGCTGCTTGTTACACATAAAATGGGTGTGATAGACCTGGTCGAACCGAACCAGTGTAGTGAACATACAGATATCGGCCTCTGTCAGCCTGTCACCGGCGAGGTAGCGCTGGTCAGTAAGAACTCCGTCCCAGTGTTCAAGTGCATCGAATAGGTCCGTTACTGCTCTATCATAAGCTTCCTGTGACTGCGCAAATCCGGCGCGATAGACCCCGTTATTGATAGGTTCATAAATCTCGTCGATGATGCGGTCAACTTCATCCTGATATCCCTCAGGATACAGGTCCACGTCGTTGGTGGCAAACTCGTCCATCTCGGTATCGAGCATTCGCAGAACCTCTCTGGATTCGTTGTTGACGATAGTGTTCCGCTTTTTGTCCCAGAGAACAGGAACGGTCACGCGACAGGTCACGTCCGGGTCGGCTTCCTGATAGCGTTCACGGAGATACTCGGCATTGTCGATGCTATCGGCCGTACAGCCCTCCTTTTCGGGAGTAAATTGCCAGCCATCCTCCCCACGATACGGGTCAACGACATCAACCGAAATGGCCTCTTCGAGTCCTTTGAGTGCGCGAATCAGCAACGCCCGATGGGCCCACGGGCACGCATAGGAGACATACAGGTGGTATCTTCCGCTTGCTGCGGGGAATTCGGCATCGGGGTCGGCTTGGATTCGGTCACGAAACGTTGTCGTCCCCCGCTCGAACTCACCATCGTCGTTGGTCAATTTGTAGGTATCGGTCCGCCACTCGCCGTCGACAAGCATATTCATACAGTAGTCTTGTGTACCGACAGGAATAAAGCCAGCAGTACGGTCAACGAAACCGATAGCTATCTATTCTGATAGGAACTGTGGCACACCCCAACAGGACGGCCGGAGTTCGAAGCCTTTATTCTCACGGTTGGCCACATTCAGGCAAGAACAAACTATGTCGGACAAACCAGCCTCAATGTACAGGGATATCGACAAGCCCTCGTACACACGACGAGAGTACATCACTGGCATCCCTGGCTCGAAGATTGCGCAGTTCGAGATGGGTGACAAACAGAAAGATACGGACGAGTACCCGGTACAGATTTCGCTGCTCGTCGACGAAGCCGTCCAGATTCGCCACGGCTCGCTTGAAGCATCACGACTGTCGGCAAACCGCCACCTGATTAAGGAACTCGGAGAGGGCAACTACCGAATGACCCTACGGAAGTTCCCACACCAGGTTATCCGTGAGAACAAACAGGCGACTGGCGCGGGTGCAGACCGTGTTTCCGACGGAATGCGACAGTCGTTCGGAAAAATCGTTGGGACGGCCGCCCGTATCCAGGCAAACGAACAGCTCTTTACCGCGTGGTGTGAGGTCGACCAGGCAGAGGCAGTGAAGGAAGCCTACCGCCGTGCGTACAACAAGATTACCCCACCGTGTACGATTCGAGTCGAACGCGGTGAAGAACTGCTCGTTGCCTGAATCGGCTTTTTTCCTCAGTTTCCGTTCGAATAGCGGTTCGCTCGCCTGCTCCTCATTCAGACCAGCAGTTCTTTGCTGCAGGTGTTCCATCTAGAAGGTATGCTGCGTCTGGCCGTCGCCACGGAAGCTGAAACATATGAGCGGATGCAAGCCCCGCTTGCGGACCGGGGAATCAACGCGGTATCAATCCGGACACGCAACCGGACCTTCAGAGTCGGAGAGAGAGAACGGACTGCATTTGCTGATACGGATTTCGACGTTGGCTTTGTTTTCCCACCACGACTTGCCGAGGGTGGAATCGGTGATGCGCTTCTCGATATCAACTGGGTGAACGGCCGCGAACAACTCCTTCGGTCCCGGTTTAAAGGCGAGACGCTGGCGCGCCTGTCAGCCGCCGAGATTCCAGTTCCCGAAACGGTCGTCGTCTCAAACCCCGCGGATACCGAGGACCTGGCTACCGCTTTCAAGCAATTTGAACCCCCCGTCGTCGTCAAACCGAACTCGACGACGCAGGGTATTGGTGTGGCGAAAGCCCACGATATCGATTCGTTTCTCGGTATCTGTGATTATCTGGACCTGGTACACGATTACCGCGCGACCGGCGACCGCTCATTTATCGTTCAGGAGTATATTCCGAATGCGCGCGACTACCGGGCGATGGTTATCGATGGGGAGTACGCCGGTGCTGTCGAACGGCAGTTATCAGAGGTAGCGCTTGCGGACGGGCGGTGGAAACACAACGTCCATCGTGGTGCAAGCGCGACGGGAATCACACTCGACGATGAGTTACAGCAACTCGTCGAATGCGTCGCATCTGCGCTGGAAATCCCTTGGCTCGGTGTCGACCTGCTTGTCACGGACGACCGCGTCGTCGTGAACGAAACGAACGCTCGTCCGACAATTGATACCGCAACAAAATACGAATCCGGCTTCTGGGATACAGTTGCGTCTCTTATCAGAGAGACAGAGTGAAAGAATCGGCCAGCGTATCGGTATTACTCCTCGTTTGACCGTTCGCTCAAAACGAGAGTTTCAGGGGATGAAAAACGTAAAACCGACGGCAATAATAAGCGTGACAACAATCCAGAGTATCACGATTGCATAGACGTGTTTGGTGTACGTTTCGTCATCGTCGACGGGCATGATATTGTCGAGGTTAACCATCGTGTAAAAGCGTTCGCGAGTCGTGAACTTAGTCTTATCCCACCAAGTGGAGATCGACTGCTGGTCTCACTACCAATTAAATATCGATACGTGTTGAATCGTCCGTACGGTCGAATGTCACTTCAAGTATGCCGTTGTTGTAGGTCGCCTGGGCGGAGTGTTCGTCCACCTGTGTAGGGAGTGAGATTCGTTCGCTGTAGGTCCGTTCACTGCCGCTTGCTTCGAGCATGAGTGTTCGTCCGTCACACTGGAGGTCGATGTGCTCTTTGTCAACACCGGGAATATCTGCAATGACACGCACCTCCTCGTTCGTTTCTTGAATATCGAGGTGGACGTTCCCACCGCTACCAGCGGATGGAGAACCAGCGTTGTGTTCGAAGTGGAACTCTGCGTTGGCACCGAACATATCGTTCATCATCCGTTCAATCTCGTCGAAGAACTCGTCGAATGGGTCGTCGCGATTCATGCACGTAGGTAAGACGATGAAAGGGAAAAACTTTCGGCACTCATCTGTGTTCCATCAGTAGCTGTCACGCAATTGAGCAGTCTCGTGGTTTCCACGAAAGTGCCCTTGAGAGTGTTAGTGTCACTGTCTCTGTGCTGGTTCCCACGCCTTTTGTATCAGAACCGCGAAAGTGGGGTATGAGTGAACCAACTGAGCGCGTCGCAGTTATTTGCCCGTCGTGTTCGCCGGAAGCGGAAACTGTGCACGAGGTATTACGTGATGGGGGACAAGCGACGGTGCGGTGTACTGCCTGTAGCCACGTCCACAAGACAACCATCCAACGAGAACGGACTGTTGATACGGAGGTCATTATTTCACAGGATGGAGAATCCTTTGCTTCAAGCGTCTCTGTTCCTGAAGCCGAAGAACTGGCTGTCGGGGAGGAATTCCTCGCGGAAACTGACGAGGCTATTATGACGGCACGGATTACGAGCCTTGAGACGGCAAGCGGTCGGAAAGATGAGGCGCAGGCTGGGGATGTCGAGACCATCTGGAGTCGTGCAGTGGGCAACGTCAGTGTCAATATCACGCTCCATCCAAAATCTGGGACACGAGATGATACGCGGAGCCTCAAACTGCAGGTTCCCGGCGACTATGAGTTCACAGTGGATGCAGTCGACGAGCTCGGTGGTGAGGAGTTTACCGTCGAGGGGTTGTATCTTCGCGAGGACGCAGAAGGATATCACCATGAAAAACTTGACCATCCCGGCGACAGCGCTGTTGCGAAAGATATCCAGCGTGTGTATGCCAGAGACGAGTCGACCAGCGCCTGGTCGGCGTGGTAGGGATGACGCCCGAGGAGCAGCGAGCTGAACTTGTTGCCAGCCTGGAACAGCGTGAATCACTGTCACAGCGAACGAAGGATGCCCTGCTGGCAGTTCCCCGCCACGAATTTGTTCCAGAACAACATCGTTCGGAAGCGTATCGGGACCGACCGCTCCCGATTGGTGACGGTCAGACAATCAGTGCTCCGCATATGGTTGCCATCATGACGGAGTTGCTTGAACTCTCTCAGGGGGAACGGGTACTCGAAATTGGAACTGGGTGTGGCTATCACGCAGCCGTGACTGCCGAAGTTGTGGGTTCGGAGAACGTGTATTCAGTTGAGTATCACGACTCGCTCGCCGAGCGCGCACGAGGAACACTGCAGGCGCTTGGATATGGGGATATTTCTGTCTGTGCGGGGGACGGCAAGCAGGGGTGGCCGGAACAAGCCCCCTTCGACGCAATCTATTTGACATGTGCTGCGGCGGAATTTCCGAGCCCACTCAGAGAGCAACTCGCAGCGGGTGGACACCTGCTCGGTCCGGTCGGTGACACTCAGCAGATTCTCGTGCGAATGACGAAAACCGCGGAGAACCGCTTTGAACGCGAGGAACATGGGTACGTTCGATTCGTTCCACTACGATAGCTGGAGGCGGTTGACTCAATAGCCCGGAGCACGGATAGACAGTATGGACCCTTCGGTGTTGCGGGACGATATGGTCGACAGCCTCGAACACGAGAGCAAAGGCTGTCTTGAAAGCGAGTCCCTCTCGGTTGCAATGCGTGCTGTCCCGCGTCACCAGTTTCTGGCCAACGAGCAAGCGGCATATGCTGATAGACCATTCGAGCGGTTCGGAACACGAGTATTGGCTCCGAGTACTGTCGCTCGGTTGCTGGAGCCTCTGTCCCCAAGACAAGGTGAAGATGTGTTGGTTGTCGGAGCAGGCGTCGGGTATACAGCGGCCGTCATTGCAGAGATAGTCGGTGGGGAGAACGTCCAGGCAGTTGATATCAACCGGCGTGTTGTGTACGAGGCGCGCGATGCATTGGCTCGGGCGGGGTATCAGTCGGTCCTCGTCGATTGCTGCGACGGTGCGGGTGGATTTCAGGAGTACGCACCATATGATAAGATTCTGCTCGAAGCAGCAGCGGTTCGCCCACCGAAAGCACTGCTTGACCAGCTAACGGAGGATGGCCAATTAGTCATGCCACTCGGAACACAGCGTCAATCCATTGCTGTGGTTGACAGGAACGGGTCGGTAACTCGACTGGGTGGGTGTGCATTTGAACCGATGCTTGTCGACGGCGAGCAGGCCGGCACGCTGGAACGCAATCGAATGCATCGCGAAGACCGTGAATTTGCAAGACAACATGCACAACGGCGCCGAGGCTGGGAACTCGATTGGATTGATTGGGATGGGGACTAACCGGCACTGATGAGAGGAGTGTCCTAGCTATCAAGGACCAGAATTCCGGTATTCTCTCGGTCATCGGTATAGTCACCTTCAGGTGGTCTAATATCGAGAGCTATCTCTCCGCGGTCACGGTTTTGATGGAGCGATGGGTCAAGCGATACCGTTGCATTGCCATTTTCGTCTGTTTCAGCAGTCACTATCTCAGGTAGTGAGGCGGTATCCCCTTCTGCTATGACTGTTGCGCCGGAGATTGTGTTTCCATCGCTATCAGTCACTGTCACAGTCACATCGGTTTCATCTTCTGGAATAATCTCCGGTTCAGGATGGGTTTCCAGTTCAGTCGATTCGAACGTCTCCATCCCATCGATGACTGTCATCATTACGGAAAGGCACGCAACCCCGACAACTAGTGCAATCACTAACCTGATGGGGAGGCCTTCGATTGCTCGGTCATCCTGCCAAAGATTTCGAACTGACATACCGTTGGTGGCCCCGCTTTGCTATTTAAACAGTCGTCAGAATCAATTCCTTTGTGGGAAATAAAATATTCTCACGAAGGAAATAGCCAACTAATTATCATTATCTGAAATTGCAAAACAGCACTGAACGTTCCCATCGTTCAATCATAGTTAAGTAATTGGATATAATATTGATATATGAGTTTACGTGGGGATTCACATGAAAACGCAACCAGCAGACACTCGCGTGTGTCTTCAGAATGCATTGAATAGTTTCAGGGGTAGTCTTTCACGACATAGGGGGGTATTTGTCGTGTTGTTGACTATCCTGCTTGTGACAGCAACGGCCGCGGTACTGATGGGGCCGGCAGCAGCAAGTGACCAGACTGACGGTCACTCAGCCGTTGATTCGGCAATTGGCCCTGACTCGCAGTTAGCGTATTCAGGCAATGCGACCTGGCCACCAGCGGCTGAGGATTCGGTAGACTATGGGTTGATTCCAACCGATAACGAGCTAGAGATGGGGAACGATTCGACAGTCGATGTGCACGTCACTGCACAGGACCTGGGGGAAAGTGACCCGATTCATAAACTGGAGTTCGAACTCGAATACGACGAAAGCGAGATTGAGCTTGAGGATGTGACGCCAACTGATGGCGTTATTGCGACGACCGCCCAAGAAGACGATGCGCTGGAGGTTGCGGAAACGTCGGAACCAGGAAGCGATACAGTTACCGTGGAAATCGAATGGGAAGGACCTGATATTGGTGGAGAAGAAATCCTCGAACAGATTACCGGTGAAGGTGATGAAGTGGAATTCCCAGCCTTCGATGACAATGACCTGTTCCGGTTTACCTTCTCGCCCGGTGAAGATGCAAAAGAGGGTGACCACACGAGCGTTTCAATCGGCGACCGTGAAGCAACCGGTGCCGAGGATGTCGGTATCATTGACAACATCCTCGGAACTGAACTGTTCAGCTACGACCCCGATAATATCTGGGCTGGTGAAGGAACCATCGAGTTCGTTCCAGAATCGTTAGAGCCAGCCATTGATGATGCAGTTGGGTCGTTCACTGCTACGAGCAGTCCCGAGGGTTACATTTCCTTCGGTGAAGATGAAGACCCAGGGAAAGAAGATGCGGTAGCAGAACTCCCGCCGATTCCTGATTTCGATGACTACGCAGATGACGAAATTATCATCGAGGCAGACTTTACTGAAGATGGGGAGTGGCGAGCCATGCCTGACGACATTAGCTTCCCTGATGTTCCTGCAACTGATGACGACGTTCCGACGAACGTGAACGTCCTTGAACCCATGGAGGGGTACCTTGATTTCGATGAAGGGACGATGAACATCACTTCGAGTACGCTTGAAGTGGAGAACACGGCGCTTGCAGGTCAGGCCGCATTTAAATTCGACCTCACTGAATCCACGACTGAAGGGAGTGGGGACCTTTCGGACGGATTTGGTGAATTAGAAGTGGATACCGATACCTGGGAGGGTGACGGTGATGTTTCGCTGGTCGATAACGAGTTTATCGTTGATGAAGAACGCCAGCAAGAGGCAGGCTACGATTACGAGAATATCGAAGAAAATGCCCAGCTAGTCGATGATGACGGTAACTGGGTTGCTGATGAAGTCGGTGCGAACTTCCTGGAACTCAATCTTGACATGCAGTTTGAGGAGTTCGTCGGCGAGGATAGCGAGCTCGAAGGTGTCGTTGAGGACAACAGCGGAGATTCGATTGAAAATGCATCAGTCGACATCGTTGATGATGCAACCGCCGATGTCGTAACGGGCGCGGATGGTTCCTTCTCTCTGGATGGGTTCGAGCCCGGTGAACAGGAGGTTCGTGTGAACGCTGAAGGGTTTGAACCGTTCGAACAAGAGATTGATTTCGAGCCGCTCGAAACAACGGACCAGGACTTCACACTCTCTCCTGGAGCTACAGAATATAATGTGAACGCCACGCCAGCCGATGATGAGGTAGTTGAAGAAGATGTGGTCGGTGTGCGTGTGCAAGTAGAGAACGAAGGAACGGGAAGCGAAGAACAGGAGATTACGCTGACGGCTGATGGTGAGGAAGTCGATAGCGAGACAATCGAACTCGGTGAGGATATCGAAGACGATGTGACCCCTGACCTGCTTGACCACGAGACTGACTTCACGCTCGAATGGGAAGCAGAAGGTGAGGGTGACGTTGAGCTAGAAGTTGAAAGCGATGATGACTCCGATACCGCCGAGATAGAAGTTATCGACGAAAGCGACCTTGATGTTGACGCGCTGCTGGAAGGAGAGAGCGAATCCGGAGGATACATCGGCTTTGAGGATGATTCCGCATCGGAAGCTGAGGAGGAAGGATTAGTTCTCCCGCCGGATGGAGATGAGGTTGAAGAAGAGTCCGGTGAACCAATTACCGTTGAAGGGCTGGTATCCGGGGACACGTGGACGTCAACTGACGTTGATTTCCCGACGCTGTTTGTCGAAGATGCTGACCTTGAGGCAGAGGTGAGCGCACCACTCGGCCTTGATGGAACCTACGACCACGAAGCGGATGAGATGTCGGTCGAGGGCTTGCTGCAGGTCTCCGTCGAAGGTGTTGGTTCGTTTGAATTCGATATCGAGGCAGTGACAGACGGCAGTGGTGACTTGAGTGGTGAGGCCGACCTTGGCGAAGAAGGAGGGAGCGTTGTCGCTGTCGATAACGAGTTTATTGCTGATGACGAGACTGGCGATGGTGTTATCGACTCTGCGGTTGGCCTCCCTGCCACTGACTCCGGCGCACAGTGGTTATACCTGCCATTCGAGTTTGAAGCAGAGGAAGTTGATGGTGACCTGGAACTGGGTGATATCGAAGGGCAAGTGAGCGATGAAGCCGGTGACCCAATCGAGGATGCAACCGTTGAATTGGAAGATGAAGCCGATACACGGACGGATGAGGACGGCGAATATGTCCTTGAAAACGTCGATGCTGGGGAATACGACGCGACAGTCGAAGCCGAAGGCTTCGAGGAAGTGACGACAGAAGTCGAGATTGAAGATGGCGAAACAGCGAGTGAAGACTTCGAACTTGCGTCAGGTGAAGCCGAGTTCGAACTGGAGCTCGATGGCGATAGCGTCAATGCAGGAGATGTGGTCGACGTCGAAGCAACTGTTGAAAATGTGGGCGAAGCCTCAGGCGAGACAGAAGCGACAATCGAACTCGAAGATGAAGAGGAGACGGCGGATATTGAACTCGGTGGCGACGAGTCCGAGTCGTTCTCACTCACATGGGAAACTGACGAGGATGATGAGGGTGACTACACTGCAGAGCTGACTGCAGACGACGACAGCGTTAATGCAGATGTTGAGGTAGACGAACCGCTTGATGATGAGGGAGCTGACGCCACGTTCACTGCAACGAGTACTGATGGATATATCCTCTTTACTGAGGACGAATTCGTCGACGATGAATCCCTGGCACTCCCAACGGAGGATGGTGGAAACGCCATCGAAATCGAGGGGCTCGTTGAAGATGGTGAGTGGGAATCGACCAACGTTGAGTTCCCCGATATTGAGGATGAAAATCTCCCGCTCCCCGCTTCGGTTGATACGCCCGGATTTGAGGGTGATATCGACCTGGAAACCGGTGACATGACTGCGGAGGGTACGCTTGAGGTTGATCTTGATGGTGAAGCCTCATTTGCCTTCGATATTGAGCTGACAACCGACGAAAGCGGTGAACTAACCGGTGAGGCCTCCGCTGATTCGGTTACCACCGTCGATAACGAGTATACCGTTGATGAAGAGTCGGGTCACGGTGCCGTTGATGGGTCCCTTGACCTCCCAGCGGACGACCCTGGCGAAAATTGGCTTGAACTCGAACTGGGCCTCGACATCACGGAACTCGATGGTGATGGACTTCCAACAGGCACTGTCGAAGGCGTCGTTGCAGATGAAGACGGTGAACCACTCGAAGATGCCGTCGTCGAATCAAGCGAAGAAGACACAGTAACTGATGAGAATGGCGAGTACGAAATCGAGGTCCTCGCAGATGGTGATGACCTCGAAGTTACGGCCGATGGTCATCTTGATGAAACCACTGAAGTTGATGTCGAAGAAGACGAAACTGAGGAGGAAGATATCGAGTTGACGACTGCCACGGCTGAATTCGATACTGAACTCGGTAGCGAGGAAGGACTGGTCTTTGCGACGGTCGAAAACGTTGGTGATGCCGAGGGTGAGACAACGGTCAGTCTCGAAGCTGATGACGAATCAGTTGAAGAGGACCTCACGCTCGCTGCTGGTGAAAGCGAGACCGTTGAGATGGACGTACCTGAGGATGATGATGTCGAAGCGACAGCCGAGGCGGGTGGCGAAGAGACAGCTGCC
>SL_4KL_010_BRINEDRAFT_10001555_pt1 | contig 12698 bp, 12 predicted proteins | sample SodLak_010_BRINE_2_FD_10664 | JGI IMG/M metagenome (IMG submission 10664)
CCAGTAAATCCGCGGAGAAACCGGCCTGGCTACAAGACGTTGAAAGTACTGAGGAAAGAGCGGGACGCGCCCAGAACAAAGATGATAAAGAGATTATGAAGAGACTGAGAAAGATGGGTTACATGTAGAGCGGAAGATAATTGAAGCTTCACATCCCAAAACAGAGTATATGGTTGAAACAGTTTTTCTAGGGATTAATGACGCCGGCGAACAGATCTACAGCTGGCTGAACAGTAAGGAAGATGTTGAGGTAAAAGCTTTACTGACTGAAAAAGAGCAGTTAAGCCTTATCAAGGAGTTAGAACCTGAACTAGTTATCTCTGCTGGTTTTGAGCATAAAGTCCCTGAAGAAATAATAGAAATACCTGAAAAAGGTATTGTCAATGTTCATCCTTCCTATCTTCCTTTCAACAAAGGCTCACATCCTTATATATGGAGTATTATTGATGAAACGCCTGCAGGGGTTTCAATACATTATATGTCGCCAGAAATAGATGAAGGACCAGTAATAGCTAAAAAAGAAGTAATGGTGATGCCAGAAGACACGGGCAAAACGCTATACAACAGACTGACAAGTACTTCTGTACAGCTTTTCAAAGACAACTGGAAGAAAATAGCTAAAGGATCCGAGGCCAAAGAACAAGAAGAAGAGGGCACCACACATTATAGCAGAGAGCTTGAAGAAATTTCAGAACTCGATCTAAACGAAGAAATCACTGTAGGAGACTTCATTAACCGTTTAAGAGCTCTGACATTTCCTCCACATAAGAGCGCATACTTTGAGCTCTACGGTAAAAAATACTTTGTAGAGATAGATATAATGGAGGAAGATTAGTTCTGAAGCCTGTAACATTTCAGTAAGTTCTTAAGAGTCATCGCAACAGTTATTGGGCCGACTCCTCCAGGAACAGGGCTACGACGCACATTTTCGCTTATATTCTTGGATTCGGATTCGAGCTCTCCATCTTCAAAGCTGAAGCCAGCATCTATAACAAGAGAGTCTTCGGAAACCATTCCGTCTTTTAACAGGTTGGATACGCCTGTAGCAGTAATTATTATATTCGAATTAGTGGTATATTTCTTTAGATTCTTGGTGTCTTTGTTACAAAGCGTTACAGTCGCGTTTTTCTGTGTTAAGGTCATGGCTAAAGGTTTGCCTATGAGATTGCTGTTGTTTATTATGGTTATGTCTTTACCTTTCACTTCTATGTCTTCCTTATTTATTATCTTCATTATTGCTGAAACTGCGCAAGGAATAATTGTTTTATCTCCGCGAAGAAGTTTTCCGATATTTTCAGGTGTAAGTCCATCTACATCTTTTTCAGCTTTAATAGTTCGGAAAACTTTATTGTTATCAATATGACGAGGAAGAGGCAGCTGTACAAGTATACCGTGAATAGAGCTGTCGTTGTTAAGCTCTTCTAGCTGTTCTAGAACTTTTTCTTCTCCAACTTTTTCGGAAAACTGTCTGAGATCGGCTTCAAAACCGTTTCTTTTACAAGCCTCTATCTTCTTCTCGATAAATACTTCTGAAGCCTTGTTGCCGCCGATATTAATTATTGCCAGCTTCGGTGCCGGAGTAAGATCTGTTTCTAAACCAGATTCTATCTCTTCAGCTACAGACTGTCCGTCAATAGTATTTTTCAAAGAAGTTTAGGCCTCCGTTCTAAAGTATTGTTCGGGTGAAATACTCTTAAGACCTTATTATATAGTTTAAAAGCATCAAGATGAAACGTTCTAATAATGTCTAAGAAAAGAGTTTCATTAACTCTGGATCAGAAGCTGGTGAAACAGGTAGATACAGAAGCCGATAGAAGAGATTTAAACCGTTCATCAATGGTAGAAGAGATAATCGACGGCTACTTCAAGAGAAAAGGCGTAGACACTGCAGCAGTGCTATGTGGTGGAGAGCAAGAAAGAACTCTTGAGCTGGTTGACGGAAAACCAGTTCTGAGCCATATATTAGACCATCTTGCTTCAGAAGGCATAAACAGAGTTATACTTTTAGCCGGTAAAAATAAAGATATTGAACAGAAGTTTGAGTCAGAGTATAGAGGAATGGCTTTAGAGTATGTTTTAGAAGAGGAGCCAGAGGGAACAGCCTCAGCACTCAAAAAAATTGAGGGAAAAATCGATAAAAACTTTGCAGTATTAAACGGTCACGTAATAACCGATACAGATATCCGTGACATGTTAAGAGTTCATGAAGAGGAAAAAGCTGTTGCTACAATGGCTTTGACTGCTGTAGAAGATCCTTCGAAGTATGGCGTTGCGCGTCTGAAAGGTAGAAAGATACTGGGTTTCGAAGAGAAGCCTGAAGAAGAGGAGAATCCTTCTAGACTGATTAACGCAGGAACCTATATCTTTAGCCCGGAAATATTTTCTCAGCTAGACAAAGACAATTTGGAAGAGGTTTTCAAAGACTTATCGGAACAGTCTGATCTCTGCGGATATATTTATGGCGGTAAATGGAGAGCTTTTGAAGAATAACTTTTTTAACTTCTTAATTCTGCTATTTTCTCTGCTAAAACCTCTTCTATAATCATTCCGAAGTTGTATCCTATAGAGGTTAACATGCCTGCGGTTAGGAAGGCCCAGAGACCTGGCAGATTTGAAAGGAAGTATGCTCCGGCGATAGGTATCATTGCGGCGATATAATGTACCATGCTTAGAGCAACGATTTGTGCTTCGTCCTGTCTAACGGTGTTAAAGGCGTCATCTCTGTAGACGTAAAGCGCTAGCAGTCCAAAGCCTAGTACTGATCCAAGACCATATGCAAAGATTTCTAATGGTGCAGGTGTACCTAGTTTTTGGAGAAGCATTGCTCCTGAACCCCAGAAGGCTATTGTGAATCCGTATGCTCGGGATTCCTTAGCTAGTGTGTCTCTCAGAAATTTCTGTCTCACAAGAGACTGTTTCCTTCTGAAACTGTATTAAACATATGGTTTCTGCTACAACCTATAAAAACAAGGAGTAATACAACGTATTACGATGAGTTTTCGGAACAAGGCAGTAGTAGGAGACTGGGAAGAAGCAAAAAATCTCCTAGGAGAAGAAACTGCTGCAGTAGTAATGGAAGACAACGGCGAACTCAAAGAAGGAGACCTCAAAGTAATAGACTATGACCCGGGTATACCAGCAACATTCTTCGAACCAGATATTGTGGAGGACGACTATATTGAAAGAGATTCCAGGGTTGGAGAAGGATTCTACAGTCTTAACTCAAGAGGCGAGCCTGTAGAAATAAAGTATAGATTTCCTAAAGAATTACGAGAATACCCAGAACAGATACATATGCATAACACGCCAGAGCTGTATATCCCAATGGGAGAGTTTACAATATCCTTAGCATCTGTCATACAAGATGACTACCCGGTCAAATTTGAAGAAATAACGTTAGACGAGCCATTGATAGTGCCTTCAGGTATGTATCACGGAATACAAGAAAGAGAAGAAGAAAGCGGTCTAATAGTTGCAAGAGGAGACCCTACAGGAGAGGAAGAATACGTAGGAAAATGGGATCTAAACAAGAACCAGCTGTACGGACATATAGAAGAACCTATTCAAACTCCTAAGTTAACCTCTTACCACTCTAAAGATGATGAGCTCTATAGACTGTGATCTCAAGGAGAATTTAAGTCTAGAGGTTAGAATATAGATATGGATAAAGTACTTGTAACAGGCGGAGCAGGATTTATAGGATCCAATCTTGTCCATGAACTAGTTTCAAAGGATTTAGAAGTTGTAGTATTAGACAACCTTTTTCTTGGTTCAGAAACAAATTTAGAGGAAGTAAGAGACCAAATAAAATTTATCAAAGGATCTGTGACCGATAAAGAAGCTGTCAAAAAAGCTTTAGAAGGTTGTGATACTGTTTTCCATCAGGCAGCTAGATCTTCGTCTCCAATGCATAAAGATGATCCTGCAAAAGCAGCCAGAGTAAACATAGAAGGCTTCATAAATACTTGTGAGGCCGCGAAGGCAGAAGGTGTAGAAAAAATAGTTTATGCTTCCACAAGCTCTATGTACGGAAGTATTCAACCACCCCATTCAGAGGATACTGGCGAAACACCTACAAATCTTTACACTGCATCAAAAATGTCTCGTGAAAGGTACGCCCAAGTCTACTCTTACAAGAAAGACCTTCAAACAACAGGACTAAGATATTTTTCAGTCTACGGACCTAGAGAAAAAGCCAAGGACAAGTACGCGAATGTTGTAACCCAGTTTTTATGGAAAATGAAAAAAGGAGAAAAACCCGTGATATGGGGAGACGGAGAACAGTCAAGAGATTTCACATTCGTTAAAGACATAGTAGATGCAAACATAAGAGCTGCAGAAAGAAAACAGGAGCTAGATGGAAAATACCTGAACATAGGTACAGGAAAAGACATAACGTTCAACCAAGTTGTTAAACAGCTGAACAAAGTACTAGGAACAAATATAGAGCCTGAACATGTTGAAAACCCGCGCGGAAGATACGTCGAGACAACTAAAGCCGACTGCACACGAGCTAAAGAGCTCATGGGCTACGAACCAAGTTATAGTTTTGAACAAGGTCTTAGAGAAACTGTGGACTATTATCAGAAAGACAAATAGATAAGAAGATTTAATCACCATAAGAACATGGAGGCAAATTCTTAATGAGCAGAATCGAGAAACCATGGGGCTACGAAGAGCAAGTAATGATTACTCAAGTTGATGTAGGTGGAGAGACCGGTATGCTAGGTATAAGGAAGATAGTGATAAACACAGATGAGATGACTTCTTATTCATTTCATGAGAAACAGTCCGACATAATTTATCTGGAGGAGGGTGATGTTTCAGTAAGAAAAGAAGGCGACATAAAAGAACTGGCCGATGGTAAAGCGATGGTAATAAGATCAGGAGAGAAACACCAGATCCAAAACATCGGTAGCGATGTTGCAGAAGTATTGGAAATATCTTTCCCTTACAGACCGGAAGATATTACAAGAGTAGAAGATCCTTACCTCGAAGATCGCTAGCTTATAACCAGCCTAATGAAAAGATAACTAGTCCTATACCAACTATGACGCTCTGTGTAAGTACAAGAGTATAGGTTATCTGTTTTTCCGTAAGCCCTCTACGCATCAGAATATGGGTTAAAGAGTAGTTCTTACTGTATCCTGGATCTAAAGTTCCGTCATCCTGTAAACTACCCCAGGATTCTGCCTTGAAACGGCTTCTTGACTTAAGCAGCAACTCTATAAACCATAAAGTAAAAATAAACACTCCGAACTTTTCCATATCTCCTATAACCATGCTTGAGAATATTACTGCGCCACAAAGATAGGTTAAAGAGTCTCCTGGCAATATTGATGCAGGATAATTATTGTAGTATAAGAAACCTGCAAGACTTGCTGAAAGACAAAATGCGAGAATCGCGGCTTCAAGCTGACCGTTAATATATCCAAATATTCCAAGACCTAGAGAAGTTACAAGGCTCAGGCCTGCTTCCAAACCGTTTGTACCTGCTAAGCTATTAACAACGTTTGTAACAAATAATAGGCCAAGAGGAAGTAAGACTAAAGGATAGAAAAGGCCCCAGTGGACCTCGCCTACGATAGGTAGTATCATGAACCAGGAGCCTGCGCCTGCAGCTATAAGAGGGAACGAAGCAGGTAAGATCATAAACAGCTTTGTTGTCTGAGAAAGTCCTACGCGTTCTTCTTGGCTGGTTGAAGGACCGAAAATCAGATCTGCTTTCTGGTGTAGAAAAGTATTGCCTACTTCTATTTCTAGATCTTTATCTAACAATTTTTTATAGTCGATATGTATGTCGTCCATAAGCCCTATTAGAGTTATCAGTGTTGCTGAGGATAAGGCTGCGAATAAGAGTTCTTTATCAAGGATAGTGTCGGTAAATAAGGAGGTTGCTCCGGCATAAAAGGTTACGGCTGTTAGAAAACCAATAGTGACCACGAGACCTCCTGAGGTTGGTATGCGTGGCTTGCCTGGTTTCTGTTGATCTCTTCCGTAAAGCCCTGAAGATGCTAGATATCTCTCTCCTACAGGAGTAAAAATTAGTACTATAAAAAATCCTAGAAGTAGTGAAAGTAGGATGAACTCCATTGTTTTTACAATCCTTCGTAATCTACTTCCCAGGTTTTAACGTAGTCGTTTGAAGCTTCAGGTACTTCCTCAACAAAGTCTATTCCGTACCCATCCATCAAGTAGAGCCTTACAAGTGTTGAGTCTACTATGTTTTCCGGTACTAAGACTAGCTGCGAGTTCATACCGAAGCCTTGTTGTCCGGAAAGCACAGCATTTGTTATACTAAAGTAAGGGTTCTCTGCTACACACATCTCTCCAAAACCATCGATGTTTAAAGGCTGTTCAACATCAAACTCCTGAACACCTTCATCTGTCAGAACACAGCTTACTTGTCCTCGGAACTCTTGGCTTTCAATGGTAGGTGCTGAACTGATTTCAACTGTTTCTCCATCAGTTTGAACAGGTACGTAAGCCTGCATTCCTTGACCGCTGTACTGTACAATAGTCCTGTTGTTTGATTCAGTTACGCTGTCCTGTATATTGTCGGAAGTGCTTAACTGCATCATGGTGTCGAAGTTTTCGTTATCTCGGTTAGAGATCTGGCTTACTGCCGAGTACTTACCTATCATAGTTTCGTCTAGTACGATGTAGTCTACAGAGTGTTTCTCAAACATTTCTCCGTAATCTTCCGGACTATCTGATGCTAAGAAGTCTGCTATAGAATAAGGGATTCTTTCGCCATCCGTGTAGTATCCTAGGTTACCCCCGTCAGCTACAGAAGCTGTTCTGCCCAGAGACTGGAAATGGTAACCGTAGTCCCACCAAGACAGTATTACTGAGTCTTCAGAAGCTTCTTCGTTAAAGTAGTCCAGATTCTCCATCCAAAGCTCATTAGGAGACTCTCCTAAACTGTTAGCTGCAGAGTATGCAGAACCAAGATTGACTAGAACAGTTACTATGATTATTACTCCTAGAAGACCTAAATTGATTGTATTGGCGTTTAAGCCGAAGTTGCTGAATTCTTTATCGTTGAAGATTACAAAACCTAATCCGTTTAGAATTGCTACAGCTACTACGGCAACTAAGAACCCTATTCCGGATAAAAGAAGCCCTATAATTAGTAAAATATCTAAGACGAGTATACTTGCTGATAAGGCTAAGTAGGTAGATGTCTCTGCTTTCAGAGATCTAACTTTTCTTATAACTCTTGCAAACATGTATCCTGCCATGAAAGCTGTAGGGAAGGATGCTAAGAACACAAGTCTTGACTGTGCGGAAGCAGCTAGAATGTTAGTGATCGCCCATAAGACAATTAAGACGTGATACCATTCTACCTCAATTTTTCTTTCTCCAAACTCTTCTAGAGTTTTAAGAATTCCTACTCCTCCAATCAAAGCTAGTACCGCAGGACCTGCAGCTATAAATGTTGCGCCAGGTGTAGGATCTTCAAATACAAGTGAGAATGCTGCGATCCAAACCACTAAAACAACTGCAGCTATTCTATAGAATTGCTTATCTGTTATAGTATCTTCAACAAACTCCAGCTTCTTTAAAATCATTAGTGCAATTGTTGTAGAGAGGAAAACAATCCCGATAAAGGCTAAAGGCCAGGCACCGTTGATGTTAGCAACTAAACCGCCTATAGCTGTTAAAGGAGATAATAAAACATTGTAAGGGTCACTCAAGAACGCGTGAGCCTGAGATACTCCTACAGCACCTAACTGCGTAGAAAGCTCTCCAAGTGTTACAGGAGTGTTCTCTGCAACAGTTCCTGCTATTGTATCGGTGTCGCTAGCCTGTCTTGTAACCCTTCTTGTCATACTGATAAACATATCTGCTAGAGTCTGAGAGTATAGAGGAGACAGTGCAGCTGTAACTAAACCTATTATAGATAGGGAAGGAGTATAGTATGGTAAGTATGACGTCTTGATTAACTCAAGCTCCTCTACAAGATATCTGCTCCAAAGAAAACCGAGCATCGCCAAGTTAGCTAAAAAGTCCAAATCTGTTAACCAGAAACGATCATGATTGATTGAAGCCGCCAGAACGGCTCCGATCAGTATTGTAGGTGTATAGGCAGTTATTAACTGTCTAATATCTTCATTTATCCAAAGCATCACACCAATTGTTAAAGCGTATAGAAGCCAAAGCATGCTTGATCCGCCCCAGCTTGTTGTTGCTAATCCGAGAGCCACACCGGCGCCTATACCAGAGTACCAGCTGTTACGTTTCCATGCTCTTATAAAGAAATACATAGATATCAGCATAAATGCGGCCGAGGTAGGATCTTTCTGGAAGAATCCTGCTCCAGATCTATGCATTACTCCTGCGATTGTTGCGAGGAAGAAGGCTGCTGAAATACCTGTGAGCTCGTCGAAAGCCTCTTTACCGATGTAGTATACGGCAAGTACTGAGAGACCTCCCATTAGTGCCGGGAATAGCTGAGCCCACTCAAGGTAACTGAAAAAGAGGAAAGGACCCATCCAGTAAAATACCGCTGGTATGAAGAAAGATCCTAAATTTTCAGCATATGTAGGAAATGCGTAAGGAAAGTATCTCATAAAGTCGAGTGCCGGGAAACTCCAGTCCAAGGCGATGTGTTGACTAAATCTGTAAATTAAATAAGAGTCCAGTGCCTGCAAGTACTCCATATCGGATGCAGGTATATAACGGATGTATATTGCAAGTAAAACTATTAGTGAAGCCGCTAAAAGACCTTTGTTGTTTTTTAAACTGTTCTTTACTGTCTCTGTATCAAGTTCCTGTAGCTTCTCCTTCATCCGTGTTTAACTGTTGTGGCTAGAGGTTTTTTATTCTCTACTCAAGCTACAGCCCGGAGTGTTTAAAAGATTCTTAGATAGTTGTATTATATTCGTGAACCCGGAAAAGAAATTCAACTCGATATACAGGAACATGGAGGACTACTTCATTATACCTGTAATAATGGTTGTTTTGGCGTTAACTGTTCTAGGAGGCAACTTTCTTTTAACCGGGGAAGTACTTACAATGGGTCTAGACTTTACAGGAGGCACGGAAATCCAGCTTTCTGTAGAAGAAGACTTCAGCACTCAGGAGATAGAATCTTTATTCGCTGCAGCGGACAGAGGAGATGTTGAAGCACTAGAACAGGTTACAACAGACCAAACATATCTTGTTTTGAGAGCACCTCCTCCGGAACTGAGAGAAACTGAAGCCTTAGACATACTATCAGAGAACGGTTATAACGCACAAGTTGAAAGTCTTACGACTTTAGACGCAACAGTTTCAGAAGAGTTTTTCAGACAAGCAATTGCAGCGTTTATAATAGCATTCACAATTATGAGTATAGTAGTATTTTTAGCGTTTAGAGATATAGTGCCCTCATTCGCAGTTATATTCGCTATTGCCGGAGACATAACCTTTGCAATGGCAGGAATGGCGTTACTAGATATACCATTAACATTGGGCTCCTTGGCAGCATTACTGATGCTTATAGGTTACTCTGTTGACACAGACATTGTACTGTCAACACGAGTACTAAAGCAGAGGCGTGGAAGCTTAAGAGAACGAGTATGGAGCGCTACAAAAACAGGTTTAACTATGAGTTCAGGCGGAATCGCAGGGTTTACATTACTATACGCAGTTTCTTGGATGATAGTAGGTCCTTCAGAACTTTCAAACATTGCAGCAGTAATGGTTATAGGACTATTAGCCGACATGCCTTTAACATGGCTAGGAAACGCAGTAGTACTCAAGAAATATGCTGACGGAGATATGGATACAGCTTCAGACGCAGTATCAGAACTGGGAGGTATGTTAAGATGGAAATGAAACCGCTACTAAAAGAATGGAGAATATGGGTTCTAGCAATAACGCTACTTTTATCGTTAATGCTTTTAGGACCTCACTACGTCCAAGATGACGACGGCCAATGGGGTATAGAGACAAACATAAATCAAGGTTTAGACCTACAAGGAGGTACAAGTCTATTAGTATCTATAGATGCGGAAGAAAACAATCAAGAAATAGCTGACCAAGTAGGAAACGTACTTGAACAAAGAATATCTGCGTTCGGACTTACACAAGCCTCAATAAGAACAGTAAATCTTGCTGGAGAATACATGGTCCAGGTTGAAGTAGCAGACACCAATCAGACACAGATAAGAGAACTTGTGGAGCAAGAAGGACAGTTTGAAGCACGTATGCCGCTCCATGTTGAAGATGAAACAGAATACACATTATTTGATACACATACATTCACAAGAGAAAACAGCGAAGTCTCAGTAAACGGAAGCACATACAGCCCGGGAGACGACTTCGAACTTGACGGAACAAGATTCTACTACGTAAATGATACTGGAGAAAGAGCAGAGCTAGAAGTCTTAGCATACTCAGGATCAGATATTGAACAAGTCCGGACCGGAGAAGGACAAGTAGGTCCAAGCGGAGGTGGAGGATTCCAGTTCCAGTTCCCTGTAATAATTACTAGAGAAGCCGCAGAAAACGTTCAAAGGGTAGCACAGAACTACCAGATCTCCGGTATAGGGGATGAAGCACATCTAATGATGGAGGATGGCGACTACGCATACCTAAGACTGTATGTTGATGGGTCCATGGAAAGCGAGCTAAGAATGGCTGCAGCATTCGCACAACAAGTAATACAGCAACCATCTATTCAGGGTGGAGGAGAGACTGAAAGAGAAGCACAAGACAACATGCAAGAGCTTCAAGCAATACTACAGTCAGGAAGCCTTCCAGCATCAATCCAGGTTGAAAGCATATCAACAATATCTGCAGCTCTAGGAGACAGATTCATGACTGCCGCCCTACTATCAATAATATCTTCACTGATTGCAGTAGGAGGACTAATCTATGTAAGATACGGAGATCCTAGACTTGTAATACCTATAGTGTTCACAGGATCTGCAGAAGTATTTATCCTACTAGGAGCATTCTTCTCCACACTAATAACACTAGATTTAGCAGCGATAGCAGGTATAATCGCAGCAGTAGGTACCGGTGTCGACGACCAAATCATTATTACTGACGAAAGAGGTAAAGACAAGATAAGAAGCTGGAAGAAACGGTTAAAACGAGCGTTCTTCGTCATTTTCACCGCAGCAGCAACTACGATAGGTGCAATGGCTCCACTGATCAATCCGGCCGCATCCAACATGGCGATAGGAGCTGCAGGATTAGGACTTATCGGCTACTCTCTATACAGTAGAAGAGCAAGCCGACACTACATAGCATTAGGACTGTTCGCAGTAATGGTGTCTGCTCTTATGATGCAGTTTGATCCTTCCGCGTTCGCTTTACAAGCAGTTAGAGGCTTTGCAATAACAACTATTGTCGGAGTATTGGTAGGAATCACTATTACAAGACCGGCATACGCCAAGTTCCTAGAACATATGGATTACGAAGGAGATCAAAGTTAGAGCAATCAGATAGATCTGAAATTAAAAATGGGGAGAAAAATATGGTTTTTATTGGAGCTCCATTATGGCTCCTGCAACGTCGTCTGAACTCTTTAAAGCTTCTTTAGCTTCTTCTTCAGAACAGTCTACTTTCTCCATCACAAGCTCTATGTCTTCATCGCTTACATCTTCTTTTTCAGTGTAGCTTCCTTGTAGCTGGAAAAGTTCTTGTCCTTGTACATCTATCTTTGAGAGTTCTGGTTTGGAGAAAACAAGTTTTTTACCGTTAGACAGATGGACTTCTACTTTTTCTGCGTCTATTTCGTCCATATCCATTCCCATCTGTTTCATCATCTTAGACATATCTTTGCCGCCGAACATATCCACAACATTATACCCTGCTTTTTAAATCCGTGATGCTTTTCCAAGACGTATGTACGAACTAGTGGTTATAGTTGTTCTAGGAGTTTTTACAGGAGTAATAACTGGTCTGATACCTGGTATACATCCTAACACAGTCATTTTCGGTACTTTGCCTTTTTACTTCTACTTTGATGTTGTTTTTATCAATTATGTTTCATTTGTCTGCGGTCTTTCAGTAGCGCACACGTTCCATGATTTCTTGCCGGCTATCTTTCTTGGAGCTCCGGAATCTGAATCGGCGCTTTCTACAAGCCCTGGATTGGAGATGACAGGAGAGGGTAAAGGGCTGGAAGCATTTTACTATACGGTTATAGGAGGGATGTGGTCGACAGTTTTGGTTGTGGTTCTTCTGCCGTGGCTTTATTTTGCTGTTGAACCGGTGTACGGTTTTTTAGAGAGTTATATGGAGTATCTGCTTCTTTTCTTTCTGCTGGTTTTAGTATTTGACTCGGCAGACATCAAGGTCTCGTTTACTATTGCGGTTTTAACAGGTTCTCTGGGGTTGTTGTCTTTTTCGGCAACGGTTAATAGACAGTATATCCTTGTACCTGTATTTGCGGGACTCTTTGCGGTTCCTACGGTTCTGTTATCTTTGACTGAGAAGGCAGATATTCCTCATCAAAGACCTGCGAGGGTTGAAAGAGATCAAACGGTTGTGGGAGGTCTTATAGGTTTTCTTGCCGGACTTGTTGCAGGTATTTTTCCGGGTCTTGGTGCTGCAGCTTCCACGTCTTTTATTGCGCCTTTAGCTGATGATTCTAGAAGAGTTTTTTTGGCAGGTATGGGAGGTGTTAATACAACAGATATAATTATGTCTTTTTTAGCTATTCTTGTTATTGAGAGGGCTCGTTCAGGAGCTTCTGT
>SL_4KL_010_BRINEDRAFT_10001557_pt1 | contig 12687 bp, 8 predicted proteins | sample SodLak_010_BRINE_2_FD_10664 | JGI IMG/M metagenome (IMG submission 10664)
TACTGGTGGGCCGATTGTGGACTTAGAAATCAGCTAATTATAGTTCAGCGCTTGATCTCAATGAAAGATTGATCGAGAAATTGTATAACTCGATTACGCACCTTGATCGAGGGTACCTGTTGAGAGAGTTATTTGACCTATCTCTTCCGAGCTCGTCGACCAGGGGGCCGATCTCGATATGCCGCCCTGTCCCTCTGTCGACGGCTGTACTCGAGGCTTGGCCCCGCTCGTCGAAGGATCAAATTGTGTATCTTCACCTTAACCAACACTATGACCTCAAGTTACTGTTGGTCTTTCCGAAACGCAATGCGAGAGACAGTGTCAGCTTGATCAACGCCCACTCGGAGAGACCCTGAAAAAGAGTCGACTGTTGCATTACAAGCGGAAAGACCAATCTGTGTTAGTTAAGTCGTTGACCCTCCACCAGCCGTAGCCTCTCAGACATGCTCGTGAGAAGAGCTCCTGGGCGTACTTGCTGGTCGATTTATCCGGGATCGATGTCCTAGCAGCAGGTTGCAAAATAATGGATAGGTGTGCCAGATTTTATTTAATTCCCTTCATAACATTGGTTATGCCTTTCTTGGCGTACGGAATGGGCCGAGAGAATGAATCTGAGGAGTTAGTTGTTCCCGAAGAAGTCTCTGATGGTGTCGATGTTGAGTGCCCTGGTTGTGGTGGACGAATGCGGCCTCGAGGCGGTGGCCCTGGGCAACGAGCACGTCATTTCTTTCACGTAGATGCAATGGGTGGTGCGGAGAGTTGTACAGGCGTCGGCAAGAGCATTGGTGAATCTGAGCGCCATAGGGTGATGAAATCGCTGGCCGTCTCTGGGCTTCGTGAAAGGTTTGCTGACGTCGAAATCGAACGATGTGGTACTGAGATACCACTGGATGTCTCCGCAAGTCAAGGAAGCCAATCTGATCGCAGAGCTGACGCACTGATCGAGTTTGCTTCTAAAAATCGCTATTTTGGAGACGGAGTCATTGTTGAAGTCCAACACGCTAACGAATCGAAGAACATCCCACAAGTCACCGCAGACTACCTCGATGCCAACTTCAGTATCATGTGGGCTTCAGAGGAGAACTTCACTGCTGATGAATTCCGGCTTGCTGATTTTGATCAGTCGTTCGGAGCAGACGATCGAAATGCGTTCTCTCCGTATCAGCATTCATCTACCGATGTCTGGTCGCTTTTCATCCCCTCACAGTGGTTCTCGACGCCTGAAGGCTGGCAGTTTGATGATCCGAACGAAGATTGTTCGCATGAGTTTGAGTACGCTGGGAGTGATGTGCGGTGTATTCTGTGTGGTACTCATTACAAGTTGCATAAAGAGAGTCATTTCCCCATGTTTTCTCCTCATGAGGGTCGACGTCATTGGCGTGATGGTCCCATTACANTTAACGGTGAAGAGACTGGTATCGAACCGACTGGTCAACCACACGTCCATCGGTGGCGTATCGAAAATAGGGGGAAAACATCGATCTACTCCTGCAGCTCAGGCTGGTGTACCGCGAAAAAACTCTCTACTGGTTCCGAGACCGTGATTGACTACGAGAGTCCGACGGTGGAGCAAATGGAAACACACCGTATGAAACACTGTGATCACGAGTGGAGACGGACTGGTGACGGAGACCGATGCTGGATGTGCGGGAAACTAAAGCCCTCTGACGGACACCAGTTGTACTAGGTTTGGATATAAGTGCTCGTCGAAAGTACGTTGAGGTCTATTCAGACCGTCTCACGGGTCGTTTTAGACGAGTCTGGGCTCAGCAACCGTATCGACTGGTACTATCTGAAACTCTTATCCAACACAGACTGGTCTGGATTCCAATTGTTGGTTAAGGCGTCTGCGTGGTCGACTGCGTCTGGTCGATTTCTGAACAAGGGATTCAGTGCTCTCGTGAGTCGACTGTTTTCAGTTGGATAGAGAATTATACATCCTGGAGATGCTTGTAGTGAATTTGGGAAGTCTCTGATCGATATCTACACTTCCTAATAAAGAAAAAATACGCTGGATATGCCTGCTATGTTATATACGAGTGGTCCTCAGTTGGCAAGGACTCTAATCGATACACGTTGAGTGCAGTGTTGCCGTCTAAATGTGTTGGCAGCGATGATTTGTCAGTAACAAATTCTTCGAGTGATCCACTCCAGTCGGGTGCTGTCTGATATTCGCTTGGAGCTTCCCCAGCGGCTACTGCAACTGCCTTCCATAATTCTGCTTCATCGTATACTTCTGGATCGCTCGGAATGTGACCGAACAGTGTCTCGGGGGCTACCACGATGAGTTTGTTCTGATGGCGTGTGAACGAGACATTTGCCCGGTTCTGCTGTAGGAGGAATTCGTTTTCGGCGTCGATGTACCGCGGGTCGGAGACGGTCGCACTGACGATCATCAAATCTTGTTCACCGCCTTGGAACCGCTCGACAGTCTCGACGAGTGTGTTCTCCCCAACCTCGATATCTACATCGGGGTGATCGTCGCTATGTTGGAGTTCGTGCAGCATCTCTTGGAGTCGACTCCGCTGTGCGTTGTGAGGTGTGACAAGCCCGGCAGTCAGATCTGAGTGATGATCGAGTAACAGCGTCTGTGAGATGGCCGCCTCCACCGGGTTCACTTGTTGATAGGTCTGCTCGCTATCGTACGTGATCAGAACTATCGGGGCGTCGGTATCGTAGACCGATTCGAGTGGGGCAGTCGTAGCCGTATGTCGTGTTTCGATGTCGGCAGCCTTTCGACCCGAGTCGTAATCGATGCCATCGGCCTCGTAGACACTCCGACGAACGAACTCGGCAGTTTGTGGTCCAAACCGATAGGTTTCGTCGAGTCTGACCATCGGGATCTCGATCGCATCCGAGTCGATATCGTGTGAGAAAATCTCGGCTGTCTCTCCATCGATTACATCGGCGTCCCCTGCAAGCAATCGGAGGTAATCGAGTGCAGATAGATACGGGATCGCGTCTCTAATATCACGACGTGTCTCCTCGCCCCAGTCATGCTTTTGCACTGGTGGGAGTTGGCGGTGATCCCCACTAACCAGCAGTTGAGCTTCTGACTCCATGGCTGTCCCTGCAAGCAGGAGTTTCGGCATCGTCATCATGGAAGCCTCGTCGATAGCCATTAGATCCCAATATCGCTGGTTGGCAATCGAGTCAGCATCGGAACTTCCAGCAAAGTGTTTGAGGAGCCCCCAACTTTTCGTCGGGGTTGCAAAGAACAGGGTGTGTTCCAAGTCCTCGCTTGCTCCCGATTCTGAGGAGTCACTCTCTGTGAAGGAATCGAACGTGGCTTGGGAGTCACCACCAGCGGTCGTCCCCCCATCGGTCGCCACGGACGAGCCACCCAACAATACAGACTTGAGCTCGTCAAGTCGTTTTTCGCCGTCGTCACCGTTGTAGTCTGCATACTCGACGACATCCGAAGCGTGATCTGGCCTGTCTCCTGACAACCGGACGAGATTGATATTCTCGAAGCCAGCAGGTCCATCGGGATCGGATTGCAGTTTTTCGACGAGCGCAGCAACATCATCCATCAACTCGTCGATAGCCGTGTTCGACGGGGCGGTGACGAGCCCACTCAGTGGCTTGTCGGCCTTCTCTGCGGCGTGGATCCTCGCACACAGCGACGGGGCGACGGCTCCGGCTGTCTTGCCCGTCCCTGGAGGACCTTGGAGTAACAAGATTTGCGAGTCTTCGATGACGAACTCTTCTTGATTTGCGTTCGGCAGCGACTCTGGCTCGATCGTATCCGAAACCCAGTCCGCGAATTCTTGGAGATGCTCTGCGTCGAATACGGTGTCACTGATTGCATCTGTATTTCCCCACCGGACACCCTCGACGAGATCGTGTAAGGCGTTGGCCTGGATAGTATCGAGCGCCTTCTTTTCGCGTTCTGCAGATATACTATCGGTCTGTGGATCGAGAATAAGCCACTCACCCGGACTGACGTAGGTCCAGCCATCATCATTCTTGGCTTGCGTACTCTTTGTGGTCCAGTTCCGATGTCGGCTTCCAAACTCGCCGGGATCCCACCACTGATTCGACAACTCGAAGACTACCTCGTTGGCTTGGAGATTCAACGCCTTGATCGTCGCACTCACCCCTCGCTCTAGATCTTGTGGATCAGACATCTCTTGTCGAGTTTTCCCCGGATCTAGTGGGTTGGCAACCATCCAGTCACCACTACTCGTTCCTTGACCGCCTTTCCGCCGGCAATTCCGTTTTACTGTTTCCTCGCCCTCTGAGAACAGTTGGTCGTACCGCAATCGCCCAGTGACCGTTGCCGACAGATTGTTGCCAGCGTCTGTATCGACATCTGTGATTTGGACGGGTAGAGAATCCCCGGATAGTATTCGCTGTGGAGGCATCTTGCGGTACGTCTCGTATTTTTCGTCTTGTGATGCAGTATACTCCATCCAGAGATAGCTGAGTGCAGCCTCTCCAACCGAGATGGAATCAAACGAGTCTACCTCAAGAGTTCCAATATCGAGGGGCTCTTTGTTGGACGTAATATCGACGTCTCTGAAATACAGGCCACGTTCGACGTGTTCGAGTACGTCACAGAGGTTCCGGCCGAGAGCTTCGACATCAGCTGGACGAATTTCCTGATTTCGGGTACTTTCGTCGTGGTAGCGGTAGTTACCCAGTTCGTACCCGGCGAGCCCCTGATCAGTATCGAAGCCCGATTCGTCGACCCACTCGTCGTCGATCTCACCGACCGCAGACCAAATGTATCCCAACGGGATTGCCGCACCGAACCGAACACGTGTATTTAATCCATGGACGTCATCTTCGACGGACGGATCGACGATTGCTCTTCCATTGTCTGCTTCCCACTCCACCGAGATATTGAATAATCGACGACGGAAGATGCTCCGCATGTCGACTGTCTCGTTGCTCGCCGTGTACGGTGGCTCGTAACTCCAACTGTCGACATCACGAGGCTTGTTGTAGTCGTCACTCGCTGGCTGAAGTTCGTCGTATGCGTGGATCAATCCAATAGACGGAGATTCCAGCGAGACGTGGTCGTGTATCTCCTCACGGAGGTGTGAGATCCGTGGACTATCCATTCCGGGACTTCCTTCTAGCAAATCGTGCAACGAGTTGGTGAGTGGCGTATCGTGCCGATCGAAGGCATCCATCAGGGCGTCAGTCTCGCCCTCGGTGTAGGTATAGATATGGAGCAGTGGATTTTGTTGATGGTGGTCGGAGAAATCGATTCCGCCATCGACCTCGCGAATAGCGGCATACAGCTCTTCGGCAAACTCCTCTAACAGAGATTCCTCGACGTGTGTACTCTCAGTCTCGTCAGTTGGAGCCCGTTCTGCGAGACACGAAATCCGTTGTGGCGGTGCAGTCGATGCCGTAGCGGTCACGCGTGCATTGAGTTGAATAACTCGATCCCGGAGGTAGTCTTCCTGAATATTGAGGTACACCCGGATCATCGAGCCACGTTTGAATTCAATGCTGAAGCTTTCGGGTGGGGTATCGTCCGGGAGGCGACACCGACCAGTACCAGGAATCCACGTCGCCGGGAAGGTATCTACACGATCGGAATCAGTAAACCGATCGACCAGCGCTTGGGCTTCGTATACGAGATCCGGTAGCCGCTCACCAATCCCCGGCAAAGATTTGAGTGTTCTGTACTCCGGTCTCGGCCAGGATGCCTTCTGGTAGTTCGTCGGATTCCACTCGTCTGGTGGGCGGCAAATGTCGGCTAACTCTTCGAGCGTCTCGATGCCATGGCTTGCAAGGATGCTCTGTTCGGATTCAGTCAGTCCCAACAACCGAACACTGCCTTCCTCGAAGCTCTCTGTAACACACGACTCGTTGTAGGGACACCCAGCGCACTTGTCGTCGAGTTGGTATTGTACGTCCTCGAAATCAGTCTCGGCAACCTCGATCAACTCACCGGAGTCGTCCAACAATCGACGTGTGTCGACGATTCGGGAGGCGTAATCGAACGACGGGACACCCTCACGAGTCGGTGGGAGATACGTCTCGTCTCTCGTGACGACGCCGGCAGACAATTCGACGCGATCGAGGTCGACATCTGCAACACTCGAGAGATGTTGACGAATGAGATCCGTGTAGATCGCTGCTTGAATCTGGTGGTAGGCCTTCTGTTCTTTGGCCGATTTCGCGTCGACAGTACGGATAGTCACACCAGTGTCGGTACTCCAAATAAAAACGAAATCAGCATGGCCCCCGACGCCCCACGCTTCGATCGCCCCCGTGAGTGTCGGCTGATACAGAACAATTGGCGCTCGAGAAGCGGGAGCTGTAAGTGCGTTCACGACGTGCCGCGTCACCACGGTGTGGTCTGGAGACAACTGCTCGTCGTCGGTCGTGAGATCGTGAATTGCTTCGACGTGGTCTTCCAGCTGTTCCAGTGTGTCTCGCTCGAAATCTTCACCCGCCTTCGCCAGCAGCAAATTCAGTGGATGAAAGGCTTCTGTAAAGTCGCTTGCTGGATGGTTCGCAGTCCGAGTTACGTTTTGACTCTGATGCTTGAAATACCGCGAACAGTGATCGAACGACAGAAACTCCCCGATCTCTGCGGGAGATATCGTTCGTTCGGCCGAATCGTACAGTGTCGTTGGATCTGAATGGTCCATGTTATTCTTCTTCCATTTTAAATCGTCTGCGTGGTTTGTCCATCTCGTGTCTCTCTAAAACTCGTCTAACCGACTAGCACGACTATATCCACCATCTTTTTCGGGCGGATCTGGTGTAGGACGGACCCCGTCCCAGTCGTTGCCTTCCGCGGAATTCTCGTTAGGCACCTCTGCGGTTTCGATGAACTCACGTATCCTTTCCGCAGTAGCTGGTCCTATCCCAGAGATATTTCCTTGGAGTACGTCCTCGAATTGTGCAGCATTGCCGACTCTATCGTAGAGGGCCTGGAGCAACGTCCAGAGACGGTCGCCCTCCAATTCACCAGCACCGAGAACATCATCAGCTTCGACATAGCGTCGAAGTTGCCGAACTCGATACCGTCCCAAACCACGGATGTTCTCTACAAACGGGACCTCTTCACTCCGAACACCCCGTTCTAATCGGAAGACGATGGAATCGAACCAATCGGGCCTCCGTGCATTGGGAGAGGCGTTCATTAGATATTTTGTCGCATCGACAGTATCCGACAACTTTCTAGTTGTACTTGGGAGGTACGTCGGATCGATCCCTGCTCGTGTCTCGATTTCAGTATTGTCGAAGTTCGACATCCAATACCAATAGACCACCCCGGCCGTAATCGCCGGTGCATCAATCGGCAAGTCGTGTTCTTGCAGCAGGCCCTGTAATTCAGGGTTGACATCTGATTCTGAGACATTCATACTCTTGTCGAACTGACGGGCCACCCGATCAATAAGCCGTAGCGGTGTTACATCCTCGTGTGGTGTCTCCTCAAGCCAATCGTAGAACGTTCGAAGACTACTGAGTGGAGCACTCACAAACGAGTTGAACGAGAACTCCACGGAACCGTCACCAAGAGCGGTGGGTTCGAACTCCCTGGCAGTATCTTTCTCGATTACGAAGGCGTGTTCTTCGAGCCAGTTCGCAGTTTCTCGCAGTCGATCGTTCAGTCTCTGATCACGATTGTCTCGCTGTCGTCCCCACGCACCAATGCGTTCCATTTGCTCCCAGTAGAGCATTTCTTTGATGTAGGCCTCGATCTCGTGGGGCGTATTCCAACCAGTCGACATCAACTCTAACAAAAGCCACTGGAAGGCTACGTCGCTCTCGATGTGGGTCGTTACATCTTCGAGAACACGATGGGGCTCGAAGAACCGCTCTTTAGTTTCGTCCGGTGAATCTGTAAGGGTGAACGCGTGCCCCTCGTCGTACCCATACCCTGGACGTGCCGCCCGCCCGATCCATTGGACGTACTCGTAGACACCCACATAGTTTGGTCCTCTGGTGATGTCTGCGACGACCACCGACTGGACCGGAGCATCAAATCCATATGCGATCGTTGTCGTCGCAAAAAGACAGCCCAATTCACCATCTGCATATAGATCCTCTATCCAGTGTTTCACGTCGTTTGGAAGATCCGCATGGTGGAACGCAACACCCCGCGACATCATCCTCGCTAGATCACGTAGCGTATCCGTCATCTCACCTTCGATCTTATTTCTCAACTCACGGTGGAAATCCCGCCCCGAAAGATCAGCGAACAGTCTCGTCTGTGCTACGGTTTCTGCTCGGGATTGCGTCCACGGTTTTAGGTAGTTGAATACGAGGAAGGGGCCTTTCTCTCGTTCACGGCGCAGCAGGTCGACGATCGCCTCTCCCTTGTCTTGGTGTTGGACAGGTTCGATATGCTCCCTGATCGGGATCTCTCTGCCCTCTGGACTGACTGTTAGATCGGCATCCATCCATTCGGCGAGTTCCTTTGGATTCCCAAGCGTAGCACTGAGTGCGAAGAGTTCGATCCCCTCGTACATTGAGGCTGCGATCGCTTTCTCGATCTCCGGGCCTCGAAAACCACCGTATATTTCGTGGAAGTCGTCGAGGATAGCTAGATCCAGATTTCGTGCATTCCCACGGTTCTGGAGAATAGCCCTGTAGAACGAATCGAACGTCGCGACCACGACGTCCGCTGACCGATATGCCTGTGAGCCAGACGATACTCTATAGTCGTCTTCGGCCCACTCTTGAATCGATTCTTTCTTTGCGCGAACCAGCTGGCGAGATGGGACGAGGTACGCCACTCGGTTGCCATTCTCCAGCCGCTTTTTTGCTACCGCCTCCGCACACAGTGTTTTTCCGTTTCCCGTTTCGGCAACGAGGAGGTGATTCCCCGACTCGATAATCTCATCTTCGAATGCAAGTCGTTGGGTCTTCTTTAGTGAGTCGTAGCCATGGGTGTCCATTATCGACTCGACGAGTTTCGCGTCTTCTGGCCGTAGATCGTCGACGCCACTCATTGGAGTGCCTCTCCCAAGGGGAACTGATAGTCTTTTAGTAGGGAGTCTCCAACAAGCGCGTTGTACAGAGTAAATAGACCTGCAACGTCGCTTTCTGCATAATCAGAGAGCAGCTGTGATTGGTTTTGGTGTCTTCTCGTTTTTTTGAGCCCGTTGATAACATCTTCAATAGTGCGCCCACCGATATCGAATCGACGGGATCGGTTACTGCAAGCCTCCACTGCAGATCCAGTGGTTGAACCAATCAACAGTGAGATTGTGCCCGTACCGAGACCTCTCAATAGCTTCCGTCGGCTTTCGTGGTAGGAGATCATCGTACTGAATTGTAGTTGCGAGAATCTAATTTCAGAACAAGCTGGTCCGAGGGTCTTGTACGTTCCACGACGGGATCTCACCGTATTTGGACTCGTAGTTCTCGAATAGATCCTGCTCCATCGATTTTGGGGATTTCAAGAACCCCGCTTTTTTGAACCGGAATCGGTTCGGTTTCCGTTCTTCTTGATGTTCCAGGAGACGGCGCTGAAGGTTGTCAGTCCGCCCGATATACAGCGGCCGCGACTTCCCGAAGCTCGTAAGCTCGTAGACGCCACCCGCTTTCGGGGCTGTCTGTTCAATCTTTGTACGCGTCATCTTACTCCATTTCTTCGAAATGGGCATGAGTAAATCAATAGGGTTGATATGTATATAAATTATCTTGTTAGAGACATTACTAACGTTGCAATTGTTACAAACGTTATTACTATGGGAGACAACTGACTTTAGCAATGACAATTCAGTACTCAGATCGAATTCACATTGCACCCTTGGGGTACGAGGTTGATCGAGTCGTGAAGCCAGCGATAACCACAAAGGCTGATCGTGTGTACTTGTTAGAACACGACGAACCGGAAGACAAGAAACCGGAATACCATGCAACGTTGAAGGAGGAACTGCGGGATAATGGTATGGCAGTACACTCTGTGGATTGTGATATCTTCGATCTCTATGCCGTGCTGGGTGCGGTTGCAGAGATTATCACGTCCCACAGGGATGATGAAGTGTACGTCAACATCTCTACCGGAAGCAAGATTTCTGCAATTGGTGGGATGATCGCGTGTATGGTTACCCGTGAGTCAGGCAACGTGACTCCATACTACGTGCGAGCGGAAGGCTATACCTCAGATGATGAAGCTGCGGATGATTTGCCAGTGAGTTTCGGGATGGCCGCGATGGCGGAACTTCCGACCTATCCTATCGATGGTCCCTCTCCTCAGGAGATCGCGATGCTGCAGTACGTTGCTGACGAACAACCAGTGACGAAAAAGGAATTGATTCGACGAGCTCGAGAAGTGGTCGACCGGTTTCGGCGGAATGCCGAAGACAAGGGAATTGAGCTGGATAGCGATCCATACATGGGTGAGTATCGACTCTTAGATACCCATATCTTGGATCCTCTGGCTGAGCGGGAGTGTATCGAAGTCGACGAGGTTGGACGCTCGAAAGAAATTTCGATTACTGAGGAAGGACAGAATACGCTTCGGGCCTTCGAGTACCTCCTGCAGGATGACTGAGTGACTTGGTAGACTTTTGTGGAGTGGTGTTGGTTTGAGGCGAGGGGGAGGAGCGACGGATTGGGCGTCAGTGGATCAAAGCCTGACTGTTTCAACGCAAAAGTACGCGGATCAACTCTCGTCGGCGCATCGTTCGAAATCCTCGTCGATTGCCTTGCTATAGGGGAATTCCACAGCTCTACATAAGGGCGAGAATTAATGGCTGGTGTGCCTCGTCGTCTTCAACCGGGCTTGAGGCACCTGCGAAACGTCTATTTCGAGCGCACTGTCGACCTCAAGATCGACCCTGATCGCGCAGATTTCATCAAACCCAGCGATCTCGAATCGTAAGCTGTCTACCAGCTCGCCAAGACGATCGGCACAGCCGACAGATGGCTCAAACCTGTCGCGGTCGACACCGACTACGGCGTAGTCGGCTTCGAGTTGCGTGTCAGGACGTATCACCACGAGCAGTCGACGAAAGACGACGCCCGGAAGCGAGAACACGCCCGCCGAGCATACCTTCACGCTCGCGGCGGCGATGGGAGGGCCAGCATGAGCCCCGACACGCCCAGTCGAGCGTGGGGGTGTCGTTGAGCGAGTCCGCCACTGTGTCGGCGTGGTGAGTCCCATCAGCGTGTATACCGGTCGACTGCCAGGCCAAAAATCTCAATAAAAATTCATATTGCAATGTCAACAGTACAATTCTGGCACCGATTGGTTGATTTTGCCATCTCAATAGTACAAACCAATTCCAGCGGATTTGGGTGTTTAACCACCCAAAGACCAGTGAATTGTGGCCGGAAGGTTTTAACAGTCGACGACCATCGGACAAGTCATGGAACACGACATTCCAGACCCCAAATTTGATCGCGTGGCGACATTCGACATCGAGACGACCCATTACGATGCCGAACAGGGCGAAGTGATCTCGGTCGGGATAGGAGTCCATGATCGCGGCGAGCCAGCCGACAACGCCGACTACGAGATGTTCCACCGCGAGGAGCCATCGGTCGGCGACGAACTCGATGTGATCCGGCGGGCGGTCTCGTATCTCGATACCTGCGACGCCGACGGGTTGGTCACGTACAACGGTGTAGATTTCGACCTCCCGTTCCTTGTCGATCGGATGTATATCAACGGGGCCGAACGACCGGTCATCCCGTTGAATACCGACGAGACCCACGTCGACCTGCTGAAAGTGCGTAAACAACGGTGCAATCGGACGGGCGAAGACTGGCCGTCCCTCGAAGGCTGTTTGGAGGCTTACGGCCTGCCGGTCCCAACGACGATCTGGAAAGGCGAGGAAATGGACAACGTTCGATTCGGCGAGGAACTCGGGCCAGAGTACCTGCTATCGTTTGAAGGGCCTGTTTCCGGAAGTCCAGGACAACTTCGACGAGTTATCAACCACTACCTCCGCACGGATCTCGAAGCCAACATCACTCTGTTCTATTCGGATATCGGGGTCGCCTTCGAGCCGTCGCTGCTGGATTCGCACGAGGAGTTCTAAGACAAAAATCAGTCGACTATTTAGGAGTGAGCGTGTCATAGAATCAATCACAGGGTTTTGAGCTTCGTTCGTCCGGGATTGTGTCCACGTTCGTAATTAGTGATGGCGACGATCGCGCGGAGACAAAGCACCACAAATCGGAGTGATGTTTGTCATCTTTGCCGTTCTCATTGCGGTAGTTACTGCAAATACACCTCTCCCGACGCCAGACTGGGTCACGAGAACCAATAAATAAGCACGTGTAGTGAGCAGATTGTTCACTGATCTCGGTACGAAACAAACGGAGTCGTCGTACTGACTACATCCTCTAAGTAGAGCAATAAATTGGTCGAAGCTCGCTGTTAGCTCGATCAAATCTGTGACTGAGTGACGGAACACTTGGTCACGACACTGGGACTGTTCGGCTGTGATTTACACTTGGAATCTGGGGAGTGGTTACTCAGGAAATGTGGTGTGTTCCATCTCGATAACGGAGTATAATAACAGCGGCAACGTAGGGTGTTGCGTCTCGATACACTCTCATCGTTCGTGTAACCCACCCATTCTTATTTTTGAATAATTTTAATCAGTTGGTTACGATAGTCGCCAATAGTCGGTGATTTGCTATCAGATCGGTTGATAGTTTCGGTTATCGTCAGGTGTGACCATACAGTAGTATTAACCAACAAATCAATCAAACGCTGTTTGTGTTGGTTAACAAAAGCGATACACACAC
>SL_4KL_010_BRINEDRAFT_10001559_pt1 | contig 12684 bp, 15 predicted proteins | sample SodLak_010_BRINE_2_FD_10664 | JGI IMG/M metagenome (IMG submission 10664)
GGCTACGTGATCAAGGAGGATGGAGCCTACCAGCTGGGGCTGAAGTTCCTGAATCTGGGTGAGCACGTACGAACCCGCAAAAAGGTGTACACCCTGTCCGAGCCGTTGGTCGAAGAGCTCGCAACGAAAACGGGCGAGCGAGCACAGTTCTTTGCCGAAGAACACGGTCGTGCCATCTATATCCACACCAAACAGGGCGAACACGCCGTCCAGACCAACCGACGGGTCGGGAAACAACGGTATCTCCACTCAAGTGCCGGTGGGAAGGCGATTTTAGCCCACCTGCCTCCCGAAAAAATTGAGGCGGTCATTGAGCGCTGGGGGCTCCCACAAGAAACCGAAAACAGTCACACGACACGCGAGGCATTGTTCGCTGATCTCGAGACGATTCGAGAACGGGGCTACAGCCTCAACCGTGCCGAGTCGATCAGTGGCCTCTGGTCTATCGGTGTTCCCGTTATTGGGCCGGACGACCGCCCCGTTGGCTCGTTTAGCATCTCTGGGCCGCGACACCGAATGAAGGGCACCCCCGCTCGCGACGAAATGGTTGATCTCCTGTTGGGAACGGCCAACGAACTCGAACTCAACATCGCGTACTCCTAACCCGCCGTTCGACATATACACTTATTTGAGTGCCCTCCAAAGCCGGGGTATGGTTGTACTCGCAGCTGTTAGTGACGCCAAGACAGATGCACAAATTGTTGCCGAGGCTGATGCCCTCGCACAGACGTTTGGGATCGAACTTCACGTCGTTCACGTACGCAGCTATGACTCGCTCAGCGACGCTGAGGCCGACCGAACCGATAACACGATCAAACAACGCGCGAAAAAAACGGCTGCGAACGCTGCCGATTCCGCGGCGTCAACCGTTGTCAGCGTGGGTCGTATCGGACAGCCGGCGGCTGAAATTCTTGCGTATGCTGACACCGTTGACGCCCGCTACATCGTCATTGGCGGACAAAAGCGCTCACCCGTCGGCAAGGCGTTGTTCGGTAGTACAACTCAACAGGTCTTGTTGGGTGCAGACCGGCCGGTACTCACGGTGATGGACTGAGGTACGACTTCCGCCTCCGCTAGAGTTGGTTCTCTTGAGTTCCCTCATGGACGGTCATGTCGAGTAGTCTTGGTACTTGTTATCACACATGTTCGCCTCCAACGAACACTGAGCAGTCGGTTCGTTTTTATTGTCTGGTCTCTTGAACGATGCAAGAAGCTCTCTCGAGCCACTGTTTAGGCGAAAACACAGGTTTGTCCCCGATATCGGTTGAACTCGCTTCCGAGGTACTCGACGGGTGTGTCTTTGTTCGTTGTAGGCGAACAGTAGGGACGCTATAATGTTACAGCCATATGCTTGTCACACTAGCTGACGGACGAGTTCCAACAGCGGTGTCTGCGAGCCGTCGAACCCGTGTTCAACAGGGAACTACTCGGCATCGCATTGATTTGTAAGTTCGTGAGTAACGAACTGAAAATGATACTACTTNGTGTTCCACACCTTTTCTGGCATCGGAAGTCCCTCCCAAAGAGCCGGGTCAAGCGGTTCTTCGATGGACTGTTCAAGCGTGTTGGTGAGGATCCATTCAAGTTGTCGGACGTGTTGTCCGGTGTGCCACGTTGTCCGCTCAAACAGTTCGTGTTTGGTCGGCTGGCCCCAGAACACGTCTGCAGGCTCCATCCAATCACACTCTTGGCCGGCTGTTGTCATCCAATCGGTGAGTCGTCCACGAACCGATTCGCCGTAGGCCGCGAGCGCAACGACGGAGTGTGGATCCCAGCTGTGTTCCATCCGGGGGACTCCCGTCATTGGGACGCCGGCTTCGTGCATGAGAAAGACGTCCGGAAGGCTGAAGATGTGCTGAACCAGCTCGCCGTAGCTTCGGGGTCTGTTTGGAATGTCGGTGGTTAACTGCTCTGGGGGAAGTCGTTCAAGATACGACAGTGTAGTATCGAGCAACATCATGAGTCGTCGGTTGAGTTCTTCAGGTGCAAGCGGGTCGGCATCGTGGTCGACACCGACCAAGTCGGCCACTGCAGCGAGATCTTTTCCATCGGCCCACGCCGCCCCTTGCCTCACAATTGGCACGTGTTGTGGGAGGCCGTGATCGGCCATTTCCTGCATTAACGCTTCGTCGACACCTTTGATACCCACCTCCGAACTAATGCCCTCAGAGTCGGTGTCGTCGACATCCGTCTCTTTGCTTTTCACGACGTTGTGTGAAACAAACGACACATCGTTGCGTTCGAGAAACTCTTTGATGCGGAGACAGCTGGTACAGCCCGTTGCCCAGTAGAGGTGAGTCTTGTCAGTGCTGGTGGCCATACGGCTACTCTGAAAGACACATTATTAAGTATACTGTATCATTGTTGAACAGTTCGACAGCAGGGATTCTTGCGAGATGCGCGGATCGATCTATGGGAGCGTTTGGCTCAGTTTAGTNTTTTCCCACTCTAGCATTGCTATTACATACAATTCTCTAATTCCAACAATAAACAAAAATAGAATAACGCATCTTATATTCCTAAATTCGAATCGAAATTTTATTTATCACCGTTTCAGCTAGAAAAAGACACTATTTATGCGTTACACAACTCATAGAAATGTGAAAAATTGGAATACTCACTTGTATGTTGAGTGGGCACTCACTTCCGACTGTGGACAGATATGCACACGAACTTTTTGTTCGATACACTGTTCAGTATCTAAACAGGTATGGTTCTCAAAGAACGCGAGGTCTTAATGGCTTGAGCGCTGTCTGTTCCTATGGAACGTGCGTCGCTTCCGGACGGCTGGCGGGTATGGAACGAAGAGCCCGACGGTCGAGTGATTCTCGTGTACCGTCCCGACGTGTTCAACTCACAGGATTTTCCGGCAGTCTGTCTGCCGACGCTGTACGTCACAAACGGGTCGCCGCGACGCCGACCCGGATCGGGGGCAGTCGAGACCGACCAGTGGCATGTCAAGCTTTTTTTCGAGCCGGAAATCGAAGCCGAAAGCGAGCGCTACGACAGTCGCGAGGACGCACTCGCAGGGGCTGTTGGCTGTGCGGAACGCTTTGTCGACGGCGACGTCGCGTATCGCGAACTGTACCAGGTGCCGCGGCCCGACTATTTCAACGAACTTGACCGCCTCCTTGATATCGACGACGACTAATTTCACGAGTTATCGACGATACTGAACCGTACATCCACGCTCACGAGTCACGTGTAGACCGCCGCCGTGAGGGGAACGGTCATCTATCTGGAAGCACAACTAAACGGCATGACTACTGTGACACTCATTGGCGACCGACTCGCAGTGGAGGGTCGCGAGTTCGTCTATGGTGGCGAAGCCGCTGGCTGTGCGGGCTGTCCCTACCGCAGTCAGTGTCTCAACCTCACCGAGGGGCACCGCTACCGCGTTACCGGCGTTCGCGACAACGCTCAACTGCTCGACTGCGCCATGCATGACAAGGGTGTTCGCGCGGTCGAAGTCGAACCCGCAGCCGTCTCCGCAAATGTCGCCTCCCGCGGTGCCTACGCTGGGAGCAAGGCCTCGCTCGAAGGGCCCTGTCCGCACACCGACTGTCCGAGCCACGAGTACTGTATTCCTGAGGGGGCCACGTTTGATGAGGAGTATCGCATCCGCTCGGTTGTTGGCGACCCACCGCACGACCACTGCCTGCTTGACCGATCGCTCACGCTTGTCGAACTCGAACCGACCGACTGAGCATCGGTCGGCAGCCCTCTCCGTACACCGATTGTCCCCGTATCTGCGAGTCACGCTCAGTCGAGTGTCGCAGCGTAAGCATAGTCCGTGTCGTAGGCGGGTGGCCTCTCGTCATCGAGCGTCACCTGCCAGTCGTCGACGAGACCTGGGTCGCTGCGAGCGTCTCGAATTGTGGCACGAATTTCGGCGACGCCGACGCCGTAAAAATCGTCTGGCACACCGTGGAGATACTGTATCGCCGTTCGAAACAACGACCGCATTCCCGTATCATCCTCGAAGTCGGCGTGTTTGTACGCACCGGCGGCGACCTGCACCATGCCGTGGAGAAAGGCGCTCTCTGTGCTCCCGCTCCCGTAGTTATACCACTCGTCCTCGAAGCAATCGTGCGATTCGTGGTATGCGCCGTCGTTGAATAGCCGGACGCCGTGTTCGACCGCTCGCCGAAGCGTCGCGTGCTCCCACCGCCGCTCGGCCGACTGCCATCCACTGGGGTTCCCGAGTGGCGGGGCAACAGACGGGTCGGTGGTGTGGTCGTCCATACTGAACGATGTCGCTGTCCGCACAAAGTTCTGCGCGTTGGTCGGCGTGTTGATGTGATTGAATGTCGTTGCAATCGCGTTACTCAACAAGCGATTACTCGGTTGGTGAGTGATACACTCACTCCCCAGATTCTCCTGTCGGGTCAACAGTCAAAGAATTTATTATGATTGTGTAACATTCCGGAGTATGGCAACTGAACTACAAACCGCGCAGGGAGATACGACTCTTGCCGCACTGGCACACGCATCAGCACTCGTCGCCTCGTTTCTCGGACCAATTCTGTTTTTGGTTCTTGCGGACGACGATGACGAACTCGTCAAGCAGAACGCAAAAAATGCGCTCAACTTCCAGATCATCATTTTCATTCTCCTCACGATTTCAGGAATTTTAACGATCGTGCTCATCGGGTTGTTGCTCCTCCCGATCGTCCTCTTGATCGACCTCATCCTCGTGATCATCGCGACGTTGAAGGCCAAAGACGGGGAAATATACAAATACCCGTACACGCCCAGCATCATCTGAAACGACGGCCGTCGGCGATCGGACACCGAGACTCACTTCATTTTCACATATCACCTGTTGAGTGACATCGCTCTCGGGAGCACTGGAAGAACAAAAAGCCGACCGCGATGGACCGTATAATGTTTATAACCGGGTTGGCTACGTGTAACTGCACACCACCGTGCGAGGGTAGCCAAGCCCGGAAACGGCGACGGACTCAAGATCCGTTCCTGTAGAGGTCCGTGGGTTCAAATCCCTCCCCTCGCATGAACGCGTCCACAACGCGTGAGTGCAGAAGACGCTCTCGGAGCGCTCTTCCCTCGCAAAACTCGTTTCACTATTTTCACCGAGCGCCAGCGCTCCCCACAGCGATCCACTCAGAGCTGTTCGTACTGCTGTTCAAACGTTCGCAACGTCGCTGCGAGCACACCAAGTGTAATCGGGCCAACGAACAGCCCGGTGAAACCAATGGTGTAGACGCCGCCGAACACACCAACGAGAATCACGCCCGGATTGAGATGCGCCTGCTGGTCGATCACGATCGGGCGAGCGTAGTTGTCGACCATGCTGACGACGGCGATTCCGTAGATTGCCAAAAACACGCCTGCGGTGACGTCACCAAGCGCAATGAGATACAGCGCCGCAGGCCCCCAGACGAGAAACGCACCGATCAGTGGAAGCAGCGCGAGAACTGCCATCACGAACGTCCAGAACACGACGTTTGGAATGCCGGCAACCCACAGCCCAACGCCCGCGATTACCGCTTGGAGCAACGCCACCGAGATATGACCGATAACGACACCCCACGTCATTCGATCAATTTGGTCGAACAGCTCGCTGGTTACCGCCGCCGGCAACGGCACCAACTGGTGAGCCCATGCGACGAACTCTTCGCCCTCTCTGAGCAGATAGTAGACGAGAAACAACACGAGTGCAAGCCCCAATGAGAACTGGAGGCCCGCAGTTGCGATGTTCGTGACGCTCCCAAACAGAACCTCAATTAGTGACTCGACAAACAGTTCGAACTGAAAAGCGAGGTCGACTTCGACCCCAGTGAGATCGAGAATCTGTGCCTCGATTTCGGGGATATCCAGGGCGGTCTCGCCGCGTGCGATCTGCTGGAGGTCGCGAACGAACGACTGAATGATGTACCACAGCGGAACCAACACGACAATGCCGGAGGCGGCAAGCAAGGCAATTGGTGACACAAACTCACCGAGATGTGGCTCCAATCGGCGATGAAATGGGTACAGAATGTAGGCAAGCAGGAGTGCACCGAAAACGTACTCGATAAACGGGAGAACAATCAGGACTGAGAGGGCTGCGGCCACCGCTATTGCGAGCACGAGAAACGCCTGTGACCGGTTCATATTGCACTGCTTGGCAGGCAGCGTGATAAGTACGGCTGCTTGTGGTTGACACTAGTCCTCTGCGGCCGAAACAACCGTGTTAAATCGCGCTAGGCCGTCGTCGAACGGGCGTTTTGAAGTCGTTTTTCTGCCTCGTCGCGGTCTTCCGGATAGCCGACGTCGATTCGCCACCCGTCGATCTGAATGGCGTCGATGGTACGGCCGCTGCGAATCAACAGATCAATTGCTTCGCTGATCTCGTACTCGCCGCGGTTCGAGGGCTGAACAAGCTGACAGGCGTGGAAAATCTCCGGCGTGAAAGTGTAAAAGCCGGTCATCACCAGATTCGAGTTCGGCTCTTCAGGTTTTTCGACGACGTCGGTTATTTCGCCGTATGCGTTGGTTTCACAGACACCGTAGCGACCCGCGTCCTCCCACGGAACTTCCTCAACGAGGAACGCGGCGTCCGCACGATCTTCTCGTTGCCGGCGAACGACGTCCTGTAGATTGGCGTTGAAGATGTTGTCGCCGAGCATCAACATGAAATCGTCGTCGATGTACTCCTCGACGGTCAACAGCGCATGGGCGAGTCCACTCTGTTCGCGTTGGTGAGCGTAGGTGATCGGCACACCCTCGAACTCGTCGCCGTAGTGCTCGATGATGACCTCTTTCATGTAGCCAACGACGACGAAAAACTCGTCTGCACCGAGTTCGGCGAGCTGTTCGAAACAGTGTGTGAGCAGCGGCTTGTCGTCAACTTCGACCATTCCTTTTGGTTTATTGTCTGTCAGTGGCCGGAGTCGGGTTCCCTTGCCGGCAGCGAGTACGACTGCGTTCATAGATGGTGACAGTTCGGCCGTCGATAAATAGTTTCATACCCGCGCTATTTTGATCGGATTGTCGGACTGCCCCCACCTGGCTACAGTCTCCACAACAGTCAAATCAATCGCCCGGTTCGGTTCGCGTATGCACCTCAGTGTTGTCGGCAGCGGCTACGTCGGGACGACAATCGCGGCCTGTTTTGCCAGCCTCGGCCACGACGTGACCGCGATCGATATCGACGAGACGGTCGTTTCGCGGCTCAACAACGGTGAGGCCTCGATTCATGAGCCTGGACTCGACGACCTGCTTGCCGAACACGCTGGGGGCCGACTCGTTGCGACGACCGACTATGACGCGATCGCTGACACCGACGTGACGTTTCTCGCGCTGCCGACGCCCGCCCGTGAGGACGGCAGCATTGACCTCTCGATTATTCTCAATGCGGCCGAGGCGGTCGGCGACGCACTCGCAACCAAGTCCGACCGGCACCTCGTTGTCGTCAAAAGTACCGTGACACCCGGATCGACTGACCGCGAAATCGGCCCTACCCTCCGAGCGGCCGCCGGCGACGACACGGGGCGAATCGGACTCGCAATGAACCCTGAATTCCTCCGCGAGGGAAGCGCTGTGTCGGATTTTCTCGATCCTGATAAACTCGTCTTGGGAACCGAGGCCGATGACCCGTGGACGGCCGACACGCTTCGCGCGGTGTTCGAGCCACTGATTGGATCTACTGGCGTGCCGGTCATCGAAACAACCCTCCGCGCTGCCGAGATGATCAAGTACGCCAACAACGCGTTTCTGGCGACCAAAATCAGCCTGATCAACGAACTGGGAAACATCTGTAAGGCCTACGGCGTCGACGCCTACGAGGTCGCCGACGCGATCGCGCTCGACGACCGAATCGGTGAGCAGTTTCTTCGCAGTGGTGTCGGTTGGGGCGGGTCGTGTTTCCCAAAAGACGTTGCGGCGATCATCGCCGCAGCCCGTGAAACAGGGTACGAGCCTTCGTTGTTGTCGGCAGCCGTCGACGTCAACGACCGACAGCCCGAACGGATGCTCGAACTTCTCTCGAAACATGTGGATCCCGCCGGCAAGCGAATCGCGGTGCTCGGCCTCGCGTTCAAACCCGGCACCGACGACATCCGCAACTCGCGAGCGATTCCACTCATTGCGTCGTTGCTTGACCGCGGGGCGGCCGTCGCCGCATATGACCCGGTTGCAGCCAACGCCATGGCCGAACGGTTTGCGACCGTGGAGTACGCTGACTCGCCGGCAGACGCGCTCGCCAACGCCCACGGCGCACTCGTCGTCACCGACTGGCCCGAATTCGCCGACCTCGATTCCGAGTTCGACGCGATGACAACCCCTGTCGTCGTCGACGGTCGGCGGATTATTTCGCGTCGCGACGGGCTGACGTATGAAGGGCTGACGTGGTGAGTGGAGCGGTGGCAGGACGGCGTCCCGTTCGACAACAAACACACTTTATACGGTGCCGAAAACAACAACCGGCAATGGGCGAATCCCCGTCGCAACGGGCCGATGATGTGGACGAACAGGTGCTGTCCGCACTCGGTGACGACCCCTCCCGAGCGATTCTCGAAGCCCTATCCGAACCAATGACGGCAAACGAACTCGCAACCGAATGTGATATTCCGCTTTCGACGATGTACCGCAAACTTGAGCGTCTCAGCGAGGCCGGCCTCGTGAGCGAATCGACCGCCATTCGGGCGAGTGGGCAGCACACAACCCGGTACGCGCTCGATTTCACCGAGATCACGGTCTGGTTGACCGATGGCAACCGACTGCAGACAACCGTCGACCGGCCGGAGACGACCGCAACGGCCGACCAGCGGCTCGAAGAACTGTGGACCAAGATTCGGGAGGAAATCTGATGCACCTCGAATCGACAATTGCGCTCGTCATGGGCGCGATTCTCGTGCTCGGTAGTGCAATCACTTATTTCGCGTTCAAAGCCTACCGGCGGACGGGCGATCGCTCGCTTCGCGGGCTCATGGTTGGATTCGGCTTTGTCACCCTCGGTGCGTTGTTCGGCGGAATCGCCCATCAGCTGTTCAACCTGACGCTTGATGTTGGCATCGTGATCAACGCAGTTCTCACCGCTGTCGGCTTTGCCGTCATTACGTACTCGTTGTTTATCGAATAATCCACTCTCCCAGCAAATGACCGATTCACAGACGAATGGCGACGATCGAATTGAAGCAGCTATCGGTGAGACACTGATCGAACGCGACGAGACAGTCGCCGTCGCCGAATCACTGACCGGTGGTCAGGTTGCCTCTCGATTGATCGCGGTTCCGGGTGCGAGCGCCTATGTCGACCGCGCGGTCATCGCCTATTCGAACCAGTCGAAACAGCAGTTGCTCGCGGTTCCGCGCGAGGCACTCGACGCAGACGGCGCGGTCAGCGAGCGGGTGGCGGCCGCGATGGCGCGCGGAATTCGAGATACTGCGGGCACGACATGGGGGGTGTCGACAACGGGAATTGCGGGGCCGACCGGCGGCACCGAAAACAAACCCGTCGGTCTCGTCTACGTCGCCGTTGCCTACGCGGGGCCGTGGGGAAGCGAGCGCTCGTTCGTGCAAACCGAGAGACACGTGTGCGACGGCAGTCGGAACGAAATCACCGAACAGAGTGTGGCCCACGCGTTAGCGTTGCTTGCTGCGACAATCGAGTCAGTCGAATCCTGTTCGGAAAAAGCGGAGGAAGGTCGTCGCGAAAACGACTCAGTTGGTCGAGATGATTTCGACCACTGAACGGTGTTCAAGTGGGTGATCTGCGCCGACCTGCCGGTTCGATCGACAGTCAATGCCATGTAGCAGGCCGTCACCGATATCCGAGTGGAGGAAGTACGCGAAATCCTCGGTTGTCGAGTCCGTGGGGAGGATGAAACAGTCACGAAACACGCCTTTCTCGTCGGATTTCCCGTTGGCACTGCCGGGGAAGACGGCGATACAGCCGATCACGTCAAACAGCGCCGCTTCGATGGCCTGTTGGACGCCGGTGCCGTCGTAGTCGGTGATGAAGTCGCGAATCCGTTCGAGGCCGGCTTCCTGGTTGGTGGAGATCTCACCAACGATGTCGAAATCGCTGTCGCCGGCGGTGTACGAGACGACGCCGGCCTCGTCGGCCTTCTTGAGCGATCGCTCGGCGTGTGCACTCGTGGGAACGAATGTGAGATGGTCGTAGTCGGGGTCGGCAGTGATCTCCTCGAAGTTGGCCTGCGCTTCGGGAGTGTCCATCTTGTTGGCCGCAATCAGCATTGGCTTGGTCCGTTTTCTGATCTCGCGGGCGAGTGCGGCCCGATCCTCGTCGTCCCACGTTTCGGTGTCGAGTTCGAGCCCCAACAAGAGAATAATCTGTTTGATTTCGTCCTTGTTGGTTTTGAACGCGCTCATCTGCTCGGCGAGGTCGACCTCGATTTGCGCCTCGGTGTTGTTGTACTTCGTTTCGTGTTTGGTGATCCCGGCTTCGAGAATTCCGAGATACCACATATCAAGTTCGGTTTCGAGAAAGTCGATATCGTCGCGCGGATCGTGGTCCTCGGTTGGTTCGCCTTCCATATCGGTTGTTCCCGAAAAGTCGACGATATGGATCAGCACATCGGCCTCGTTGAGGTCGGTCAGAAACTGGTTGCCGAGTCCATTTCCCTCGTGTGCGCCCGGAATCAACCCGGCCACGTCGACGAGTTTGGTCGGTACAAAACGGGTACCGTCGCGACAGACGCCAACGTTCGGCGAACAGGTTTTGTCGAACTCGGGGGCCGCACACTCGACGCGAACGTACGCCTCGCCGATACTGGGGTCGATCGTGGTAAACGGATAGGCACCCTCTGGCACGTCGTTCATCGTCGCCGCATTGAAAAAACTGGATTTACCGACCGACGGCTTGCCCACCAGGCCGATTTTGTAGCTCATTAGTTTCCAAGGGTCGGCCGACGCGCAAAAACTGTTTGACACGAGCTCGCACCGGCGTGTGGTAGCACCACGCATAACCGCTGGCGGCGACCCACAGCGATTTTGCCCCTCCTCATCGAACAACCGGCTATGACCGCTCCCGACCACGGCGGCGAGTCGGCCCCGGCTGACGCCGACCGGTTCGTTGTCGCCATTCACCGAACCGAGTCGGAACTCGAGTTTGTCGTGCGCGTTCCCTCCGATATCGACTCGGGATGGCGAAACCCGACGACATTTCAGCAACTCGTCGAGCAACGAACGTGGGAGCGACTTGAGCAGGAAGCAACGCTGCGAGCGATTGTTGCCAGTACGGAGCCGGGCGAAACCGTCACACTTGGGGCCATCACGCTCACACCGGACGGCACCGTCATCGATCATTCGTTGGCCTCGCCGGTTGAGGGCGACGAGACCTAACTCACGAGAGCGGCTTTTGCCTCGCTGACGACGCACGACCAACGATCTCGCTGCCGGCTCCGCGACACGGCGGCAGGGGTTTTTGTCTCATCGGCGCGTGGTCGTCGTATGCACGCAGCAACCTTTCACGGTCCCGGCGACATCCGGGTTGAATCCGTCTCGAAACCCGAACTCGACTCACCACGCGGAGCCATTGTCCGAGTCACACATACGGCCGTCTGCGGCTCTGATCTGTGGTTTTATCGCGGCCAAAGCGACCGCGACGTGCCCTCGCGCGTCGGTCACGAACCGATGGGAATCGTCGAGGAAGTCGGCGACGACGTGGTTTCGGTCGCACCGGGTGACCGGGTGTTTGCACCGTTCGTCATCAGCTGTGGGCGGTGTGAGTTCTGTCGAAAGGGGCTGCACACGTCGTGTGTCCACGGCGATGGGTGGAACGGCGACAACGGCGGTGCACAGGGCGAGTATGTCCGCTGCCCCGAAGCCGACGGCACGCTTGTTCGCGTTCCGGACCGGTATGCCGACGACGAGGACGTGCTCCGTTCGATTCTGCCACTGACCGACGTGATGGGGACGGGCCACCATGCCGCGCTGCGTGCCGGTGTCGACGCGGGGTCGACCTGTGCGGTAGTTGGCGACGGGGCAGTCGGCCTCTGTGGTGTGCTTGCCGCCCGCCGACTCGGTGCGGAGCAGATTATCGCAGTCGGCCACCACGAGGACCGACTGGCAATCGCTGAGGAGTTCGGTGCAACCGATCTCGTCAGCGAGCGTGGGGAGGCTGCGGTCGAACGCGTCAACTCGCTCACGAACGGCGGAGTTAACCACGTGTTGGAGTGTGTTGGTGCCACGTCGTCGATGGAAACGGCCGTTGAAATCTGTCGACCCGGCGGAACGGTCGGCTACGTCGGCGTGCCCCACGGGATGGGCGACGGGCTTGATCTGACACCGTTTTTCCGTCGAAATATTACGATCCGTGGTGGGGTTGCGCCGGTACGCGCCTACGCTGAGGAGCTCTTGGCCGACGTGTTGCAGGGAACGCTCGATCCGTCGCCGATTTTTACGAAAACCGTCGATCTCGACGGTGTCCCTGCAGGGTATGCGGCGATGGATGAGCGCGAGGCGATCAAGGTGTTAGTCCGGATCTCTTCCTAACGGTACGGGCCGAAACAGGTGTCTTCGCTGCGAGCGTACGGCTGCGACAGCAGCCGCTCGCGAGCAACCGGCGGGACGTTGCTGTCGCTGTCGCTGACTACGTTATAACTGTGCTGTGTTGTGGCGGGACGTTGCGGTAGCTGTACTGTGTTGCGGTCGCTGTGCTGTGCTGCAACCACGGGGCGGTATCTCACTCGCCCTGTGGCTGTCGCTCGCTATTTGA
>SL_4KL_010_BRINEDRAFT_10001562_pt1 | contig 12675 bp, 11 predicted proteins | sample SodLak_010_BRINE_2_FD_10664 | JGI IMG/M metagenome (IMG submission 10664)
CGGCTGATGTTTGTTATTTTGGCTTTGGTGATCTATCGGCTCGGCGCGCATATTACCATTCCGGGTATTGATCAGGCGGCGCTTGCGCAAATGTTTGATGCGCAGTCGGGCACTATTTTGGACATGTTCAACATGTTCTCCGGTGGTGCGCTGGGCAGGCTGTCAATCTTCGCCCTGGGCGTAATGCCCTATATTTCGGCGGCGATTATTATGCAGCTCATGGCGGCAGTGATCCCATCGTTGCAACAGCTTCGCAAAGAAGGGGAGCAAGGGCGGCGGCAGATTACTAAGTATACTCGCTACGGCACCTTGGGCCTGGCGTTGTTCCAAGGAATTGGTATAACCATTGCGCTGCAAAATCAGGGTGTGGTCATGGCGCCAGGGCCGGCCTTTGTTTTCATCGGTACCACAACCCTGGTGACCGGTACGATGTTTTTGATGTGGATTGGCGAGCAGATTACTGAGCGCGGCATCGGGAATGGCATCTCAATCATTATTTTTGCTGGCATTGTGGCGGGACTGCCGGCTGCTTTGGGCGGAACGCTGGAGCTTTCTCGAACCGGTGAGCTCTCCATCCCAGCGGTGCTCTTTTTGCTGATCCTCGCTCTATCGGTGATTTGGTTTATCGTGTTTATGGAGCGGGGCCAACGTCGTATTACGATTAACTACGCGCGCCGCCAGCAGGGGCGCAAGATGTATGCGGGGCAAACCAGCCATCTACCCCTGAAAATCAACATGGCAGGCGTGATTCCGGCGATTTTTGCCTCGAGTATTATTTTGTTTCCCGCAACGATCGGGCAGTGGTTCGGCGAGATGGAAGGTTTGGCGTGGATGCAGCGCTTAGGGCAAACCCTTAGCCCGGGGCAGCCGCTTTATATTGCGCTGTATGCGACCGCGATTATCTTTTTCTGCTTTTTCTATACAGCCTTGGTGTTCAACTCACGGGATACCTCGGATAACTTAAAAAAATCGGGTGCGTTTATTCCTGGGGTTCGGCCCGGTGAGCAGACTTCTCGGTTTATTGACAAAGTAATGACTCGGTTAACGCTGGTTGGCGCTATTTATATTACCGCCGTCTGTTTGTTGCCGGAGTTCCTTATTTTGTACTGGAACGTACCATTTTATTTTGGTGGGACCGCGTTGCTCATTATTGTCATTGTGGTGATGGACTTTATGTCCCAGCTGCAGGCACATTTGGTTTCGCATCAATATGAGCCCCTGATGAAAAAGGCCAACCTGCAGGCGCATAGTCGTCCCGGGGGTGGGTTGTTACGTTAGAGGCTCGCTTACTGGCGCTGCTTCTGCTAAGCTTCGCGCCCCGCGATTGGGCGCATGAAACAGAATTATCGGAGACGGGACGATGAAAGTACGTGCATCGGTAAAGAAAATTTGCCGAAACTGTAAGGTGATCAAACGTGGCGGTGTAGTTCGCGTGATCTGCACTACAGATGCGCGCCATAAGCAGCGGCAAGGCTGACTGCTAGGCGCTTTTGCTTGAAGACAATGCGGCAGACCGCCTATACTAGTCGGTTTGACGCGAAGTACGAAAAAACTCGGGAGTAACGGTACATGGCCCGTATTGCTGGGGTAAATATCCCCACCAACAAGCACACAGTGATTGGGCTGACAGCGATTTACGGCATTGGTCGTACGCGTGCAGCAGAGATCTGTAAGGCAGCAAACATTGCGCCGGAGCGTAAAATTCGAGAGCTGACGGATGATGAGCTTGAGCGTGTCCGCGCAGCGGTGAATGAATTTGCGGTTGAGGGCGATTTGCGTCGTCAAGTTGCAATGGACATTAAACGTCTGATGGATATGGGCTGCTATCGCGGTATCCGTCATCGTAGAGGGCTGCCAGTGCGCGGCCAAAAAACTCGCACGAATGCGCGTACCCGTAAGGGTCCTCGTCGTGCGGTCACCCGATAACGTAGAGCAGGAAAGCAGTACATGGCAAAGCCGACCACTCGCACCCGCAAGCGCATTAAGCGTTCGGTTGTCGACGGGATTGCGCATATCAACGCAACGTTCAACAACACGATCATTATGATTACCGATCGGCAGGGCAACGCGCTCTCTTGGGCAAGCGCCGGGGGTAGTGGGTTCCGCGGATCTCGAAAGAGCACACCGTTCGCCGCCCAGGTCGCCTCAGAGCGAGCGGGTGAGGCTGCTAAGGACTATGGATTGAAGAATCTTGAAGTTCGGGTCAAAGGGCCGGGGCCAGGGAGAGAGTCAGCCGTTAGAGCGCTGAACAACTCAGGCTACCGTATTACGAACATCGAGGATGTGACGCCGATTCCACATAATGGATGTCGTCCTCCCAAGAAGCGTCGCGTCTGATTAGGGGTTTTTGAAAAATGGCACGTTATATCGGACCGACATGTAAGCTAGCTCGCCGCGAGGGCACTGATCTTTACTTAAAGAGTGGTGTTCGTCCGTTGGAGAGTAAATGCAAATTGGACACCCCGCCAGGGCAGCACGGCCAACGCCGTGGCCGGCTCTCGGATTATGGTCTCCAGCTCCGTGAGAAGCAGAAGGTACGCCGGATTTATGGTGTGCTCGAGCGGCAGTTTCGGCGTTACTACAAAGAAGCTGACCGGCGCAAAGGCAACACGGGTGAAAACTTGTTGCAACTGCTAGAGACGCGTTTAGACAACGTCGTCTACCGTATGGGGTATGCCGCCACACGTGCCGAAGCGCGGCAGTTGGTGGCGCATCGGGCCGTTGAGCTCAACGGGCGGGTGACTAACGTCGCCTCAGCTGAGGTGAAGGCAGGTGATACTGTCAGCATTCGTGAGCGGGCGCGGAAGCAGCTGCGTATTCAGGCAGCAATGGAGATGGCCCAGCAGAACGGTCTGCCCGATTGGGTGGAAGTGGATGCCAAACAGTTCCAAGGTGTTCTGCAGCAGGTTCCAGAACGACAGGATTTGGCGGCAGAGATTAACGAATCTCTGATCGTCGAACTTTATTCCAAGTAGGGCCGCTAACTGCGGCGTTGCGGATCAGGAGTTTTACTCATGCAAGGTCAGTTTAAGGATTTCCTTAAACCTCGTGTTGTTGAAGTTGATGCAATCAACGATCAGCGCGCGAAAATCACTCTCGAGCCTCTGGAACGGGGTTTTGGGCATACGCTCGGCAATGCTTTAAGGCGGGTCCTGCTCTCTTCCATGCCCGGTTACGCCGTGACCGAGGTTGAGATCGAGGGCGTGCTCCATGAGTACACAGCGATTGATGGTGTTCAAGAGGATGTTGTTGATATTCTTTTGAACCTGAAAAATCTCGCTGTGCGGCTTGTGGGTCGCGATGAAGCCACCCTGCGGTTACACAAAAAAGGCCCCGGCGTGGTCACGGCGGCTGATATTGCAGCAGAAGGCAATGTTGAGGTTAAGAACCCTGAGCTTGTCATCTGCAACCTGACCAAAGGTAGTGAAATCAGCATGTCGATCACGGTGGGCAAGGGCCGCGGCTATGAGCCGGCAACCGCACGTGAGACTGATGAAGATCGGGCAACGGGGCGATTGGCGGTTGATGCCACCTACAGCCCCGTGCGCCGTGTTTCCTACAACGTCGAAAGTGCGCGTGTTGAGCAGCGTACTGATCTTGATAAGCTTGTTATGGATATTGAGACCAGCGGAGTGGTGGAACCGGAAGAAGCGATTCGTCTGGCGGCCAGTGTGCTTCGCGATCAACTCTCGGTGTTCGTCGACCTTGAGGGCGGAGAAAGCGAAGTCGAGCCGGTACGCAAAGAGCCAGAGGTTGATCCGGTCTTATTGCGGCCGATTGATGACCTTGAGCTAACAGTGCGCTCGGCGAACTGCCTGAAAGCGGAGAGCATTCACTTTGTGGGCGACTTGGTGCAGAAGACCGAGGTTGAGCTGCTGAAAACGCCTAACCTTGGCAAAAAGTCTTTGAACGAAATTAAAGAAGTCCTTGCTCAGCATGGGCTTCAGCTTGGTATGCGGCTTGAGAACTGGCCACCAGCCGGTCTTGAAGATCGCAGCCGCGCGACCGGCTAGAGGGTAATAGTTATGCGTCATCGTAAGTCCGGACGGAAACTTAATCGAAATGCCTCGCATCGCACGGCGATGTTCAGGAATATGTCGGCTTCGCTTTTTGAACATGAGGCGATCCGCACCACCCTGCCAAAGGCAAAAGAGCTGCGCCGTGTGGCTGAGCCGCTGATCACACTGGCGGGCACCGATACTGTGGCAAACCGCCGTTTGGCCTTTTCGCGGCTGCGGAATAAAGCCATCGTGACTAAGCTCTTTGATGAGCTCGGTCCACGCTATCGTGAGCGCCCTGGTGGTTATCTTCGGGTTCTCAAAGCGGGTTTCCGCGCCGGCGATAACGCACCGATGGCATTTGTGGAGCTGGTTGATCGGCCATTGCCGGCGGTAGAAGAACCAGAGCCAGAACGCGAAGAGGTGGCCGAAGCCTCCTAATACGGCGTTCTTTAACAGGGAAAAGGGAGTACTGCCATGAAATCACCTGTGCGCGTAGCTGTTACTGGGGCGGCCGGTCAAATTGGCTACAGTCTGTTATTTCGAATTGCAGCCGGCGACATGCTGGGGCCCGATCAACCCGTCATTCTCCAGCTGTTGGAAGTGTCTCCGGCCATGGATGCGCTGCAGGGCGTCGTCATGGAATTGGATGACTGTGCATTCCCCCTTGTGGCTGGCATCAAGGCCTCAGACCAGGCAGAAGAAGCCTTCAAGGATGCCGACTACATCTTACTGGTTGGTGCAAAACCTCGCGGCCCGGGTATGGAGCGTAAAGACCTCCTAGAAGCCAATGCGGCAATTTTTTCTGCGCAGGGTAAAGCCATGAACGCGGTGGCTAGTCGTAATGTTCGCATTCTGGCTGTTGGTAATCCGGCCAATACGAACGCGCTTATTGCGATGCGTAACGCGCCGGATCTGGATCCGGGCAGATTCACGGCGATGACCCGCTTGGATCACAATCGCGCCTTGGCGCAGCTTGCCGGGCGAGTGGGCGTTCATATTAATGAAATCTCTCGCATGACTGTGTGGGGCAATCACTCAGCCACGCAGTATCCTGATATTAGCCATACGCAAGTTGGCGCGGTCGCTGCGGCTGAGATGGTGGATCAGGGGTGGCTCGAGGAGAGTTTTATTCCCACGGTTCAGCAGCGTGGCGCGGCAATTATTAAAGCCCGTGGTCAGTCAAGTGCCGCATCGGCTGCTAGTGCGGCGATTGATCATATGCGGGATTGGACGCTGGGGACCCCTCAGGGTGATTGGGTGAGCATGGCAATCCCGTCTGACGGCAGTTATGGCATTGCCGAGGGTTTGATTTACTCATTTCCAGTGCGCTGTGTTAATGGGGATTATGAGATTGTGCAAGGCCTCGATATTGATGAGTTCTCGCGCGAGCGGATGCGTGCCACTGAGCAGGAGCTGATTGAAGAGCGTGACGCGGTTGCGCATCTGCTGCCCTAAACCTTAAGCAAGGGCGCGAGAAAACGGCCTGTATGCGACTTGGGCACCTTAGCGAGCTGCTCCGGTGTTCCAGTCGCAATTATCTCCCCCCCTCCGGCGCCGCCTTCCGGCCCCAGATCGATCAGCCAGTCACATGTCTTGATAACATCGAGGTTGTGCTCAATAACCACAACGGTGTTGCCATCATCGCGTAGGCGCTGAATGACTTGCAGTAGTTGAGCAATGTCATGAAAGTGAAGCCCGGTTGTAGGTTCATCAAGAATATAAAGCGTGTTGCCGGTGTCACGCCGGGAAAGTTCGCGGGCGAGCTTGACGCGCTGTGCCTCGCCACCGGAGAGCGTCACCGCGTTTTGCCCAAGGGTGAGGTAGCCTAGACCGACATCGATCAGGGTTTGGAGCTTTCTGGCGATCACGGGAATTGCGCTGAAAACTTCCAGCGCATCAATCACGGTCAGCGCCAAGACATCGGCAATATTTAGGCCGCGATAACGCACCTGCAGTGTCTCCCGATTGTAGCGATCGCCGCTACAGATATCGCAGGGGACATAAACATCGGCGAGAAAGTGCATTTCCACTCGCAGCGTGCCTTCACCCTGGCAGGCACTGCATCGGCCGCCGCTGACATTAAAACTAAACCGGCCCGGCCCATAACCTCGTGAGCGTGCCTCCGGAGTGCCGGCAAACAGCTCACGAATTGGGGTAAATAATCCTGTGTAGGTTGCTGGATTAGACCGGGGGGTTCGCCCGATTGGGCTTTGATCAATATCAATTACCTTGTCGAAGTTTTCTAACCCGTCAATGCTATCGCAATCCCCGGCCGAGGCGCCCGCGCGATGGAGTACGCGCGCAGCAGCGGGGTAAAGGGTGTCATTAACCAAAGTCGATTTGCCCGATCCGGATACGCCGGTAACACCGATTAGCAGCCCGGCAGGAAACCATGCATCAATGGTTTTTAGGTTATTGCTTCGTGCTCCGCGAATGGTAATGCCCCGAGTTTTAACGGGTTTATGGCGTTGCGCTGGGATCGCGATTGCGCGGCGTCCTGCTAGGTAATCACCCGTCAAAGAGCTGGGGCTATTCAGCAGAGCATCGACATCCCCGGCAGCCACTACCTCGCCGCCTTCCACACCAGCGCCGGGCCCCATATCAACGATATAATCGGCATGGCGGATGGCCTCCTCATCATGCTCAACCACAATCACGCTATTACCTAAGTCGCGCAGATGCATTAAGGTGGCAAGAAGCCGCTCATTATCCCGTTGATGCAGCCCAATTGAGGGCTCATCTAGCACATACATAACACCCACAAGCCCCGCGCCAATCTGACTAGCTAGCCGGATGCGCTGTGCTTCGCCACCAGAGAGCGTGTCGGCACTGCGATCCAGTGAGAGATAATTCAGCCCGACATCGGTAAGAAAACGCAGCCGCTGGGTGATTTCATAAAGAATGCCCTCGGCGATGGTTGCCTTGGCGCCGGTTAGCTCCAGCTCGCCTAGCTGCTCAAGCGCTTGATCAATGGCACAGGCGGTGATTTGCGGCAAGCTCAGGGTATCGACCTTCACGGCCCGCGCAGCGGCGTTCAGCCGACTGCCTTGGCACTCAGGGCATGTCCTTTTGGTCAGGTATTGCGATAGTTCCTCACGCACGGCAGCAGAGTCTGTTTCCCGATACCGACGCGTCATAATATTAAGGACTCCCTCAAACGGCGGATCGGTCTGCTCCGCTCCGTAGAGAATCACATTTTGAATGTCAGCCGCCAGCGACTGCCAGGGCGTATCGATAGAAAAATCATGCTGCTCAGCAAGCTCATCAAGTAATCGGCTGTAAAACGCATTACGACGATCCCAGCCGCGCAACGCGCCGGCAGCCAGAGACAGTGCAGGCTGCGTAATGACCCGATTGGGGTCAAAAAATTGATCCACTCCCAGCCCATCGCAAACCGAACAGGCACCACGTGGGTTATTGAAGGAAAAAATACGTGGCTCAAGTTCTGGCAGTGAAAAACCGCATTCGGTGCAGGCATATCGCGCCGACAANACGATCGCGGGGGCACTGGGATCATCCATGTCGCTTATTTTGGCAATGCCATCGCCCAGCGCTAGGCAAGTCTCCAGTGAGTCCGCAATACGAGTTGCTAAATCAGGACGGACCCGAAAACGATCAATGACCACCTCAACGGTATGCTCACGCTTTGGGTCAAGTGGCGGCAGGGAGTCGATTTCGTGGACCTCTCCATCCACTTGTACACGAATAAACCCCTGGCTGCGTAACTCAGTGAAAATCTCGCGGTGTTCGCCTCGGCGCCCATCCACCCGTGGCGCCATGAGCATCAGTCGCTTATTGCCGGGCTGTGCCAAGATCTGATCTACCATCTCGCTAACAGTCAGCGCATTCAGCGGGGTGCCATGGGTGGGACAGTGCGGTGTACCCGCCCGGGCAAATAGCAGCCGCAGGTAGTCGTGAATCTCGGTGATCGTTCCCACCGTGGAACGAGGGTTGTGTGAGGTGGCTTTTTGCTCAATCGCAATGGCTGGCGATAGCCCCTCGATTCGATCCACATCGGGTTTGTCCATTACCGAGAGAAATTGGCGCGCATAGGCTGACAAAGACTCAACGTACCGCCGCTGCCCTTCGGCATAGAGCGTATCGAAGGCAAGAGATGATTTACCTGATCCCGATAGCCCAGTAATCACAACCAGCCGGTCACGCGGTAGTGATAGAGACAGATTTTTCAGGTTATGGGTTCTTGCGCCCTCAATAACTATTTTCCGCATGGGCATTCCGCAATGAACAATTTGGTAGTATACCGCTCCAGCAGTATCACGCGGAAACAGGGGACACGGTGGACCGGAGTAATACGACGAGCGGCAGCCGCATGACAGCAGGCGAACGCCGCGCTACAGCGGGTTTGTCGCTGATTTTTGGCCTGCGCATGCTCGGGCTTTTTTTGATCCTCCCCGTCTTCGCCCTCTATGGTGCCGAGCTTGATGGTGCCACTCCTATTCTCATTGGTCTTGCGATTGGTGCCTATGGGCTCACTCAGGCCTTACTGCAGATTCCTTTTGGCATGCTCTCTGATCGCATTGGCCGGCGCACCGTGATTGTGATTGGGCTTTTGATATTTGCCATTGGGAGTATTGTTGCGGCTGAAGCGCAGGGCATTTTTGGCGTAATTATCGGGCGTGCAATTCAGGGCTGCGGCGCAATTGCTGCAGCGGTAATGGCATTGGCCGCTGATTTAACACGCGATGAACAACGCACTAAAGCCATGGCATTCATTGGTATCAGCGTTGGCGCGGCGTTTATGTTGGCGCTAATTGCAGGCCCTGCCATTGGTGTTGCCGCTGGGTTGAGTGGGATTTTTTGGGCAACTGCGGGCATTGCGATCGTTGCCATCGCCTTGCTCTATTTGGTTGTGCCATCGGGTGGAGAGCGGGTTGCGCGCCCGGAAGTCACCGCCAATGCGGGCGGTTTGCCCACGGTGTTGCGGCATCCTGATTTATTGCGCTTGGATTTTGGTGTTTTGATTTTGCATTTAGTGCTCACTGCCACTTTTGTTGTTATGCCGGTGGTGCTGGAGCAGAACTTGGGCATTGATCGGTCTATTCATTGGCAAGTTTATGTGCCGGTGCTGCTGCTGTCAGTGGTTGGGATGGCCTTTATTATCGCAATTGGTGAGCGGCGCAAAATTCTGCACCGGTTGTTAGTCGGAGTGGCCGGCCTGGTTGTGGTGGCGGATTTGATTCTGGCGGGCTGGAGTCATTGGTTGCCTGGATTATTGCTCGGTCTATTGGTGTTTTTTATTGCATTTAATACGTTAGAGGCGAGCTTGCCTTCTTTGCTGACTCGGTTTGCGCCGGAGGGAATGCGCGGCACAGCGCTAGGCGTTTACGCGACCGCTCAGTTTTTGGGTGCATTTCTTGGGGGCGCATTGGGCGGTATGGTCTATGGTGCGTATGGTGTGCAAGGGGTGTTTATCTTCTGTGCGCTGGCTGCCGGGGCTTGGTTGGTTTCTGCCGTGGGTCTGCGTGCACCTTCATCGGAGGCGATGTGACAGAATTAATTGATCTGATGCTTGATTCGCAAGCAGCCATGGAGGCTAAACAGGCCGCGGTGGCTTACCCGAGCTGGGACTTAACCGAGCGTCAGTTGTGTGATTTTGAACTGCTTGCTAATGGCGGCTTTTCGCCACTGACGGGTTTTTTGGGGCGGGCTGACTATGACCGGGTGGTCAGCGAGATGCGTCTTAGAAGTGGCGCATTGTGGCCCATGCCGATCACACTTGATGTCACAGAGGCCTTTGCTGAGGGCATCGAGGCCGGCACGCGGGTTGCGCTGCGCGATCCTGAGGGCGTCATTCTCGGTATTCTCACGGTCTCTGATATTTGGAGGCCTGATCGGCAATACGAGGCAGCACAAGTCTTTGGCACAAAGGATGTCGCCCATCCAGGGGTGGCCTATCTGATGGAGCAATCTCACCCAATTTATCTGGGTGGTCGAGTCGAGGCACTCAGCTTGCCAATGCACTATGACTTCGCGCATTTGCGCCCAACGCCGGCGGAGTTGCGTGCGCGATTTAAGCGCGCCGGTTGGCGCCGTGTGGTCGCTTTTCAAACGCGTAACCCCATGCATCGGGCACATGTTGAGCTGACTTTTTTAGCTGCGCGGCAAACAGAAGCCAACTTGCTGATTCATCCGGTGGTGGGTATGACAAAGCCTGGTGATGTTGATCACTACTCGCGGGTGCGCTGTTATGAGCACGTTTTAAAGAAATACCCAGAGCAAACAACGGCACTTTCGCTGCTGCCCCTTGCAATGCGGATGGGTGGCCCTCGCGAGGCGCTATGGCATGCTTTGATTCGGAAAAATTATGGCTGCACGCATTTAATTGTTGGCCGGGATCATGCCGGGCCAGGCAAAAACGGCCAGGGTGAAGACTTCTACGATCCTTACGCCGCGCAGGAAATGGTTGCGGAGCATGCGGATGAAGCCGGGATTGAGATGGTGCCGTTTCGTATGATGGTCTACGTGCAGGAGCGCGCCGGGTATGCGCCGATTGATGAGGTGGATGAGACTCGCGAATCGGTGATGAATATTTCGGGAACTGAGTTTCGCCGGCGCATGCGCGAGGGGCTCGAGATTCCAGAGTGGTTTGGCTATCCGGAAGTGGTAGAGGAGTTGCGGCGTACCTATCCCCCGAGAGCGAAACAGGGCATCACATTGTTTTTTACTGGCCTCTCCGGGTCAGGCAAATCCACCATTGCCAATGCGGTGATGGCAAAATTGATGGAACGTGGTGGCCGGGCGGTTACGTTGCTAGATGGTGATATCGTGCGCAAGCATTTATCGAGCGAACTGGGGTTTTCCAAGGCAGATCGTGATCTTAATATTCGCCGGATTGGTTTTGTGGCCGCTGAAATCTCACGCAATGGCGGCGTTGCCATTTGTGCCCCGATTGCCCCCTATGCGGCCACTCGGCGGGATGTGAGGGCGATGGTTGAGGCGGTACATGGCGGGTTTGTGGAGATCCATGTGGCAACGCCGATTGAGGAATGCGAGCGCCGGGATCGCAAGGGCCTGTACGCCAAAGCGCGGGCGGGGCTGATTAAAGGGTTTACCGGCATTGATGACCCCTATGAAGTGCCTGAGCAGCCGGAGTTGACCTTGGATACGTTGCAGGCGAGTCCGGAGGAGTTAGCGCAACAAGTCATCTTGAAGCTTGAGAATTTAGGCTTTATCGATTTGCGCTAGCCGCTGGTCAGAAATATTTCTCGAGCCTGCTTGAACACGTTACATTAGTCGATACAGATTTAATTGGAGAAAGTCATGGCCCGCGGTATTAATAAAGTTATTCTCATTGGTAATTTAGGTGCAGACCCTGAGGTGCGTTACTCAGCGGCGGGTAGCGCGGTCACTAACGCGCGTCTTGCTACCACGGATCAGTGGAAAGACCGGCAATCCGGTGAGCAGCAGGAGCGCACAGAGTGGCATCGCGTGGTGTTTTTCGGTCGGCTTGCTGAAATAGCAGGCGAGTATTTGAAAAAAGGCTCAAAAGTGTTTGTTGAAGGTCGGTTGCAAACCCGCAAATGGCAGGGGCAGGATGGCCAAGATCGTTACACCACGGAGATTGTGGTAAATGATATGCAAATGCTTGATGGCCGTGGTGATATGGCCGGTGGCGGCAGTCGTAGTGCAGCCACTCATGAGAGTGCCGATTCAGCGCCTACTGAGAGTCAGGCAACGGCGCCGGTGGATGACTTCGATGATGATATTCCTTTCTAACGGCTCAACAGACCGGCAATCCACGCGGTTGCTAGCGCAAGAAAGGTAAAAAACGTCATGGCCGAGGCAGCGTCCTTGGCCTTTTTGGCGGCCTCGCCTTGTTGAGGATGGACAAAGTCAGTCAGCACCTCAACCGCGGTGTTAATCAGTTCAGCTGCGAGTAATAAAAACCCGAGCGCCACAATAATTCCAATCGTGATGGCTTGGTCAAACACAAGCAGGGCCATCAGGTTGCTGACCAGAACAAGCACCAGCCATTGGCGCATGCTGCGATCGCGTTTTAACGCCATCACAAAGCCATTGATCGAATAAACCAGCTTTTCAATTACGCACGGCATAAAGCGCGCAGCGCCTCCTCAATCGCAGTCACGATCTCGCGTTCGTTATTGCCATACTGATCAGCGCTCAGCGGATCACCGATTGTGATTTGAATGGATCCGCGTCGCGGCATCAAAGATCCAACAGGTAAGACGTTTTGCGCACCTTCAATCCAAATCGGAATAACGGGCACAGGATGTGCAGCCAAAAGCCGTCCAATGCCGGGTCGGAGTGGTTGCAACACGCCCTCCTCCTGCCCACGGGCGCCTTCCGGAAACCATATCAGAGAGTTGCCGCGCTGCAGGCAAGCGGCGGCGAGCGCGAGGCTGCGGCGGGGTGCTGCGCCCGGGTCAATGGGCAAAATTCGTGCGGTGTAGCTAAAGCTTCGACGCAGCCGGCCACTAAACAACAGCTCAGAAAGCCCGGCCCAAAACACCGGTTCAAGTTGGTGGCGCGACATCGCACCGATTAATGCGATGGGGTCATAGGCACTGACATGCCGGGGGGCGATGAGGAATGGGCCACCTGATGGTAGTGCCCCATTCACCTCAATGCGCGCAAAGGCAAGATTAATTAAACGACATGCCAACAAGGCAGCGCCGGCGCCGGCATGTCGCAG
>SL_4KL_010_BRINEDRAFT_10001565_pt1 | contig 12668 bp, 14 predicted proteins | sample SodLak_010_BRINE_2_FD_10664 | JGI IMG/M metagenome (IMG submission 10664)
CGCTCGTCGAACTTGTCGAACCGGTAGCGGTCGGCGTCGTCGCGGACGAAAATCCCGGTGATCGTAAACTCGTCGTCACCGAACTCCTCGGTGTCGCCGACGGTAAACTCGTAGTCGCCGGGGACGTTGACTTTCAGACTTCGTGTGTCGTCCCGCGAGCCATCCTTGGGGTGGAGGGTGACGTTCACGCCGACGTTGTCGACCGCGCGCGTCCAGACTGTTTCGATGTCTTCCATCACCGCGCTATCGAAGCGAGCGTCGCTATCCAACAGCTCGATCCCGGTCACCCGGACCTGGAGAATCGCCTCGGGGGTATCAACGATGAACTCGTCGCCGATCTCGACGGTTTCGCCGGGGTCGGCTGCCAGCTGCGTACTAAAGGATTCGCCGTCCTGGGAGACGATGACCTTCTTGTCGACCGTGGATTTCGATTCGATCTGCGTTTTGTGGACGTGGCCACACTCGCTGCACCGAACGGTTACGTCGCCGCCCGGCTTGAGAACCTCGTGAACCGTTTCCTCGCGTGGCGAACAGGAGGGGCAGATAACGGCCACTCTGTCGCCGGCGTCTGTATCGCTCATAGGCTTGCTGTGGGTGCGAGAGCTAAAAAGTCGTGCTTGTCAGGACGGTGTGGGTAGGGCTACCGCAGCTGACCCATTGACGGTAGCCACTCACTTATCAGTCCGCTACTCCGGTAGGTCGAGCCTAACGCCGTCGGCGTACACGGTCGGCTCTCGGAGGATGCCGTCGAGATGGAGCGGCGCGTCGACCTCACCACCGATCGAGGCGTTGTCGCCGATGGCGATATGCACGGTTCCTGCTGCCTTCTCGTCAAGCAGCACGGAGCCGACCAACTCATCGACGCCGACGTTGGTTCCGATTCCCAACTCCGCGAGGTTGTAGGCTGCGTCGCCAGCCTCCTCGGCGGCGGTTTCGATCTGGGATCTGATTTCGTCGTCCGAGATGTGGGTCACAAACCCGTCTTCGACCTCGAAAGTGAGCTGTTGGTCCGCCCCAAGCAGCCCGTGGGGTCGCATCGTCCCGTCGACGACGTACGTCCCGGTTGCGCTTTCTGGGCTGACAAAGATTTCGCCGGCTGGTAAGTTCGAAAAGTCGCCCGGCTCGTGGACGATGCCGGTGTCCAGGAGCCACTCCCGACCACCGATCTCGAAGCTAATGTCGGTGCCCTGCGGAGAGGTAACCCGAATCTCGTCGGCCGCTTTGACCTGTTCGTGCATGCGTTCTGAATGATCGGCTATCTCCTGGTAGTCGGCGTCTAACCCAGTCACAAAAACGGAGTCGGTGATGCCAGGCAGCGTCGAGCCGCGCGCGCCGACTTCACAGGCCTCCCCGCGGGCGCGGGTGTGACTGATGCTCTTTGTCGTGGGGGCGAGAAACACGTCGGCTTCCGCCAGCGCGGCGGCAACCGGGACGGGCGGTTCGGCTCCGTGCTGGTCGCCCGGCGGGTAGCGAACGATCACGGGGTCGTCGCTGATCTCGCTGGCGACCGTATACAGGGCCTTACCGATCGCCTCGCGTTTATTATCGGTGACGATCAGACACGTTTCGTCGCTTCCGAGATCCAGACATTGGGTGAGTGCGGTTTCGGCGGCCGCCCGCAGATCACTGGTGGTGGCATCGCTCATAGATGACAGTATTCTCGACACGGGGTAATGGTTACTGTCGGCACCCCACGTACCAACGTCTTATTTATATCCATTAGTCGACTACGTAACAAATCGGAGTACACAGATGAGTGACCGTGGACTGTTTTGTGACGACTGCCGCGGGGGTGTCCCCATCCAGACTACTGGCATGTTTGTCATCGTCCTCGTTATTGGGCTCACCACCGCCGGCGTGCTGTTCGGCTTCGGCACCGCCTTTACCGACCGAACAGCTATCACTNCAGGCAGCGGCGAATGTACGTACACGCTCACGTTAGATCCGCAGGATATCGAGGGGTTTGCCGCCGACCGTGCGGCCAGCGAGCGGTACACTGACGGAACGTTCCCCTGTGTGTTCTGGCTGGACNCCGACAGCGCGTCCGGCTTCGATGCGGGCGAACAGGTCAATACGTGGGCTGACAAGAGCACTAACGGATTCAACGCGCGGCCAACCGGTGAGGCCCCACGGTGGGAAGCTGTCGACGGCATTCGCGCAGTCCGGTTCACCGGTCAGTCCNAGGGCGGGTTGACCGTCGGTTCGGCATCGGACCGCCCACAGTTCAGCGCGGACTCCGGCGTGACGGTAACGATGCTCGTCTACGCCGAGAACCGAACTCACCGAGGCGGCGGCCTGTATGCAATCGATGATGGCGACGGCGGGACGGCAGTCGACCTCCGACAGTCGGATGTCTCAACCGAGAACCCGCAGGCCGACGAATGGTGGGCGACGCCCGGCCCGAAAGCCGAGATCACAACTGAGGGTCGCTGGGCGATTATCACCCACACCGTCGGCACCGAGTCGGCTGAACTGTTCGTCGACGGCGACTCTCAGGGGCTGGTCGAAGGTGGGGTAGACGAACTCGGCACCGAGGTTCGGATCGGCGCGGCACACTCCGGAAACGCGTTCGATGGCTATGTCGCAGAATACTTCGTCAGCGATACCCGGCTCTCGACCGGCCAGCGAAACCTCGTCGAGTGTGCGATGGACGCGAAACACGATTCGGTCGTCGATCTCGATGCCTGCTGATCGGCTGGAGTGCTCCGCGAATCGTGCTGGGAAGGAGCTGACAGTGATCGATCAGGAGCGTTGTGTCTGGGCCGGCTGCTCAACGCTCGTCTCGATGTCGATTTCGTCGGCGACCGCAGCCAGCAGGTCGCCTTTGATCTCGCTTGTTCGGGTTTCGATTTCGGCGACAAGTGGTGGTTCGAACTCGTCTCGAACCCGACTGAGTCGCTCTGTTTCGGTCTCGATGCGATCTCTGAGATAGCGCGCCCCCCGGCCGTTTTCCTCGGGGTCCGGTGCTGGCGTCAGCTTGTTGGCGACCAGCCCACGGACCGCCAGTCCCTTCTCGTCAAGTTGGCTTATCGCGCGGTCGGTTTCGTTGACCGACAGTTCGTCGGGGTTCAACACGAGAAAGAAGGCGGCGTCCTCTCGAAGGGTCCGACCGGCGAACTCGAAAAACTCCTTGCGCTCCTGGAGCCGGGCCAACACTGGATCACCCTCCATCACGCGCCGGGGTTCGTTGTTTCCGATGGCGGCCTTCTCGAACAGGTCAATGCTCACCCGTCGTTTCTGCATCAGTCGGTCGATCCAGTCTTCGAGCAGTTCCGGCAAGCCGAGCAGTCGGAGCGTGCCACCGGTCGGCGAGGTGTCGAAGACGACACGGTCGTAGGGGTCGGCGTTGCGCATCACGTCGACGAACCGATCAAACAGGGCGGCCTCGTAGGCGCCGGGCGTTCCGTGGGACATCTCCAGTTGGCGGTTGATCTCGTTGACCATCGCGGTTGAGACCTGCTCGGAGAGCCCCTGGCGGAGCTCGTTGAGATGCCGAGTTACCTCCTCATCAGGATCGATCTGCATCGCTGAGAGCCGGTTGATCCCGTCGACTGATCGGGGATCGTCATCGAACGGCTGGTCGAACACATCCGAGACCGAGTGGGCTGGATCTGTTGAGACGACCAGCGTTTCGTGGCCTGCCCCCGCGCATTTACGCGCATAGCCACAGGAGACGGTTGTTTTGCCGACACCACCCTTCCCGCCGAAAAAGACGAACGGCTCCATCAGAAGTGGTACTGCTGGCCCTTGCGTTCGATGAGCGACGATCGATCCCAGAGCCGCCGTTCCCAGGCCTCGAACTCGTCTTCAAGGTATGGCAACAGCTCGGCCGTGTAGTACGACACTGGCGAGGGAACCCCGAAGGCGTCGGGGAAACACGCCAACATAAAGGCGTCCTCGGTGTCTTCGGCCTCCTTTTCGATCTTCTCGTAGGCCGGGTGTGTGATCATTCCGTGGTAGAGCCCGCGGAGCCACTCTTTGAGAGTCGCACGAAACGACTCGATTTCGTCGGCGAGTGCCATACTTGTCACCACGGCTCACAGTATATAAAAACAGTGCAGCAGGCGACCCACTCGCTGACCAGCCGCCGGCGATCCGGTGTCGACTTTTAACCCGCTGGAACAGAATTATCGACCATGATTGATACGGCCGGTTCGACTGGTTCGACTGATACGATCCCGGTGACGATCCTCTCGGGGAGTCTCGGTGCGGGAAAGACGACACTCGTTAATCACCTGCTGTCGACTGCGGGCGAGCGGAACCTCGCCGTCCTGGTCAACGATATGGGCGCGGTCAACGTCGACGCCGAGTTAGTCGCCGATGGCTCGGAGTTGGATCTCGACGACGGGGTTGCCGAACTCTCGAACGGCTGTATCTGCTGTGAGCTCCAGGACGACCTCGAAACCGCGGTCGTTCGGCTCGCCCAGAATCGGTCCTTTGACCACCTGCTCGTCGAATCCTCCGGTATCTCCGAGCCGGCGCCCGTTGCCCGCCTGTTTACTACCGAGTCCCGTGTCGCCGCGCTGTACGATGTCGATGGCCTCGTCACGGTGGTAGACACGCCTCGGTTTCTCGAAAGCTTCGGCGGCGATTCGGTGCCCGAACGCCGTGGAGAGGAGGGCGACCGCCCGCTTTCGGATCTGCTTGTCGACCAGATCGAGATCTCGAACATCGTGCTGCTCAACAAGGCCGACCACTGCAGCGAGGCCGAACTCGACGAGGCCGAGGCGTTGGTCGGCGCGCTCCAGCCCGAGGCTGAACTAGTTCGGACGGAGTTTTCGGCGGTCGACCACGACCGGCTGCTCGGTGTGGGCCTCTTTGAGCAGGGGGCGGTCGACGATCTACCGGGATGGAAACGCGCACTTGCGGCCGCCGCCGAGACAGAATCGCACGACGACAGTCATGACCACGATCACGGAGACCATGACCACGACCATGAGGGCCACAATCATGGAGACCGCGAGGGTCATGACCAAGACGATCACCACGACCACCATCACCCGGACGAAGTGTACGGCGTTTCTTCGTTTGTATACCGTCGACGCCAGCCGTTCGATCCCGAGCAGTTCGCCGCGTTCCTTCGAGCTTTGCCGCCCGAAATCGTTCGTTCAAAAGGCACCGCCTGGCTCGCGGGCAGCGAGAACCGGGTGACGATGAGCCAGGCAGGCCCCTCGGTGCGAGCCACCGCACAGGGACCGTGGATCGCGAGCCTCCCAGAAGTCGACCAAAAGATGTACCGCTCGAACCGCCCCGACCTGGAGTGGGACGACGACTGCGGCGACCGCCGGACGGAACTCGTGTTTATCGGCACGGAGTACGACGAGGACGCACTCCGAGCGGCACTCACCGACGCCGTTGTAGACGATGCGGACGAGGAGAGCGCGGCGTCGGTCAGTGGGCTGTTTCCGACTGAAGCCGGCGAAGAGGCCGTCATCCGCGAACCCTGACAGCACAGCCTCGGGTGGTCGACCGCTCGATTCGCATCCTGACGACGCGCTCGTCACACCTGCACGCTCCTGGAGTTAGTGCTTAACGCGCTCTCGGAGCGAATCGAGTGCACGCTCCAACTCACCGCGGCGTTTCCAGCCAGCGATCCGGTCGGCAAACGGCACCGGCAACGAGAGTGCGACTGTCGAGTGCATCTGCACTCTGCTGCCTTCGTTTTCGCGGTCGACGGTTACGTCCGTCTCCATCGTCTCGAACGGGCCGGCATCCCCGGCCTGCTCGTAGTACCAACCCTCCTCGCGCTGCTCGAAGCGGTACTGGAGCGTGAGCCCTGGCCCGCTCGCGGCGACGAGCGTCGAGTTATCGCCCTGGTCGACCACCTGGTCGACGCTGAAACTCCCCTCGAACTCGATCAGTTCTCGCGGGCCGACCAGTGTGTCGAGTTCGGCTGGCGTCGCCGGGACGAACCGTGAGACGGCCACTTCACGCATAGCTGACTGTTCGACTCCAGCAGTAAAATAACTCGCCAGGATCGGCGGTTAGACGACCAGCGGAATCGCCAGTCCCACGATCACGACGCCGAGAATGACCATCAGATAGAACAGTCGCTCGGCACGCGCGGCAGGAGCGAGATATGGCCGTGCGGTCCAGACCTGTCGGTGGAAGGCGACTGCCGTCGAGGCGACCGACAGACCGACAGAGATCACGATGGCGATCGACAGCGGCAGGCCCAGTGCCTGGCCGTACAGGGGACCAAATGAGAGCAAGAGCAGCGATGCCATCCCAGCAATAACGACGAACGGAACCGGGTCGACAGCCACTCCCTCTCGATTAGGAAGTCGCATACGCTCAGTAGGCGGTCCAGCGACAAAAGCTAAGTGTGACTGAAAAAACGATGATATATGACTGATTCCAACGGTGGGTTCAGCGAGGGAATCGCCAACTCGAAGGGCGATCCGCGGCTCCTGATCGCACTGAACGCCGCGCTGTCGGCGATGTTCGGCTGGACAATTGTCGGTGGTCTCTCGTTGCTCGGTGTCGTGGCCTTTTCGGCGATCAACATCGCCACCGTGGCCGTGATCGTCTTTTCGCTGACGTATCTCGTGACACTGTCCTAACCGCTTGAGGCATCTTTTCGTACTGTTCGTTCACCGACCGTGCCGACCAGGCTGATGCAGTGGCAACTTAGCGACCGTAGGTCAGCTCCTGGACGAGTTTATCGAGCCGCGCAGTGAGACGCCCTATCCAGGCTCCTGGCGCGATACGGCGGAGTTCGGACGCCTCGATTTCGATCCGGTTCTCGCCAAAGGGATCGCGATCGGCAGCCTCATCGCCCTCGGAGACGGTCTCGACGACCGTCGACATCGCACACCGTCCACAGGCCTCGGCCTGTTTGTCACTCATTATGGAGATGTATGACAACAACCCCCATAAAACCAGCCGCTGACTATTTGAGTCACCTTCCGTATTAGCTACCTGTGAGCGAAGAGGCCGAAGCGCTACCGGCCGAGATCCGCAACTCGGTGCCGGCGTTCGACGACGAGTATCTCGACCGGGTCGCCGGTCGGTTGGTGTACAACTACGACATTCAGGCCGACTACCGACTTCGGGGCGAGCAGTGGCCACTGTACGCCGAGATGCGGGTGCTCAATCAAAAGCAGTTCTTCCATCCCGCGCTGAACTACGCCGACCACGAGGCCGAAGAGTATCTCCTGGCCCGCCGACTGCGCCGACCAACCGTCGAGGAACTCGACCGACTGGTCGCACTCGGCCACGAACTCGCCGACGAGTGGGTCGAGGCCGACGAGGAGCATTACGGCACCGACATCACGTTTGTGCTTATAACCGAGGAGATACCGGCGGCTGTCCAGGAGTACGTCGAGGGGTTCCGTGATCGAACCCTGCTCAAATTCGGCTACTACGGCCACTACGAGGTGAATCTAATCGTTGTCGACCCCGAAACAGAGCAAGCAGTTGCGAGCGAGGCAGCCGACGTTGTCGAGGCGTTTGCACTCTGGGACGATGTCTCACAGCCGAAAGAAGGGTTCTTTTCGCGGTTCGCCAAGCGGTTTTGGAAGTAAACCCTACCGACGGATTAGTCGTCGCTCGGGTCGACTGCCGGCGTCTCAGGACTCCTCCGAACCGACTGGATGTTCTCATAGCCGATTTTGACCAATGAGAGTGCGAGCCCGATCAGCACTAAGCCCAGTACCAACTGGACAGCCGAGGAGGCGATTACTTCACCAGCCAACGGCTCTTCGAGCGCGCCAGTGAAGTGGAGATACAGGTTCGAATACAGGTTCTCGTAGAACACCAGCCAGGACAGCCCTAAGACGGTGATCGTCACCATCACTGCCATCGGGACACCGGTCGAGACGAGCTGTTTGGTGTCGTCCCAGTTGGCGAGCCAGATGGTCCCAGTCAGCAGTGCCAGTGCCGCCAGCAGCTGGTTGGCTCCACCGAACAGTGCCCACAGCGTCACCCACTGGCCGGAGACGACAAGCAGGTAGGCTGGAACAACCTGGATCACCGGGTTCGTGTACCGGCCACGAGCCAACGAGCCGAGGTCGGCGTTCAGTCCGGTGTCGGTCTGACCAGCCGGAAGGCCAACGATCTCTTCCATCATATAGCGACCGAGTCGGACAGCGGTGTCAGTCGACGTCAGCAGGAAGCTCACCAGGACAAGTGCCATAAAGACGGCACCGACCATCTCGGGAATACCGAGACTCGTGAGAATCACCCCACCACCAGAGGCGAAGTTTGGCAACGCGGCTCCGATCCCACCGGCAGGATCGGCAAAGCCCCACACCGCCAGCGCGGATAGCGCGACCGCGGCGAGCAGTCCTTCGCCGAGCATCCCGCCGTAGCCTATCAGGCGGGCGTCAGTCTCCTTGTCGAGCTGCTTGGCAGTTGTCCCCGACGAAACCAGTGAGTGGAAGCCACTGATCGTCCCGCAGGCAATCGTGAGGAACAACAGTGGGAACAACGGGAGGAAGACGGCTTCGACACCCCAAAAGCCGTGGAACGCCCCGATCGACGAATCGATCACCAGCGGCTGCGAAGCGGTTCCGAAAATCGTGCCGACGATGATTGCAACGATTGCGCCGCCGACACCGGAGTACAGCAGGAACGACGACAGGTAGTCCCGCGGCTGGAGCAACACCCACACCGGCAGCGCGCTGGCAATCGCGCCGTATATCATCACAACCGGAATCCAGGCAGCCGTGTTCGCACCGAGTGCCGCCGCACCGGGAAGCCACTCACCGGAGCCACTGAACAGCACAGTAACACCGATCTCAGCCGCCCGTTCGGTTCCTGGATTGAACAGCGCGAACGGGTACTGAATTCCGACCCAGACGCCGCCGAACACACCGGCAACGAACAGTATCGTCCCGGGAATGAACGGACCGTTCAACTGGTAGAGGTACACCCCGAACACGAAGGCCAGTGCGATATAGACGAACGATGCTGTCGACACCTCGGGATAGGCGTTAAACACGATGCCGACGACGAGCGCGAACACGGCGACGACGAGAATAATCGTCAGGAAGGCAAACCACAGCAGCATGTTTTTGCCACTCTCGCCGACGTACTCGCCGACAATGTAGCCAATCGATTTCCCCTCGTGGCGAAGCGACCCTGACAGCGAGACGAAGTCGTGGACCGCACCCATCAGCGGGTTACCGATAGCGATCCACAGCAGCGCAGGGACCCATCCCCACACTGCACCGGCCGTAATCGGCCCGACAATCGGCGCGCCACCCGCAATACTCGAAAAGTGATGCCCCAACAACACGGGCTTTTTTGAGGGGACGTACTCCTGTCCATCCTCATGTCTGTGGGCTGGCGTCTCGGTGTCTTCGTCCAGGCCGACAAACTGTGACAGATACCGAGAGTACCACATGTACCCTGCGGTGAACGTTACGAGAACCGCTACGACTATCCAGATTACCTGCGTCATCCATTCACACCATCTTTGTAAATGAACAATCGTGACTTAACGTTTGGCTAATTATTATTTAATATCTTAACCCGTAATAATGTGGTGGTGGATGGCTTTACACCGGCTCACAGCCGGTTTCGGCTCTCTTAGCCTAGTTTGTGATGGGTGATTGCGTCGGCACCCGAGGAATCACTGTCGAGCACTGCGACCGAAAACTCCTCATCGGCTCCCTCGATTGGGAGTCCACCAGGATTGACGAGAACCGTCTCGCCGTAGTCTTCGATGGCGCGCTCGTGGGTATGGCCGTGGAACACGTAGTCGTAGGAGCCGCTTTCGGCCAGTGCTTCCCGGAGTAGTTTGTTGGTGCCGTGGTACACCGCAATCGATGTCTCACCGAGCGTCAACTCCCCGCACTCGCCGAGATAGGTACCGAACTCGCGGACGACGGTAGCGAGTGCCCACTCGCCGTCGTTGTTGCCACGGACGGCGTAGAACTCGAAAGCCTCGCTGTCGAAGGGCGTTGCTGAAAAGGGCGCGACGATATCGCCGCAGTGGACGACGCGCTCTATGCCTTCGGCTTCGAAAAACTGGACGGCCTGCTGTACGTAATCGAGATTATCGTGAGTATCCGAAACGATTCCGAGTTGCATAGCTCACCACTCGCGGTCGACGACTAAGAAAGTAGGTACCGCCTGCAACGAAGTAGTCGCCGACTACTCGGCGGCCTCGATTAGCAGTTCGACGCCGGGCAGATCGTCACCAGTGAGCGCACGGATGTACGCGCCGCCGGCAATCGAAACGTGGCCGAAGTCTTCCTCGCTCATGCCGTACATCTCGATAGAGCGGGAGGTGTCGCCGCCACCAACAACGGAGAAGCAGTCGGTTTCGGCGATGGCTTTCACCGCGCCGACGGTGCCGGCGGCGAACTTCTCGTCTTCGAAGACGCCCAGTGCGCCCTTCATGAAGACGGCATCCGAATCGCGGATCACCGGATCGTACTTCTCGACGGTATCCTCGGAGATGTCCATGTAGTCGAACTCCGCAGCATCGAGTTCCTCGTTGTCGTGTTCGGCGCGCTCGCCCTCCTCGTCTTCGTAGGCAAGGCCGTCGGCAAGCATGATCTGATCGCCGCGTTCTTCCAGGAGCTCCGTGATGACATCCTTGTTTTTCTCCCACTGGGTGTCGTACAGATCCAACCCCTCGTGTCGGTCGTAGCCCACATCGTAGCCCGCCGCGCGCTGGAACAGCTGGCCGGCGATGCCGCCCATACAGAAGGTGTCGATCTTGTCGCCCAGCGTCTCCATGACGCCGATCACGTCGGTGGCTTTCGTGCCGCCAATTACCATCGTCACCTGGCCATCGAACTCACGTGTCGCAATCGCAGTGTTGGCCTCGTACTCGGTTTCCATCACGCGACCCGCGAAGGCGGGCAAGACGAGCGGAAACCCAACCAGCGAGGCGTGTTTCCGGTGGGCCGCCGAGTACGCATCGTTGATGTAGGCGTCGAAGTGGGCTGCGAGCGTCTGGACGAACTCGGTTTCGGCCTTCACTTCTGGGTCTTCCTCGGGCAACTCATCGTCGCTCATCCGGGTGTTTTCAAGCAGGAGAACGTCGCCGGCTTCGAGCGAGTCGATTGCGTTGAGGGCGTTCTCACCATAGATGTCGTCGGTAAAGCCAACATCGCGGCCGATGTGGTCTGCCATGATCTCGGCGTGCTGCTCAAGCGAGACGAACGTGTCGTTGCCTGGCCGACCCTGGTGGGCCATCAGGACGACGCGGTGGCCTGCTTCGGCAAGCTCTTTGACTGTTGTTGCGTGGCGTTCGAATCGGCGGTTGTCCTGGACCGCGCCATCTTCGACCGGAGAGTTGAGGTCGAGACGGACGAGAACGCGCTGTTCGGCTTCGAGATCGTCGATCGTGTTGAATGAACTCATAGGTATACGTGTGCGGTGGTGATCGAAAAGTGATTGGATACGTCGCTCCAGCCGACTGGCCGGGTGGCTGACTACTTACGCCTCGTCAACGAGGAAGGCGGCCATGTCGAGCATCCGGTTCGAGAAGCCGTACTCGTTGTCGTACCAGGTCAGGATTTTCACGAGGCCGTTGTCGCCGATGACGTTGGTCGATTCGAGGTCGGCGTACGACGAGAACGGCAGGCCGACGATGTCGGAGGAGACGATTTCGTCGTCAGTGTAGCCGAGCACGCCGGCGAGTGGACCGCTGTCGGCGGCATCGCGGAAGGCATCGTTGACCTCTTCGGCGGTGACGTCGGCTTCGAGATCGACGACGAGTTCGGTGAGCGAACCAGTTGGGACGGGGACACGGAGCGCCATGCCGTCGAGTTTGCCCTCGAGCTGTGGGAGGACTTTGGTGGCGGCCTGTGCGGCACCAGTCGAGGTGGGGACGATGTTTTCTGCGGCGGCGCGACCACGACGGGCTTTGCCTTTCGGCGCGTCAATTAAGGTCTGACTACCGGTGTAGGCGTGAACGGTGGTGAGCGTCCCCGTGTTGATGCCGAACTCCTCGTCCAGGACTTTGGCGACCGGCGTCACGGAGTTGGTCGTACAGGAGGCGTTCGAGACGATGTCCTCGCCGTTGTAATCGGATTCGTGGTTGACACCGTAGACGAGCTGTGGGACAGGTTTGTCGCCTTTCGGTGGTGCGGAGATGACGACCTTATCCGCGCCGGCTTCGAGATGCTGGCCTGCGTCGTCTTTGGTACGGAAAATGCCAGTCGACTCGAGGGCGACATCAACGTCAAGCTCGCCCCACGGCAGCTCGCTGGGGCTCTGAATGTTGAACAACGACACCGAGGTGCCGCCGATGGTGAGCTCCTCGCCGTCGAGTTCGAGCCCATCGAGCGTCCCCATGATGGTGTCGTACTTGCCGAGATACTCCATCTGCTCGAAGTCCATCACGTCGTTGATTCCGACGAGTTCGAGCCGTGGGTTATCCATGACCGCACGGAACGTACTGCGGCCGATCCGACCGAATCCGTTCAGTCCAACTCGGACCACATCGTCTTCGGCTACTTCCTCGCCTGCATCCAGATAGGATTTACTCATAGCTGAAAGAGTGAACTACAGCCACTTAAAANAGTCTGAATTCACTCGAAGCTGAATACCAATACAGAAGGTAGGCTCCGACTGTCGGCAAGATATGGCAGTTTTTCGAGNNGCCCTNCACCCGGCTGGACAGAAACCTTTTGAGCCGTCCTCACATACCTCGGCCCATGAGACGAGACGACCGCGAGGACCCATTCGGCGACATCTTCGACGAG
>SL_4KL_010_BRINEDRAFT_10001566_pt1 | contig 12664 bp, 10 predicted proteins | sample SodLak_010_BRINE_2_FD_10664 | JGI IMG/M metagenome (IMG submission 10664)
GAGCCAATATCGGTCTCCATCTTCAAGGTCTGCTGTTCTATCTGCTGCTCCAATACCTATGAAGGCAACACTCATGCTAATCACGAGAATTGTCACCATAAATATACTAAGGTAACGATAATTATTTCCTGTCATTTTATGCGTTTATTATTTATAACTAGGTGTATTTATACTTTATTGTTTTTGGCGTATAATTGAGTTATAATCGTGGAGCTTGTTATTAATTTTCATGATTTGAGAAAACATAAAATATTTATATTTATATACACTTTAATATCCAATGTTTTATATTGTCCCACGTATTTGTATATAATAATGAGTACGGAAAAATATACAGAACATTATAAAAAATATATTCCTATTTATAAAAAATTAGCTAAAATCAACGGAGGTAAGACTGTATGGATTCCTACAGACGAACATGACGGATGGTATATATCTGATACAGTAACAGAAAATGATGGAAAAGCATGGGAAGAAGGGTTCCCTTACAAATCACGTCCAAGCATTTTACCAGCCGATTTAAGTACGGAGGTTGAAAGAACAGCATATACAACTATTACATATGCACCCGATGAAGCATATAAAACAAAGTATTATAAGAAACCAGAATATAATGAAAATAATCAGGGAGGATATGAATGGATGAATAATGATTCAGACCGTCTTCCCGATTATGGTGATATGGTTGCATGGGCATTATTTGTTGATATAGATATTAAAAAAGATTACAAAGAAAGACCAATTTCACCAGAACACAAAAAAGTTCTAGAAAATCGATTAAATTTATGGGTTCAAGCTTTTTCAAAAATGGTCGGTGACAAAAATTCCGTACAATTATTAGATTCCGGTGGTGGAGTATATGTATTCACACCACCATCTATTTTATCTCCCATTGCAAATAAATATAATAAAGAAGATAGAGAATTAATATTCACAGAGATTGGTACGCGCATGCGTGAAATTACGGGAGAACTTAATTCATTAATTTGTAGTGAAGATAGTGCTCCAGATGAATTATTTTCAGCAGATAAAGTACAAAATAAAAATCGTCAATTTAAAACTATTGGAGCTATACATAAATCGTTTGATGCTGTAGTTCATCCGATTGACCCAGAGAATATAAATATCGAACATAAAAAACGTGAAAATATTACAAGTAAAGATATTTCAGAAGCTAAAAATTGGGTTGAAAATTTCACAGATGAAACACATTCACAATATATTGATAATGTTATTGAATATTTATTTCAAGGTAAGTTTACGCGTAGAGATAATGTAGAAATTGAATATGTTGAGGGTGTTGATTGGGAAGATATTATTGATACATGGTTAGATGAGAAAAAGAAAGAGATTGAACGTTGGGAAGCATCTTTAGAAGAACAAAAAGAATTAACACAGGAACAACTTGAAACAGAATTAACAAGTAAAAAATCTATAGCTAGAGAAGCTACAAGAAGACTTAATAATAAAAAATTAAAACAATATATTGTTAATTTTGTTGGAAAAGATAATGTTTATGACAAAAGTAATCAAGAAATGGACTTTTTCCCATTTTGGAGAGCAAATTCAACTCAATCAGGAAGAAGCGCATTTTACGATGTTTATAAAGGAGATGCTAGATTTACGGACAAAGCAGACGGAACAAGTCGTGGAATTGCACATTGGGTCGCATTAGAAATGACTTATGATGATAAAAATTACCCCGATACGCATTTAATTGATAATCCGGGGGAACCTCTAACAGGTTACAAGTATATACAAGCTTTATCTGAACTTAGAAAAAGAGGAGAGAATATCCCTGTTCTTGTAGAAGAACCAAATGGAAATGATATGATGGATGAAACATACCTCATAGGAAAAGCAAAAGAAGCGAATTTAATTGATGAAAATGAAATAATTACAATTCAAGACAATAAAGCAAAAGATGGAGAAAGACAAACGCTAATTCCATCAGCTTACAATCGTGTACTAAATAAATTTGATGAAGCAGGTATAGAACATAACTGTGAAGAAAAAGAATACATCGAAAGCAAAAACATAACGCCCGCATATGAAGAATACGATTTAGAAACCTTGAAGAAATCTGATATTCATAGTAAGTTTTATAAATCGTCTGACGACGTTTGGTTAATGCCAGAATTTGATTCAAAAAAAGAATTTGAAGAATTTATGGATAAAATCCCCGAAGAAATGGTCGTATTTAAATACGATGATAAAATAAGTGGTGGCCCTGCAGATGGAATATTATTAGGAACATTTATTTCTGATGATTCGAAAACTGTAACAATGACACATTTTGAGTTTTCTCCCTTAGATAAAATAGATACTATTAAATCTGTTGAACATTTAAGTCTCAAGAAAGAAATTACACTTGATAAAACGAAAATGACTATATTAGTTAAACCAAAAAATAAAAGAAATTAATTTGTATTTTTTGATGTTGTTACAACAACAGGAACTGGTGAATTACTAATCATTTCTTTCGCAAAGCTACCATATAATTTTTCATGTTTTTCATCCATTGCTCTATGTCCAATAAATACTTGATAAATATTTTTATTGGATATATAATCAATAATAGTTTGTACAGAATTAGAATTATTATTATCAAGAACAACGGTTTCTATATCTAAATCAGATTTTGATTTTTCTATCGCTCTTGTTTTTAAATTATTAATTAAATCACGACATCTTTCAATAGCATCTTCCGTAGACTCTTGTATAATAACATCTTCTTTGTGATTAACTTCTGTATTTAAACTATTAACTAAAATAATTTTAACATTACCAACATTATTTGCAAAATCTACAGCTTTATCTAATGCTAACTTGCTCGATTCTGTTTCATCAACACAAACAACTATTTTCATATATAATGGTAAGTATTAACAAGTAAAAAGGTTTTCTACTATCTGAATCAGATTAATTATTAAATTCCATTGGGTCTACAGATACAAATAAACAATTTGATTTTTCATCTACGGTCAATCCATAAAAATAATTTTTAATACGATTCTTCACATTTTTAATGGTACAATTTGTATCAATACGAATGTAATATGTTAATGGGTCATTTATTCTTAATTTAGATACATTTGATATATTTTTAATACCGTTTATATTCAAAAGGTCAGATTCTAACTCATTTATTGAACGCCATGGTTTATTCTTAAATCCAATAATGTGCTTTTTATTTTTTACAGACCAACTAGATTCAAACTCTTGAATGGATAAATTATATTTATTTTTTATTATTTTTCTTGCTTTATCATATGCCCCCGTATTATTTATACAATCTGTCACTTCTACGGTTTCTGTATTACTATCTGAATCAACAAATTTATATTTAAATATATTTTTAAGCTCCACATTTTTTGTCATAATTATACTATTAATAATACATATATTAAAGTATGTGTTGATTGGTAGATTATGAATACATATTTAACTTTTTATTTATTACAGTATATATGGACAAAAAAATAGAGGATTATATAAATAGAATAGATAATCATATAAATATAAATAGACATGATATACATGGGAAAAATATTTTAATAACAGGAAGTACGAGTGGTATTGGTCGTGAAGCTGCATTATATCTTGGAGAATTAGGTGCAAATGTATATATACATGGCACAAATATAAAAGAAGGTAAAAAATTAGAAAAGTATATTAGTGAAAGAATTGGTACGAAAACAAAATTTTTTAAAAGTGACTTTTCAAAATTACGAGAAGTAAGAGCTATGTCAGATATGATAAAAGAACACATTGATGAAATAGATATATTAATAAATAATGCCGGTTGTTTTTATAGAGGGAATAAAACAGGGACAAATGGGATTGAGTATACCTTTCTTATAAATTATCTATCTGGATTTTTATTAACACTAAATCTTATGCCTTTATTATTTAACGCAGATAATCAATCTCATATTGTATTTACCTCTTCCTCAGCCCATAAATCGATTACAGATTTTAATTTAAATACTGTAGAAAATAATACTATGAATAATTGGAAATCTTATTCACGTTCAAAATTAGCTAATATAATGTTATCTATTGAATTATCTCGAAGATTAGATAATAATGTAGTATCAACAACTTCTGTTCATCCCGGTATGGTACTTGGAACAAACTTTTTGAGAAATCTTCCACAACCGATTGAAAAACTTAATTATATCGCAAATAAATTACCATTACCGGGGGCGTCATCTAAATATGAAGGTGCTGCCACCGTAATCAATCCAATAACAGAAACAAATTACAATAACCAATATTATAATAAATTTAAACCTACAAAACCATCTAAAATAGCACGAGATATAAAATTACAAAATAAATTATGGAATTATAGTTTAAATGTTACAAATGCAAACATAATTGATGAATTGCAAGAGTAAATTTATATGTCATAATTATTTATTAATCTTTTACATTTAAAAATTATATTAATATAGTCTAAAATTGCACTACTAATTTGTTAATTATCTAGAACTCCATGCGTTCCATTTCGAACGGTTACAGATGGTGTGGTTCGAACAAATTCTGCATTTTCTCTAGCTTCTTCTAATTTATGCGCTCCAACATAACTAAAACCAGAGCGAGAGCCTGAAGCTAATTCTTCAACAACTGAATTTGCTGGTCCAGCATATGGAATTAGACCGGAGTCTCCTTCTGTAGCTTCTTCTGTGTTGATTTCATTTTCTTCTCGTGCAGCATCTGAAGCCATACCGTGTGTTTTCTTATATTTTTCACCATTTTTTGTTTCAACTAATTTTGCTGGAGATTCATCACAACCACCCAATAATCCACCAATCATTACACTATCAGCACCAACTAATAATGCCTTAACCATGTCACCCGGTTTTTGAATACCGCCATCTGCAACAATTGTAACGTCATGTTCAATTATACCCATATCATTTAAATATGATGCCATTTTTGAACATTCTTCAACTGCCGTTACTTGTGGAACACCTACACCAGCAACCTCTCTTGTTAAACAATGGCTGCCGGGACCAACACCCACTTTAACAGATTCTGCTCCCGCTAAAGCTAAATCTTTAACACCTTCTTTAGTACAAACATTTCCAGCCATAACAGGAATATCTACCATATCTGTAATTTCAGATACGACATCAATTGTTCTTTCCATATGACCATGTGCAACATCAACACAAATAAAATCTGCACCAGCAGCAACAGTTTTTTCTACACGATTTTGCCATTCGCCAGAAGAGATACCAATTGATGCTCCTATAATACCATCTACCTTTGAAATTTGTTTGGCCTGTTCTTCAATAGATAAATACCTATGAATGATTCCAACACCACCAGCATCATACATAGCTTGAGCCATTTCATATTCTGTAACGGTATCCATTGGTGCACTAATTATAGGTTTTTCAAGTTTTATATCTCGAATAAGCGTCGATTCTAATGAAACATTTGAACGGGATTCTACTGTGGAACGTTGCGGTTTGATTGAAATGTCATCATATGAGAGTGCTGTTTCTAAATTCATTTTTACATAATATTAGTAGGGTTAGTTGTATAAATAACTGTTGTTTTGTATTGTACGATTTAGACAAAATATATTATTCACATGAATATTTAATTATCTGTTAATAATTCATAATTCTTGAGAGAATCATAATCATTCCATGGTTCATCTATATACGGAAATTTTCGTGGTGCTATAACTGTTTTTAAATCTAATTTATGTGAATCTATAGAAACTAACCCATTCTTGGTCACATTAAATAAATCAATATTATCTTCTGGTGAATCAATTCCAAGTAATGCACAACACATATTAATATATTTGGAATTTATTATAGTTGTAATATATTCATTTTTTGAAATACCATTCATGGAAGCATTATTAATAGTTTTTTCATCTGCTGTTGTAAGTGCATACATACTATTATAATTACTTTTACCATATTCAATTAATATTATATTTTTAACATCTATATTTGGTTTTGGAATATTATGCTTTACACCAAAATGAGATTTTTTATTAATTAGAATATTGTTATTTATATCAATATTAACGATTTCCGAACCCCATAATTCTTTAATTGGATGTTCTTCTCCATTTTCGCATAAAACAGTACAATCACAAATTAACGCAAATAAACACATTCGAAAATCTTCTATAGTATGTATATTTTCATCTTGTATATCCTCCATAGATATATCTGAACGCATAATATCTGCGATAACATTGTATTTAGAATCATAATTCATCCAGCGTGGTAATTGATATCGTTTTATAAATAAATCTTTTATTGTTTGTATTTCTTCTGGAATATCAATACAATTACGAGCTTTCTTTTCTGTAAATCCTGTTATCGAACTAATTTTTGAATCTATACTTATATCGTTTCTATATTCGGGTGGTAAATTATTCATTGTTACTCACCTCTTGTAAATCAATATCTTCAGAATCACCAATTTGTTTAAGCAAAGATAAAATTGATATTCTTGCACCAGATAAAGACTGGTTATGAAAAATTCTTTTATCTAATTCTTGAATTATGTCTGTATTTCTATCTTCAAATTTAGATAAATACAATTTACATTGTGCAGAATTCGGGCCTTTATTATATTCCTGAATTGGTAATTTAGATATTTGTGTATTTATAATAATAGCTTTTTTCATAAATGGAAGAATATCATATAATTTAGATTTTGTAATTGGGATATAATAATTCTTCGAAGGTGTGTTTATGCAAGAAAATATAGATTCGCTACACAATTTATTCATTTTTATACACATTTCTTCATCTGAAATATCTGCGTACAGATTATCTTGCATCACATGAATAATTGATTCTTCAAATGCAATATTTTTACAAGATTTCACGCCCTTAGATGTTTGTAACTTAATTTGTTTTGAATCCCCTATAAATTTATCAATTTCAATAGATGCAGGCATATTCTCCAATTCTTTCTTTATATCATTTGTACGTGCATTAACGAGCGCATATTTATCACATCGTAGCCATTTATAATCAGAGATATCGTACTCAGAGTTCTGTGAAAAAATAATAAGTTTTTCAATATCTTTACCGGCTATATCTAGTATATAATTATTATCTTTTGTTTTGAATTTCTTTGGTAATTCATCTAAATTAATAGATTTTCTTTCATCTCCTACATATATTGTTACAATTTCTTCGGTATCATTCTTTTTATTTATTTCTTCGGTATTATTCCGCGTATTTGATTCTGATAATTCTTGAATATCTTTTGAATCAACATTCGCACAAATTGAATGATTTTCATGTACGTCTTTTAATTTATTCCATGAGAATGTATTTTCATAAAAATTATACCAATTAGAATTTTTAATTTGAACAAAAACATAATTTTCACCAGATGCATGAATAAGCCTAGCTTTTTTGTTGTTTATTCTATTAATAAACATAAATACATATGAATAATTTTCATTTATAATTTCATATACTTTTTCATCTGTACTCTGTGTAGTATTAGTATTATAATCATAATTATGAACTTCAACAGTTTGCATCAAAGCATATATTTTTTGTGATAATTCTTCTGAATATAAATTTTCAAATTTAGATTTGATAAAAGAATCAAATAAATTATATTTTTTTAGCTTGGTAAATAGATAATCTTCTAAAAATTTATACGCACTTATATCAATATTTGAAAAATGATTTTTATCTATCGATTTGACAATCTTTTTAGATTTTTTATCATATTCTTTTTTAATCTCTTTTCCAACATGATTCCAGAAATTTGAATTTTCATTAAGTTTTTCTCTCGTACCTGTAGGTGATGGTGTAATAGGTGTTTCATCTTTAATTTTTCGTTCAGGAACGTAAAGACTTTTTCTTTCGTCTGGTAATCTTTCATATTCAATATCTCTAATTACCATTTTACCTTCGTATGGACCTTTCATAGAAACAGGATGTTCTGTTTTCAATCTAATAGCAATATTATCAAATGGTATATAAGGTACATCTACATCACCTCGGTCGATAAGAACATCTAACAAAATAGTCGGTGTTTCTTTTAAATTTGTAGAACAAATAACTTTATAATATTTATTATCTATAGTAATAGATGGAGAATCTTTTGTAACAAGTGAATCTATTTTTGATACGCCAAATTCGTTTGAATATACGCCATCATATGTTTTATCTTCATATAATATAGGGACACGAGACCATTTTGCCGTATTTTTTACCCATTTTCGAACATCTTTAACAGATATTTCTTCTCGTAACATAATTTCAAATTTTGTACCTATCATATTTTGACTTTCAGGTGAATTTGTTTCAAAACGTGAAAAACCTCCATCTTTCCATACACCACTAATAGGTTCACTATTATTTTTTCGTGAATTTGTATGCATAATAAAACCACCATTTGAACCACAAAGAGAAAATAGAGCAAGGAAACCCATCCCAAATTGTCCTGATTTTTGATTATCATCTCTCACCGTTGAACGACCAATATATGAAACAACATCACGTATTGTCTGCATTGTCATTCCGATACCATTATCTTCAATAATTAAACATGGTCTATTTCTTTCTTCATTATTTACAGATATATTTATAATTGGCTCAAAGTTTTCATCATTTACTTTTTTTGTCGCTGTAATCGCATTTGTGATAGCTTCTCTGATTCCTACTTTTGGAGATGGATAAATATCTTCAGCTAACCGTCGAAAAACTACTCTTGATTCCATTTGAAAAGGTACAAATTCACCATCACCTATAGGAGATTGGTCTACATCAGAAGCACCTAATTGATAATCTATTTGTTCTTCTGTCATATTTACTTATTGTATTATACAAACTTAAATGTTAATATTTGTGTCAAAAAATAGGGTATATTTTTATATCATAGGAAATTTTAGTTATAAATAATGATAACAGCAACGAGCGTTGGAGCAATTGTTTTCCGAACAACACGAGATAAAGTAGAATATCTTGTATTAAAAGGAAGAACAAATGATTGGGAATTTCCAAAAGGAGGTATAGAAGATGATGAAGAATATCAACAAACAGCTATCAGAGAAATAAAAGAAGAGACAGGAATAACAGATTTAAAATTATTCCCTGATTTTAAACAAGAATATAATTATATATTTTACTCTGATGGTGAAAAAATAGATAAGACCGTTCATTTATTTATTGCTCATTCTTTTCAATCATCTATAGATTTATCTAATGAACATACAGACCACCAATGGAGAACGTATGAACAAGCTAGAGGAACATTGACACATAATTCTGTAAAAGAAATACTTGATGATGCAGATAAGTATATTAATAAAAATGTTTTAGATAAGTAAATAATATTTAGAATATCAATAGTTTTATATGGATTTAATCTAATATTTTAATATGACAGAGCCTCTTATATATAATGAGATAGAAAAAATATTTACAGATATTAACTCTGCTGTTGATAGGAAAAATATTGATGACAAAAATGCAGAAGAAATAATTTCTCATTTAGTTAAAGATGGAGGGGGTATAGAAGTATATGGTGATACATTTACCCCACAACATGAATCTGTGGAAAATATTCAAGATAGAGCAAATAATAAGTATAATTTTGCATGTGGGATAGATGGTAGTACAACAAAAGATATGGTTTATAATAATGGTCTTATTATAAGTGCAAGTGTTGCTGGTGTAGCTGTAACTGGTAAAGAGGATGTATCGGATATTAATGATAGAAAAAATATTTGTGTTTCAACTTATTTTGACGATAATGATTTAGGAATTAATAAAAAATATATGAATGATAATACAAATGTTACGGTAAATCAATTAGACCGTGTTGACAATTTGACAAGTGATTTACCTACATGGATTTCATCTATTTCTCGGTCATATGCTGAAGGAAAACAATTTGAATGGATATCAAAAGATATTACAGAACCTATCTTTGTTGATGGTCCTCTTTTACCAGCAGATATTCTTATATGGATTTTGTATCATCAACAAGGAGATTCAAGAAGAAGCCCAATGGAAAATTGGCCAGAATTAATTCAAGAAATTATGCAACTATATGTCAATAGTATTGAAAATTGTATCCTTTCTAATACGCCGGTATTTGGTGTTCAAAAAACAACAAATTCTACGCGAGTATTAGATGCAATTGCTGAAAAATCACCAGAATTAAGTCGTAAAGATATTCCATGGACCAATGATGCAACATTATTTAGTAATGCATTACAACAAACAGAAATAAGTGGTGCTGTTATGAGTTATACACCATGGTATGTAGAAAAAAATATTCAAATTGGCGGTAATTATGGTCGTGTTATCCCATTTAAAAATTATGATGAAATTGAATTAAAACATGGGTCTCCTGAAGAATATATGAGAGCATTCTTTTATGCTAAACCACCAAATACAAAAACAGTGTATAGAATTGGCGTACCTACAATGTTGTTTGAAAGAGGATACGATAAAAATGTATTAAGAGATATTGCATTAGCAGAAATGTCTAAAGAATTTAGTGAACCATTACCTATTGTTATTGTGGATAAAAAAATTAGAATTACAAAAAATATACGGTCAAAAATACGAAAACTTATAAATGTTGAATCACATATTAATCATAACAAAAGTAGAAATTATGAGTGATATACAATGAACGAAAATATTGATGATATTGATTCTGAATTAGATGAGATAGAAAACGAATTTGAAGATAATGTAAATAGTAAACAAAATGTACCTGAACCATTTAATAATCCTCTTCCGAAAACACCGATTGGTCATATTGCAGCTGCACAAACGGGATTAAAAATAGGTCGGGAAGAAAATATAATAAATGGTACAATACATCCGAATGAAAGAGAAAGAGTACAGGTAGGCGATTATGTTCGCGTACCATATTACATACCCGATAGAAATAAAAAAGATTCTGAAATTGATGTAAAAATACAGTTATTAGCATCGATTGAATCATTAAAATATCAAACAGAACTTGAAGACCAAAGATATACAACAGCAGACAATTTTGGTTCTGAACAATATCAATATTTTGCAGAACTTAATCCAATTTCACTTATTAAATTAAAAGATAATTGGGATTCTGAACAGGAACCATTTGAAGGTGAATTTGTAAGTACACCTCCAAAACCAACGGTTCGTATGGATAAAGTTATTGAAAATGAATTTTTACGGTGTGGATTAGATATTCCAAAAGAAGGTATTTATGTAGGAGATATGTCTGTTAATGGTAATCGTGTTCCAGATAAAGATGACCCATTAGAATATTATCTTTTTAATCCTACAGAAGATACAAATTATACGGGAGAACCATCAATATTTAGACATGTTTTGGTTGCTGGTTCAACAGGTACAGGTAAAACACACACAAGTAAAAATATACTCCGCCAATTTGCTCAAAAAAGTGAATATAAAATAGACGTACCACATGGTGACCCTGCTAGTGGGAATATTCAAGAAAGAACAAGAGCACTTAATGTTACAATTATTGACCCTGAAGAAGAATATGCTGAAATGGGTCATGACCCGGAAAATATGTCTCGTGCAAAAGAACTTGCAGAATCAAGAAATGGTCTTCAATATGGTGGTATTGGAAATAAAGATATTGATTTTAAAGTATTTGCTCCTACGACAGGAGATAGTAATACAAAAGAATTAAAAACAAAAGGGAGTAATGTAATAGACTTTGGAATTCCATTCGAGATAGCAAATCAATATCCAGAGTTAATGATGCCAAATAATCCTCAAGGACCAACAAGACAACTTATACTAGAAACAATTAGAAGTTATTTCCGTACATTAAATGATAATTCTAATGCAAGATATAATGAATTTGTAAATTGGTTTGATTCGGAGTATATAATTGAATTAAATGAAGGCAGTCAATATAATGAAAGTATTATAAATGCTGCTGCAAGAAGATTAAAAAGAGGTGAATATTACCAAGTTTTTGATAAATCTAAATCTCTTCTTGATGAAAATCTCGTTGAAAACATGTTCGCACCCGGACAAGTATCTGTAATCACAACAGGTCATCTCAGAGGTACATCTGAACAATTAGTTATTCAAGCAATTGCATCACATATCGTAGAAAATAAAATTAGTAGTGATGTTGATTATCACCAAATAAAAGGAACACCCTTAGTTCTTGCACTTGATGAAGCACACGAATATGTTAATGAACCAGAGACAACGAGAGAACGATTTATTGTAGATAAATTTAGACGTGCAGCAAGGAGAGGTCGAAAAGATAAATTCGGACTGTACTTTATTTCACAGAATCCAGAAGATATTGATGGTGAGGCAAGAAATCAATTTAATACGAAAATTTACCTGCAATTAGATAGACGTGTTGTAGAATCTCCTGACGTATTCGTTCCGCGTGAATTTACAAATCAACTACCACAATTCGACAAAGGACAAATGGTCGTAACTCAACCAGATGTTAACCCCGTTGAACTTATGGGATTAGATACCTGTCTTACAAAACATTCAAAATAAGTAGGGTAATAAATATAAGGTTTGAAAGTCATTATTTTAATATGACTAATAAAATACCTGTAGGTAAAACATTGAATATAGTGTACAAAGTTTCAGAAGATAGTAATAATGAAATAATAAGTATAGAACCATCTGATGAA
>SL_4KL_010_BRINEDRAFT_10001567_pt1 | contig 12663 bp, 12 predicted proteins | sample SodLak_010_BRINE_2_FD_10664 | JGI IMG/M metagenome (IMG submission 10664)
TTCGCCGAACTGGACGGTGAAGAAATCGATAAATTCGACCAGGTGGTGGCCGATGCTGTCAAAAAACTAAAAGAAGCCGGTTCACCTGCCGAGAGTGAGGAATAGTTTGCTATAGAAATCGAGCTCTGCCCAGCCCCGGCCAGTGACCTTTTGCCGGGGCTGTTTATTAATGACAGCGGGACGGGGGATTTAAACAATTAAGGGCGAGGCAGGAATTTTAATCCAACTGTCGAATAAATACATCCAAAGCGAAACCGGCAAAGGCGCTAATTTGTCTATAATTATGAGTTGGATTTAAAAAGGCCTTTAAGGCAGCTGCGTCCGATAATCCGGGCTATATTAATTAAGAGCGAAGGAAAGCGCGTAACTGTAATTATTATCTGCGTCACCCTGAATAGGAGCTTCAACCGGGTTTGCCTCGTCTCTGTTTTCGAGATGGGGTTTTTGTTATCCTGATTGGGCCTGAAGAGCAAAGGCAACCATAAATTTGGTGGAACATTATAAACGGCAGGTGTTAATATGGGGCAGGGCATTCCGGACAATATTATTGAAGAAATTAGACAGCATACTGATCTGGCAGAGGTGGTCGGAGAGTATTTAAAGCTTGAAAGCAGGGGCAAAAACATGGTCGGCCTATGTCCTTTCCACAACGAAAAGACACCTTCTTTCACGGTTTCGCCCGAAAAACAGCTGTTTCACTGTTTTGGCTGCGGCGCCTCCGGCAATATTTTTAGCTTTATCATGCAAATGGACAATTTATCCTTTCCGGAAGCAGCCCGTTTTCTCGCCAGGCGCGCCGGGATCAGAATACCCGAACCAAAAAGGACTTCCCCTGCCGAGGATGATATGAAGGATCGAATCTACAGGCTTAATGGCCTGGCCGCAAAATTTTATGTCCATTGTTTAAACAATAGCGGTCCCGGAAAGATAACCCTCCAGTATTTACATAAAAGGGGGATCGAAGCTAAAACTATAGAACAATTCATGATCGGTTATGCCCCCGAGGAATGGACCGGTTTTTTCAATTTTGCCCGAAACAAAGGGGTTAGCGCCGAATTATTGTTGCAGGCCGGCCTGGCTTCACCGGGGAAGGAAAAGGGCTATTATGACCGCTTTCGAAATAGGGTCATTTTCCCAATCTTTGATATCAGCGGTAAAATTGCCGGTTTTGGCGGAAGACTGCTGGACCAGAAAGGGAAACAAGGTCCCAAATATTTGAATTCGCCGGAAACCCCGGTTTTTGACAAGGGCTCTATTCTATATGGAATGAATCTGGCCCGGGAGTGGATCAGACGGGAAAAAATGGCCATCGTCATGGAAGGTTACACCGACGTTATAACCGCCTATCAGGCCGGGGTTAAAAATGTGGTTGCTTCACTGGGGACATCCTTAACCACTAACCAGGCCCGCAGCCTGCGTTCCCAGGCTGATACTGTAGTAACAGCCTACGATTCCGACAGCGCCGGAGAGGCGGCAACCTGGAGAGGACTGAGCATCCTGCAGTCAACGGGCTGCCTGGTCCAGGTAGCCGATCTTCCCGAAGGAAACGATCCGGATGATTATATCAGGGAAATGGGAGCGGAGGCCTTTCTGGAAATTGTTCGAAAGGCCTGCCCGCTGGTGGAATACCGGCTGCTGCAGTTAAAAAAAAGATATGACCTTTCAACGGAGAGGGATCGGCGTCAATATACAGAAGAGTTAATGGATATACTGCTCACAACCGTTAATGATATCGAACAGAACTATTATTTAAAAAAAGCGGCCGAAGAACTCGGAGTAGATGAAGAAGCGCTGCGCAGCGAATTGACAAAACACCGCCGCAGGGGAAAACGCCTCCCCCAGGCAGGAGAAAAAGAAATTTCGGAGAACAAACAAGGCATTAATATCAAACCTGCTGAAAAAATATTAATATCTTTAATGCTTCAGAGCAAGGATATTGCGATGCAAGGTCGAAATCAATTACATCTGGATTATGTTGACGATGAGCGGGTTAAAGAAATAATAAAGGTGCTCTTTGAGTATACAGCTAAAGAAACAACAGTTACCGCCGATCAGATTTTGAACCATTTCGAAGATCCGAAAATAATAAATTTAATTACAGAAGCAGTTACCGATCCAGCTTTGCAGGATTTACCACCCCGGACCGCGAAGCGTATGACAGAAGATTGTATCAATAAGCTTTATAGCTTGTGGGCAAAGCGCAAACAAAGAGAATTGCAGAAAAAACTTAAAGAACTGGAGCAGCAGGGCTCCGAAGAGGAAATAGAAAAACTGCTGAGAGAGCATCAGCACCTGTTAAAAGGAAAAGACGGCAACCCTTACCAGTTGGAAAAAGGAGGGGATATCAATGGCTAAAGATCTGGAAAAAACAATTTCCCTGGAAGATGCGCAACAAGAGTTGATTGAACGCGGCAAAAACAAGGGCTCAATCAGTTACAAAGAAATCATTGAGACCCTTCAGCCGTATGATCTTTCAGTGGATGCCCTCGATAATTTCTATGACAGGCTGGCCCAGCATGGGATAGAAATAACTGACGATACCACTGCCGACGTGAAGGAACCGGCTAAATCTGTTGATTCTGATGAAGAGGAAAAAGAGGAAGCAAAGGATCTTCTTTCAGTTCCGGAAGGGGTGACAGTCAATGACCCCGTTCGGATGTACCTGAAAGAGATCGGAAAAATTCCTCTGCTAACCTCGGAAGAAGAGGTTGAATTGGCCCAGGCCATCGAACAAAACAGCGAGGATGCCAGGCGCCGCCTTGCAGAGGCCAACCTGCGCCTGGTGGTCAGCATAGCCAAGAAATATGTCGGGCGGGGTATGCTCTTCCTGGACCTGATCCAGGAAGGGAACCTCGGCTTGATCAAGGCGGTAGAAAAATTTGATTACCGCAAAGGCTATAAATTCAGCACCTATGCCACCTGGTGGATCAGGCAGGCCATAACAAGGGCCATAGCCGATCAGGCCCGGACCATTCGCATCCCGGTGCACATGGTGGAAACTATCAACAAGCTGATCCGTATCTCCAGGCAGCTGGTTCAGGACCTGGGCAGAGAACCGCTGCCGGAGGAAATTGCCGAAGAAATGAACATCAGCGAAGAACGGGTCAGGGAAATCTTAAAGATTGCCCAGGAACCGGTTTCCCTGGAAACCCCGATTGGCGAAGAAGACGACAGCCACCTCGGCGACTTTATTGAAGACCATGAAGCCCAGGCCCCGGCTGATGCGGCCGCCTTCGAGTTGCTTAAAGAACAGCTTGAAGATGTCCTGGATACGCTTTCTGCCAGGGAAGAAAAAGTATTGCGCCTGCGTTTTGGCTTAGATGACGGGCGGTCCAGGACGCTGGAAGAAGTGGGACAGTACTTTGGCGTGACCCGGGAAAGGATCCGCCAGATTGAAGCCAAGGCGCTTCGCAAGCTGCGCCACCCCATGCGCAGCAAGCGTTTGCGGGATTACCTGGAGTAAGAAGGGCTGTTTTATTTATGGCAAACCCTTGACGGGTTTGCCTCTATTCAGTATAATACTAATGCCGATAAGGTTCCTCAGTAGCTCAACGGCAGAGCGACCGGCTGTTAACCGGTAGGTTGCAGGTTCGAATCCTGCCTGGGGAGCCAATTTTATGTCCATTTTCACTAACTGCTTTGTTTTTCTTTTCTCCATTCACAACGGTTTCTCTTAGAACAAAAGTCACAGGGCGCTACACTGCTGTCCAGTTCCCTGCCCCTGGGGATAATAAAGGAAACCGACTTTCTGGGGATCATGAGGCAGCTTTCTGTCAGGCGGACGCCTATTTCTTCTGCCGGTAATATTGAAAAGACCAGGCGCTGCTGCTCAATTGGCCAACCTTCCTGGCCGGGTTGAGCGCGCATGCCCAGGGAAAAATCGAGCTCACAGGCTTTCTTGCTGATAATATCTTCAACTGTTTGCGACACTCTCCGTAGGGCCGATGTGCCGGCCCCATCGAGCGCCACTCCCATGATCGGATTTTCTGCCATCAGTTCCTGAACTCTTTGTTCCAAAGCGGAGCCTATGGTGCAGATTGCTATATTGAGATGGTCCGCTCCGGCCATCGCCCTTCCGACCAGCGGACCTTCAAAGCTTCCCTCTTCGAAGGTAATTTTTTGATGTTCAAAGCCGGTTACTTCAACAATTTTATACATGGCTAAGGGCTTGAGCAAAGAATGGGCTTCTTCAATGATCTCTTTTGCGTCTTCGTAAAGTTTGGATGAAGCCCGGTTGGGATCAATTCCCTGCCCCTGCAGGACATCTTCCTCGGTCAGGGTAAAATTATATTCTGTGATTAGCTCATACATGGGGTCAACCTCCTAAATTTAAAAACAATCTGTTTACCATTTTAACCTGCTTCCAGGTTCTTGACAACAATCTAAGGGGTGTGTTATATTCATATAGCTGTTAGAGGTTAAGATTAATTTGAGGCGATGGGGGGCCCATAGCTCAGCTGGAAGAGCTACCGGCTCATAACCGGTTGGTCCCAGGTTCGAGTCCTGGTGGGCCCACCATAAATCTTGGCCCCTTCGTCTAATCGGTTAGGACACCAGCCTTTCAAGCTGGCAACAGGGGTTCGAATCCCCTAGGGGTCACCATTAAACTGGGCGAATAGCTCAGCGGGAGAGCACCTGCCTTACAAGCAGGGGGTCGCAGGTTCAAAACCTGCTTCGCCCACCACTAATTTTAAGGGTTTTGGAATTGAGCAGCCGCTCATTCCAAAACCCTTTTTATATGCATATTCGCCTTTTGCCGCCGCCATAAAGCCTTTAGAAACATTGACAATAAAAGAATTGCAAAAGGAATTCTGACAGTTATGACGAATTATTTTCAAACAAATAAAAAGGGGGCCTTTAAATAAGCCGGGGCAAGAAACATTTAAGTATTAATAGCTATTGCTGCCGGTGCAGAGATAATATGCCTTATAATAGTCCAGTAGACGGTCTAACTGCTAACTGTTAAATTACAATAATGGTTGCTACATCACAGGCGAAAGGAAATATCTTAACTTGGGCGGACTTTTTGCATTGTTAGCATCTCTTGGTTATTCGTCATTTAATATTTTAAATCGGAAAGGGATGATGAATAATAACCCCGGGAATGTGTGGGATATCCGATTAATTGGCTCTTTTACGACTTTGAGTGTTTTTTGTTTAGGAGTTGCTATATTAGCATTTTTCGACATTAACATTATCGAGGATTTCAAGCATTTAACTGTGCACGCTGTATTACTGCTTTTACTGTCTGGAATATCAGGTGCCTTTGTGGGAGCACTGCTTATCACCATGGCAATTTCGCAGATCGGAGCATCTCAGACCTCTGTTTTATATGGAGGTTCAAACCCGCTCTTTGCTGTTTTGCTCTCCATTGTTCTTCTAAATGAAATACCAGACTTAATCGGAATGCTTTCTGTCCTGGCCATTATAGTTGGATTAGTTATAGTTGGATATCACGGTCATGAAGGTACTGTTGTTCTTTTAGAAAAAACAAAACTTGCAGGAGGTATTATTGCTTTATCGGCCGGGTTGTGCTTTGCATTGGCACATATGGCCAGGGGAATTGCTTTAAACTTGGGAGCAACTCCTAATACAGCATTTATCATCCCGCAGGCTATGTCTCTAATAATCATAACAGTCTTCTTCTATAAGCAATCAAGGAAGCTTAAAGATCTAAAAAGGATTAGTAGAAAAAGCCTCTACTGCTATATTGGAGGAGGAGTTGGTATTATCGTAGGTGCCTATAGTACCTTAATAGCCTTTACCATGATCCCGGTGTGGCAGGCCGTTGCCATTTTGAGCATTCAACCGCTTTTAGTATTAATTTTGTCATGGTTGTTTTTAAAAAAGGTGGATATAATTAATTATCGCCTCATTATAGGGGCATGCCTGGTAACATTAGGGGTGGTAAGCCTGAATGTTTACTGATTAATTATGAGCCTTTTTATACCAAACAACTTGAGTTTTGTATTTATAGTGTGGTTGCACTTGATTGGGCTTTGAAATCTATTTATCACTACCTTGTTTTATTGTTTTATTCAAAATAGCGAGGAATATAAATGAACAAATTAAAATTACTATACTTCATATTAAAAACAAGTGGCATGACTAAGGTTTTATCTGGCTTTCTTGTCTTTTTTCTTATTTCAGCAATTATTATATGGTTTGTCGATCCTAATGTTGAGCGCTTTTTCGATGCTATTTGGTTTTGCTTTGCTGTTGTTACAACGATCGGTTTTGGAGATATAGTTGTTACAAGCCCTGCTGCCAGAATAGTTGCCATTATTCTTGCCCTGTATGGGATCTTAGTTATTGCAATTATAACGGGCGTTATTGTTTACTACTTATCCGAAATATTAAAAATCAAAGGAACTAAAAGAGCCTCAGAATTGCTACTTAATCTACACAATTTAGACATACTTTCACAGGAAGAGCTTAATGAGTTATCCGCTCGGATAAAAAAGACAGATCAAGATCAATAAAAATCAAGTTACCATTATAAGTTGGAACTTAAGCAGCGTCAAAGTTGTCTTATTTTTAATAGGGTATTTGCGCGAAAGCATTCTTACGACCAAAAGGTCTGAAAATATTGCTGATGGAGGTGATACCGGGGCGGTTAAATTAAGCAAGTAAAGTAAGCATAAGCGTACGACGAAAGGAGAAGAGAGTATGATAAAGCTAACCAGATACGGGTTTATTCTTTTTGTCGTATTGTTGGTCGGCTTAACGGTTTTGGCTTATAATACCCGGGTGGCATACGCCACTGAAGCAGAAGAAGCTGAAGCAGAAGAAGTTGAACCAGAAGAAGCTGAATCAGAAGCATTGTCTGTAGATGCTGATAAAAAAGCGGCTATTGATGCCGCTAACCGCGCTATCCGCCGGATTCCCAGCGCTGAACATATAAGTTTTTTGGATCCGACCATAGAGAGCGATGTTACCGGGGCCCGGGCCCTGGTTGATACTGCCATCGAAGATTATGGCGCTGTGAAAGCTGATTTCCCCGAACTGGACAAACTTGAAGCCGTTGAGTGGCAGGTGGAGAGGCTCAAGGCTATTCAGGCTGCCAAAGATGCTATTGACGCCATCCCGCCCCCGGCCCAAATTACTGAAGAGCACAGGGAACTTATAGAAGAGGCGCGTCGCCTAACTGATCTAGCTGTAGAAGTTTATGGAGCAACTGATTTTGAACTTTGCTACCGGCTTAAGAGATTAAAAGAAGCTGAAAAGATTCTTCCCGACCCTGAGCCGGAACCCGACCCTGAGCCGGAACCCGAGCCTGAACCCGAGCCTGAACCCGTGCCAACACCTCCAACAGGAGGAACGTCTGCCGGCATTTTTTCCGGTCTATTTATGACTGGGACAGGTTTGCTGCTGCTGGGGAAGAGTAAGAACCTCTTTTAAATGAATTTCAACCGGGGTGGGTGCTGTTTAAACCTGTGGCGGTTGGTGAAGACGGTGGTTAAATGAAGAAAAAGCATTATCCTTTTAGATTAATCTTTATCCTTCTTTTCCTGATGGTCATTACAGGATGCGGCGGTCAGGAAGAGGAACTGTGGGTTTACCGGCCTATGATTTCCATCGGTGATGATTTATTTGGCGATACGGGACATACCAGGCAAAAACTGTCCGATCAGTGGGAGCTCGTTGGAATAATTGAGCAGGAAGTGTCACAAACAGAGCCCATGGTTACAGGCGAGCCGTACTATATTGCCAACGAGCTGCCGGTTGGAACTGAAATATACGGCAGTCCAGATAATCCGGGCCACTTATATGCAAAATACAACCAGACTTATATCCGGTATGAGTTGATGGAAGAATAATCAACCCTGAGCATTACAGGGGCCGCTGGTTCAAAAACTGCTTCGCCCTGCCCCAACATATAAGGGTTTTAGAATTGAGCACCTGCTAATTCTAAAACCCTTTTTACTGGCTTATTGACCCTTTGCTGTCGCCCTAGTGCTTGACGGGCACTTTTTTAGGGGTAAAAGATCAAACCTGCTTCGCCCTGGTTTGGATCTGTTTATTCCTGCCCCTGCTGCATCTCCGCCCTGATTTCTTTCAGCTGATCAAATATATTGAAAAACAAAATGATCAACTCCAGGTAAACCCTTAAAAAAATAGCGGCGATCAAGGCTCCCAGCGATGCTGTGATCAGGGTAAAAAATATCCTGCCCACACCGGTGGTTCCAACCGTAATTATTGAAGAAATAATCGCCGTGAACAGCCCCAGGCCGATTATCAACAGGCCCACTATGAACAGGGCTTTGATAATCTTAGGGGTGATCATTTCGGTCATGTTGAGATCAAAAAGAGACATTATAAAGCCTTTTCCGTCGTAACCATCCTCCGGCTCAGGCTCCGGCTGCTGGGCACTGGCCCTGGTCCTGGCCCTGGGTGATGGTTCCGGGGGGATCTCTTCCGGGGCGGGAAGATCCTCTCTTCTCTCGTAGTAGACCGGGGGCGGTTCAACCGGTTCATCTTCCCGGCCAACAAAGGAATGGCAGTGTTTGCACTTGATCGCTTTCAGCTTAATCTCTTCGCCGCAGTGCGGACATTCTTTGTATCCTTCTTCAACCATTACCTGACCTCCCTAGCTAAGCTAAAGTAGTGTAAGCTTTATTGCAGGCCCTCAGATCCTTTTTTACTGGCCTTCCACCTAGCAAGTATAATTTAACCGGCCCCTCTTTTCAATATCTTTATTATGCCCGCCCCTGAACCGATCTTAAATAAGGCCGGGCCGGGGCTGCTTTCAGATCGGCCCCGGCAGGATTTTGCCCTCGTAAGCAGAAAGTCTTATAAAGGCCGTCATTCAAACATTCTTTAGTTGTTCTATTTTTCAGCAGTGTTCTTTTGCCAGTGATTTTTGCTGCCGGCTAATTTATCAAAGGAAGTGAAAAACTGTGGAAAAAAAGAGACCGGACCGGGAAGAAGCCATGGCCCTGTTAAGAAAACACAACCAAAACGAAGCCCTCATTAAACATGCCCTGGCCGTTGAAGCGGTGATGGGCCATTTCGCGGAGAAATTCGGCGAAGATCCTGAAAAATGGCGGGTGATCGGGTTGATCCACGATCTCGATTATGAAAAGCACCCGGACCAGCACTGCCTTAAAACCAGGGAAATGCTTGAAGAAGAAGGGTGGCCCGAAGACTACATCAGGTCGGTTCAAAGCCACGGCTGGAAAATCTGCACCGACGTGGAACCGGTCGAAACCATGGAAAAAGTCCTCTATGCCATCGATGAGCTGACCGGGTTGATCGTGGCGACGGTTCTGATGCGCCCCAGCAAGAGCATATTGGATTTAAATACCAAGTCGGTCAAGAAGAAATGGAAACAGAAAGGCTTTGCCGCCGGGGTCGATCGCGGTATCATCGAAGAGGGAGCCGGCCTTTTGGGGATGGAGGTTACCGAGCTGATTGATGAAACCATCCAGGGCATGCAAAAGGCGGCCGATGAGCTCGATCTGAGGGGCGACCTCTAGGCATAAGTCCTAAGGCTTACTGGGACCCAGGTAATTATTCTCAAGTTTTTTAAGACAACCGCCCTCAGGGTTTTTGGCCTGCTTGCCCCGATCAAGCAGGTTTCTTTATTTTCCGGGAAATAAAAAAGCACCCATTTTTCAGGGGTTTTAAATTACCCAACTGCCTGGAAATCAGGTATAATTTAGGGCAGGCCTAACAGCTTAAACTTTAAAAAAGTTCTGGCCCCGTCAGGTAGATTTATTTATGGCCGGGGCAGGGAAGTGAATTTTAGTGGCCGGTGCATTAAAAAACGAAAAGGTAATTGTGGCCATGAGCGGGGGCGTGGACAGCTCGGTGGCGGCACTGCTCTTAAAAAAAGCCGGCTGTGATGTGGTGGGGGTTACCCTTCGTATGTGGGTGGATCCCCGCTCCGAAGCAGCCGCTGAAAAGCAGGCCAAGAGCTGCTGCTCCCATGATGCTGTTCTGGACGCCCAAAAAGTTGCCGCCCGCCTCGATCTACCCCACTATGTTTTGAACATGAAAGAGGAATTTTACCATTACATTGTTTGTAATTTCAAGGATGAATACCTGCTCGGCCGGACGCCCAACCCCTGTGTGGAATGCAACCGGACGGTTAAATTTCGGATCCTGCTCCGGAAGGCCCGGGGCCTCGGCATAAACCGCCTGGCTACGGGCCATTACGCCCGCATCCAGCGCGATCTGGAAAGCGGCCGCTACAAATTGTTAAGGGGCCTCGATCGGGGCAAGGACCAGAGCTACATGCTCTATGTCCTCGGGCAGCAGGAACTGGAAGCGACCATATTCCCCCTGGGGGAGATGACCAAGCAGGAGATCCGGGCCCTGGCCGAACAAAAAAACCTGGCTGTGGCCGCCAAGGCAGAAAGCCAGGAAATATGCTTCATACCCGATAATGATTACCGCTCCTTCATGGAAAGGTTATGCCCGGAGGCGGTCCGCCCCGGCGATATTGTCTCCACTTCCGGTCAAAAGCTGGGGCGCCACCAGGGTATCGCTTTTTACACCATTGGCCAGCGCAAGGGCCTGGGCATTACTTATTCTGAGCCCCTCTACGTGGTCGGTATTGATGCTACCGGCAACCGGGTCATTGCCGGGACCGAAGATCAGCTCTACAGCTCAGGGCTGATCGCGGAGAAGCTTAACTACGTTTCCGGGATCGTCCCCGAAAAGCCGCTCCGGGCAGAGGTTAAAATCCGTTACCGGGCCCCTGCTGTTCCGGCCGTTATCTATCCGCCCGAAAAAGGCCGGGCCAGGGTCATGTTCGATGTTAAGCAGAAAGCGGTTACGCCGGGCCAGTCAGCAGTATTTTATGATGGTGAAGAAGTCCTGGGGGGCGGGATCATAAATCAAGCTGTTGATTGAGTCCTTTCCTTTTATGATATAAGGGGTATTCCCCTGCGCTTTATAACATAGCAAAAGCCCAAGGAGGTAAAGAATCATGAAAAATGTCCTAATTTTTGGGGCGGGAAGGGTCGCGGGCCCCTGCGTCCGCCACCTCTTGGAAGAACCCGATCTGCAGGTAGTAGTTGTAGACCGGGTCCTGGAAAATGCCCTCAAGGTTGTCGATAACCACCCCAGGGGCAAAGCGGTTTCAGCTGATCTCCGGGAGACCGATGAGCTGATCAAAGCCGCCGACCTGGTGGTCAGTCTTATGCCCCGCTCCCTGGATCTTTACGTCATCAAAAAATGCCTGGAGTTTAAAAAATCCCTCGTCTTTCCCAACTTTTTATCTCCTGAAATAAATGAACTCGCTCCCGAGGCCCGGGAAGCCGGCCTTACCATGCTGGGAGAAATCGGTTTGGATCCGGGCATCGATCACATGTCGGCGGTTAAGATCATCGACCAAATCAAGGCTGAGGGCGGAAAAATTACCGGCTTCAGGTCCTGGTGCGGCGGCCTTCCCGCGCTGGAAGCGGCCAACGAACCTCTGCGCTATAAATTCTCCTGGTCACCCGAAGGGGCCATCGAGGCCAGCGCCTGCCCGGCCCGCTACCTGCAGGATGGAAAAGAAGTTAATATAACCGGCGACGATTTGATGAAGCACTATTCTTTTAAAAAGGTGCCCGGCTGGGGTTGGTTTGAAGAGTACCCCAACAGCGATGCCATCTACTATATCGATGTTTACGGTATTCCTGAGGTAGAAACGATCTACCGGGGCACCTTCCGCTACCCCGGCTGGTGTGAAACCATAGCCTGCCTGAACCAGATCGGCCTCTTCGGCGACCGGCCCGAAGATCTGGGCAGGCGGTCTTACCGCGACTATATTTACCGGCTGATCGGGGCCTCAGAAAGTGAAGACATCAAAAAAACCCTGGCCGNCCACCTGGGGATCCGGGANTATGCGCTGGCTATAAAAAACATCGAATGGCTGGGGCTGCTCGATCAGAAACCGCTGCCTTTTGAGCGGGCNTCGGCCAGGGAAGTATTAGCAGATCTTTTGCTGAAAAAGCTCAGTTACGAAGAAGGCGAAAGGGACCTGGTGGTAATGCTGCATGAATTTGATATTAAGTATGAAGATGGAAGAAAAGAACAGATCACCTCAACCCTGGTGGAGTACGGGGAGCCGGAAGGCGATTCGGCCATGGCCCGCACTACCGGCCTGCCGGTAGCCGCCGCCGCCCGCTTAATTGTCACGGGCCGCTACAGCAGACCGGGCATCCATATTCCCGTTGACAGGCAAATTTACGGCCCGGTCCTGGATGAACTGGCCAGACTGGGCATCTGCCTGGTGGACAGCTGTTCCTGATCAAAAGGGAGCCCTGGTTAGATTTCTCAAGGCAGCCGGTATGACAAGGTTGGAGCAGGGTTTTAAATTTTTCTGCCGGCAGCGTCCCCGGCCTGAAACAGCGTCCCCGGCTGCCCTAAAGATAGCAGACTATAAAGAAGGGGTGTTTTTATGCTTAAGTATCTGGCGGCCCTTAAAACCTGGCCGCACTGGTTAATCCTGGTTTTCCTGATCCCGGCCTGGGTTCTTTTCATGAGCCCGTTTTCCCAGCCCCCGGCCGCGGCCAGCCAGGAATCAAACCCTGAAGAGCAGTTAATGCTTACAATTCTACACACCAATGATGAGCACGGGGCCTTAATCCCCCACTCGGCCGCCGTCGATTACCATCCCTTCAGGGAAAACCCCTCCATCGGGGGCTATGGCCGGCTGGGGGCAGCGGT
>SL_4KL_010_BRINEDRAFT_10001571_pt1 | contig 12655 bp, 10 predicted proteins | sample SodLak_010_BRINE_2_FD_10664 | JGI IMG/M metagenome (IMG submission 10664)
GTCGTCTGGGGAACGTTCATCTGGGTGTACGTACCCGTCTATCTGAACCTATTGCCGCTTGCAATTTTCCATGAGTGGAACGTGATGACCAGACGCCGCGTGTTGAGTAACCTCTCAGAAAACCTTCGAAAACTGGCGAGTGCAAACGACACCGGGATGACGTTGCTTGAATCGATTAAAACGGTCGCCGACACCTCGTCAGGAAAGCTGGCACAGGAGTTCGAGACGATGCACGCCAAGGTGAACTATGGGACGAGCCTAAAGGATGCACTCCGGGAGTTCAATAACAAATACCATATCCCGCGTCTTGCCCGGACGACGAAACTCATCGCCGAAGCACAGGAAGCATCTAGTCAGATTCAGGACGTGTTATCAACGGCGGCAACTGCTTCGGAAAATCAGGACGATATCGAACGCGACCGGAAATCCCGGACACGGATGCAGGTGGCAATTATCATTATGACCTACCTGACGCTGCTTGCGGTGATGGCGCTGTTAAAGGTGCAATTTCTCGATACGATGTCAGGGCTTTCGGCTGCAGAAACAGGCAACGGTGGCGATGCGGTGGGAGGGGGGGATGACTTTACGGGTGATATCGACCCAGACATGCTGTCGATGCTGTTTTTCCACGCCGTCACGCTGCAGGCCATTATTTCGTCGTTCATCGCGGGATATATCCGGAACGTCGATATCATCTCCGGAGTGAAGTTTGCGGTCATCCTATCGACAATTGCGCTGGTTACGTGGACGATTGTCGAAGCGATTTCGAACGGGAACGGGGACGCAGCCATGTTATTGCTAGTCGGAACGGTGGGTGTGTCAGCGGGCGATATCCGTATTCGGGAACTGCCCAGTTGGCCTGAACGAGCAATAACTAAATCAACTAACCTGCCGAACGAGGACTCACAGAGATGAGGGGCAAACGAGCCGGTCCGGAGAACTCATCTCGGGGACAGACAATCCACGATTACCTGATTGGTGTCGTTATCGTCATATTGACGCTTGGTGTGGCAATTGGACTGCTCGGGAACGCATACGACCCGTTCTTTGACCCAGTGGATTCCGAAGATGAGACGTTTGCCAGTGAAATTGCAGATGAGTTGATAGCCGAAACACAGACTGATACGGGAGCACAAACAGTTAATGAACTTGCAATCAAAGACAAAATCTCTACTGATTTGAGCAGCATCCGTGATTCGGTGGGTGTACCTGATTGGCGTACCGTAAACGTCAGCATCGAAACGATATCTGATGGCACTGTTTCGGCTTCAGGCGGTGAACCGCGAGAGGATGGTGCTGAGGCAACGGCGGTACGAATGATTCAATCGCCCGTCGGTGATTGCGACGGTGGCTGTCAATTAATCGTTCGAGTGTGGTAACAATGAGGAATGATACACGAGGGCAGGCATACACGCTAGAAGGAGTCATCAGCGCGATTGTCATCGCAAGCGCACTTGTCATTGGACTTCAAGCCGTGGACCCAGCCCCATGGACGGAAGACGACCCATTCGACACAGAAGAATACCGCGACCAGGTTGGAGATCTTCTCGCTGCCGCAAACGATGGGGCAGACCCGAGCCGCACGGATGAACTCTCACGAGCGCTTCTCTGTGTCAATTCGGAAGACACGTCGGAATTTGACTCACGGGCGTTCGGGCCAGAATCATCGATCGGCGAACGGTTTGAAGATGTAATAGACAGGGAGTACCGAATCACAGCAGAGTACGTCAACGAAGGCGGTGAGACGGTCGAACAAATTGAACGTTCCAGTACGGATGGAACGCCGACGGGAACCTCAATCACAGTTACCCGCCAGCACACAGTGTATGAAACTAACGATGTTTTCGTTTATAACGAAGAGCTGGGGATGTGTGAGCAGGAGACTGATACCATTCCTGAATTTAAACAGGAAGTACAATTCCCTGTCGACGACCAGCATGAAGATGATGAACTGTATGCAATTGTCAACGTGAGGGTAGTCATATGGTAGGCCCTGACACATCTCGGCAAAGCAGGGGCCAGTTATTACTCATCACGGCCGCATTGATTGCAGTCTTCATTCTCAGTGCTGTAGTGTTGTTGAACCTGTTGCATGAGCCAGCGGGGTTAGAGGCGGAACAGGACGCACGAACCGTCGGGTCTGTCGAGCAAGTAGCAGAGCAGCTAGATGACGAGTTCAACCGGTATATGATGGCACTCTCACAGAATCAGTCAGTCCCGCTGGCTGATAATAGCGATTTGGATGAAGAATTCAATGACCGTGATTTCGGGGACAAATACACGAACGTCACCACGCATGATTCGTCTGCATTTGTTGATATCAGCTACGACGATGAGGAAAGTAAATCGGGAGAGGGTGTCTGGGTGACGGATGAAGCCGATAGCGAGACACAGTTGATAGAGGAGGCCGAAGAACTGGTCTCTCTGTACGTTCGGACAGGTGAGCAGGCGGTTCTGAACATTAGCGGCGAAGATCTTGAAATTGATGATGACGGAGAAGTCTCATATGGCGAACATGGACCGAGCTGTGATCTCGAATCAGGTGGCGACACCCGAGTTGCTCTCAAATATGGAGCAGGAAGTGCACAGACAGACGCAGGGTATTGTCAGTTTGATATTTCCGATGAGCTTGACGGTTCGTTCAATGTCAGCTTCGAGGAAGGAAAGATTGAGCCGGCGAGCGACAGCGCTGGCGTCAATGATGCGCTTGTGGTGACAACGACAGGAGCAGATGAAGTCATGGAACCAGACGGGTTCGACAAAAACGAAGATGCGATAGTTGACCCAAAGTTCCATATCGAATATAACGACCCGTTCGTTTCTTTCGAGCAGACTGCTTATCTCTACGGAGGGGGAGAGGAATGAATTCGGATGATGAGCGTGCGGTCTCAGTGGCTTTGACCCACGCATTGACCTTTGGAATTACCGCAATACTTGTGACGGCATTACTTGCATCGGCAGGTGCCTTTCTCGAAAGTCAGGAGGAAGCTGTTGGCCAAAATCAGCTAAACGATGTCGGGAGTGACGTGGTCTCACACGTCAACAGCCTTGACAGACTTGACAACGGAGAGTCCACGAACCTGACAGTATCTCCCAGCTATCCAGCGACCGTCGTTGGCGAATCATACACCGTTCAGTTTACCGATGAACCGGCGGTGAGTGGCGAGTATGCCATCCAGATAGAGACTGACCTCCGAACTGACCCGCTTGAGTATAGCATCTCAAACGAGACGGCACTAGACATCGACGCGGAGTTCGAAAGTGAAAATCCAGTAATCTGCCTCCAGGAAAACACCATCACGCTCGGAGTGGAATGTGAAACGGCAGGTGAGGGGACATGAGACACGCAGAAATTGGGGAGAGCAGCGATGGACTGGACCCGGCAGTGTCAGATTTGGTCGGGTTTTCGTTGATGTTTGGAATCATCATTGTCAGCGTCGGTATCGTCAGTATGGGTGGGATGGCAGATATTCTGGAGTTTGGGGATAGACAGGAAGTTAACACGGCAGAGCGCGGCATGACAGCGGCAGCAGCGGAGCTCGAAACGCTGGATAAACAGGCAGACCTGAACAAAAACTTCGAACTGGTTCTCGCGACAGGCAACGTGTTTGTAAACGAATCGACGCTCGGGGTGAGCGCTGGAGATAAAACTGAAGAACTACCAATTAACTCGCTTGAACATCAGTTTGACCGCGGCAGTCGCACGATAACTGTAAGCTACGAATCTGGCGGAGTGTTTCGATCCGATAGCATCTCCCCGAGAAAGGACCCAACCGTAGTTTGCGACGGGGACAGCGCGTTCGTTTCAGTTATGAACATCACCACGGACGAAACAATCGATATCGCATTGGCTTCGCCACAGGGGGTATCGCTCGATGTACTCGAACCCCCGGAAGACGTTCCAGTCGCTGATTTCGCCTCAACAGTACCGTTGCAGGCGAACGTCATCTCGGAAGAAAGTGAGCGGGTCCGGGCTGATGATGTTAGTCTGGACGTATCCGAAACAGCCAATAGGGGAGCTTGGGAACGAACACTCGAAGCTCACGGCTGGGACGAAAATGATGGGACCTACGAGTGTGACGCTGAGAGAGTACTGGTACGGGTTACGACCGTCGAGCTGTCCCAGTTTGGGCAGCTGTGACGCTATCCGCATCGTAACCTGTAGGGATTATTATGGGTAATCAGTCAGGCGTCCGCAATGTCGTGATATCCCCAGTATTGATATTGATAATCGACAGAAAGCTATCTTGGAATCCCCGGTGTGAACTCTTCTGACGGCGAAAATATCGGAAATATGGATGGAGACCAGAGCAGCGACGCATTTAAGTGCTGATACGACTAACCTTTTTGACAGAATGTTGGGGGACAAGTACAAGGGGAATGACAGAGCTGTGTCAGAAATATATGGGACAGTACTCATTATATCCCTTTCCTTTTTTATGGCAGTCATGCTCATTGGTGTGGGGTATTACGTCATCGACGGGACGACAAGCGAGACAGAAGACTCGCTTTCGCAGGACTCGATGGATGTGATGAACGAACGAATCACCGAAGTGACCGGCAGTTCAGTTGAGACGGCATCAGAGTTCGATATTCCCGGGGTCGCCGCGGATGCAGACGCTGATCCTGACGCAGGTGAAGTAGCAATAACCGTTGAACCGTCGAACTTTGACGATCCAGATCTTCTGAATGTGACCGACCTCGAATATACAGATACTATTTCACTTGGGTCGGTTACTCAGGTCGGTCAGGATGGGGACATGAGCGTCTGGCAGGGCGGCGGCCTCTGGTATCATGATGAAGGCACGACGAGCGTTACGAATCCGCCCGAATTGAACTACGATGGAACCTCCCTGAACCTTGGGTTTACTAACCTGACCGAAGCAGGGGATGTGAGTGCAGGTGATACGGTGACAGTCAGTGGGGATAGAGATGCGTCGGTTGAACTCTCCGAAGACCTACAAGATGCAATGCGTGACTTCTGGACGATTCAACCCGGTGACGAAGTGCTTGGAACCGATGAAGTCGATGTTACGCTGGAGATTGAAAGCGAGCTAGCGGACGGATGGGCGAATTACGCTGAAGAAGGTCTCGATGCGGAGCTTGATGAAGACTACATTGTCGAGTATGATGGAGACGATGTAGCAACCATCACGTTCAAAAACGTGGGGACGCCAATCGAACCCTCGTTGACCGCTGAATTTGAAGAGACTGCCGCTGGAACGGTCATCTACGGTGGCCCAGCAGTTCAGGCTCCACTGAATGATGTCATCGATTCTGAAGGCGACGGTGCGTTCAGCCTTGATACAGACGCTGCCGATGACCATCCGGAAATAGATAACAGCGAATACTATATCGGTGTTAATTACGGCGAAGAAAAGGCTGCTCCAGCACTGGCAGTCACAGAGTATGGAGAAGATGATTGGGAGAATTGGGATGAAGCTGTAGATGACGTAGATAGTGACGTCGAACCACTGATTGAGGATTACGAAAACGGCGAGTACACATTTGATGAGAGCGCATACGTATGTGTATTCAGGGGCGATGAGGTGCAAGATGATGATTTTAAGGAGCTGTATAAGGACTGCTTCGGAGAGGTGCCAAACATTGCCCTTGAAAACACTGATGGGAGTGCGTTGAACGTAACCGACCTGGCGGTTGATGAGGATGAAATAAAGGTTGACCAGGAAGTTGAGGTCACAGCCACTGTCGAGAACGATGGTTTCGAAAAACCAGAGGGTGAGAACCTGACGCTCAAAGTGAAACAAGAAGATGGAATCGTCACGGACTCCTATACTGTTGTCAGTTCCACTGAAGCGGACTCTGATCATTCACCGGGAGAAGAAGTTGAATACGACCTAACCTGGGAGCCAAGCGATAGCGAACACCGACAACTCGTAGATGAAATTGGGGATGAAACAGAAGTCGCCGTTGACACCGGCGCAGACACGGATTCAGCAACTGTCGACGTGGCACCAAAACAAGACCCTGATTTCAATGTCAGTGACGTCAGTCAGACGTACGACTTCGATGAAGACATGCTTACCGTTGAAGCAAACATAACCAACGAAGGATACGTTGAAGATACACAGACAGTTACTCTCAGAGCGACGGAGGGGAGTGATACGTATACGCTGACCACTGAAGAGGTCGGGGAGCTGGACGACGGTGAGTCGGATTCCATCGAACTCGTATACGAGACGAGCGACGACATCGAGGAGATCGCGCCATCCTACTTCCTTGAGGTGACGACAGCGGAGGATGTCTATGAGATTGGCTCCGCGGACGGACCAAACCTTGAGATCGACATTAGTGAGGACCAGTATATTATTGACGACGCGGAGGATGATGCTGACGCCTTCGAAGTTGAGTTTGATGTCGAAAATACCGGCGACGTTGGAGCCGAGCAGTGGCATGGGATAGAATATGAAGACAACACATACGACCCAGAGCCAGCGGAAGTTGCGGCTGGAGAAACCGAAACATTCACCCGCGAGATTGGTATCTCAGATGTTGATGCCGACAATTCAATGGCACAGGTGGAAGTGACCAACGACGATTCCGCGGATGACGTGACAGTTAGACACCAAGTACGCGAATTCGAGGTCGACCTTGATTTGGATAGCGTGTACAATGCTGAGAATGACCAGATAACCTATACCGTCGAAAACGTCGGTGAGACCGAAGGGAGCGATACCGTCGAGCTGGACGTTGATGGCGACACGATGACCGAAGAGGTAACGCTTGATGCTGGCGAAGACGAGATCTTGACATACGAGCTTGAGCGAGATGATGCTGATTCCTCCGACGTGACAGTTGAGGCCGAAACGTCCGATGATAGCGACAGTGACACCACCACCATTACTGCCACCCCAGTGCTCAACGACTGGAACTGGGACGGAGAGGGAGAGTGGAATGGCGGCTGGATTTCCGGCTATGATTTCGATCTGGATTTCACGACCGAAGTGATTGATTTAGACGACCCAGCAGAGGAAGTCAACGAAGTCACGTACTCGGTTGAGTGTGACGTGAGTGACTGGGGTACGGAAACGACAACAACGGGAGCTGACGGACAAACCGATGCATTCTGGAACAACGATGGTTCAAGTAGTGACGACGATGAGCCAGAGTGTTCAGTCACAATAAGCTTCGATACAGACGTCGATTTCCAGACAACAGACACTATCTCCCGTAACGTCGGCGGTTCCTGCTTTATTGGCCTCTGTTAACTGACTCGAAACGTTCGGTCGCTTCTTCGATGTTTCCATCCTGGGCCAGTTCAGCAGCGTCACGACCGTCCTCAGCCCCTGTGATCGCGTCTTCTAAATCAGCGGCGTAATCAAACTCTGGATCATGCAAGGCTGGAACATCATCCCCAAAAACCGATAGTGTCTCAGCGTCAAGTTCATCAAGTTGCCCCTGGGCCTTTTCAGCATGCGTCAGCACTTCAGAAAACGCCTCCTCAGCATCACTCCACCGCTCTGCTTCAAATTCTTCACTTCCCTTCTCAAAATAATAGTTGACAGCGAATACTGATTCAGTCGTAGAAAGGAACGACCGGAACGCTTCAAGCTCGCTCTCACTGTATCGAAGGTACGATTCGAGTGTCGTTTCTGCCGCCAATCCATCGCCGGACAGAGCATCATGTGTGTCCTCAAGCATCTCTCTGTGCTCGGATAGCTCCCCAAGATATTCCTCTGTCGCCGAAACCTGTTCTTCAATACGTTCCGGTGTAAGAAAGGCATCGCCAACGTCCGGCTCGAATGCGTCAAACGCATCAAGCGTATGTTCATGATCTTCGACCACCAGTTCGTAAAACTCCTCGAAGTCTTCGAGAGCTGCACTCTCTTCGGCTTCTGCGATGTAATCGTTCGCGTCCGAAATATCCTCGCGGATTTGCTCAATATCGTCACGATCGCGTTCTGTATCTGGCTCGGCCCAGTCAATCAACTCGCTGTCGAGTGACTCGAACGCTGCAATCGCTTCATCTCTCGGTGTGGGTTCAGCAGTATCGTTCTCATCCGTCGTGTCATCAGTATCATCTCCACCGAATCCCATACACCCGGCCAACACTAGAGCGCTGGCAGTACCACTCATCCCCAGGAATCCCCTTCGGTTCATACTGCCTAATAGTAGAGGGGTTAGATATTTCAATTTATGGTCGGTACAAAAAGAACTCGAAAACCGTGTGAAGTGGGCCTTTCACAAACTGGGAGAAACGTTCCAGCAGGTTTGTAAGATATCTTACTTATACGGATGTAATCCCTCGAATATATCGGAAATTGAATTATTCAATATCAATACTGATAAAATATGACGTGCAAAGAGCCAATGTTGGATACAGAGGGCATGAAAGCAGTGTTTTTGGCACTTTCAGAGCTGAGACGATTTCACCGTTACAATTAATAAAGTTGGCGGATTTATAGATGTTAATATGATGGGGGATTGCAGCGAACGGATAGATTACTCGCTTGCGAGAGTCGTAGTTGTCATGGCTCTGTCACTCGCAGCCATCGTGATGGTTGCTGGTGCTGCGGGAGCGCTCTCGGCCGAGACGCCGACAGAAACAGAAGGACAGATAGGCGACAATCAGTTGTTCAGCAACGGGGTAGAAAACGGCAACAACACAGGCCTTGCCGTTGAAGGAGACGAGATTGAACTCGGAGATGGCGTCACCGTTGATGTCCTCTCTTCGCAAGTTCACGATATAACGACCGACGAGTTGGAGGAAACTGACGTGGTGTTCGTTCCAGAAGCAACGTTTGCTCTCCACTCGGAATGGGGTGACCATTACCCTGGCTCAGGGACGGTCGATGAATTAGTCGATGCGGGAGTGCTTGAAACGGATTCCACCAGCGACATCGCAGATGAAGGGCTGGGTATCGCAATGAACGGCGTCTGGGAGTATGGCTGTGACACCTACAGTTCAATGCTAGGGATTGCAGCGGACGATGACCCGTGGTGTGGTTGGCACGAAGATATCGGCAGTCCTGCTGATGACACGACGGCAGCCCATATTGATTACCGAACGGCAGGCATTCAGGATCTCGAGTTCACGACTGGTCAACTGACCTACGATTACGAAGTCTACAGCGAAACTCACAACGAGTGGGTTGAACTCCCACGCGGAAGCGGAGAAACCTACTTCGGTGTCGGTCAGGGATACTGGGAATGGACAGACAGCACAGATGAAGAAATTATTACCGAGCTGAGTGAAGAACAACATGAAGGGTTGTACCATATCGACCTCGCTGTGTCCGACTTACCCGACTGGATTGCCCCCGACATGAACGACTGGGCGTTTGATGTCGACGAGATGGCTAATGAGCGTGTCCGGATTACATACGATGCCCCACAGGTCATCGGAGAGGGTGGCGGATTGGACGTTACCAATCAGGAGCCAGTTGACCCATGGGGTGACCGATTCGATGCAATGTTTGAGATTACTGAAAGCCTTGACCCACTGGCAGGGAGTCAGGCCGGTGTGGTGATGAACGATGAGTCGATATTCAACCCGTTCGATGGAGGTGACGAGATTGCTTCGGACGACCTTGGCGATCTGGCAGCGGACATGGACGAAAATGAAGAGTACGAGTTAACCAGCGATGACGACCTCGATGATGCTATTGAGGCCCTTTCGAATGAGCTATTCAACATCCCAGAAGATGAAGAAGAGTTAATGGACGTCTACGGCGAGTTTAATGTCTGGGATGGTGTGGAGACGGCTGAAGAGTTGCTCGAAGAGAGTTCTGCTGACGAACAGGCAATTGTTGTGTTGAGCGACGGGAAAGAGCCTGCATACGCTGAGGACGAGACCGGATTCTTTGGTGGAATCTGGGATGCAATCTCTGATCTCTGGGAAGAGGATACGCAGTTGAGCGAAAGTGAGCAAGTCGATGACAACGACGAGGTCGTTGAAGAACTAGCAGAGGATATCGACGTGCCGGTTTACACCGTTGGTCTTGGCGATACAGCAGACACATACCGTCTTGAACAGGTGCTAGCCGAGGAAACCGATGGTGAGTATTACCACGTTGATGAAGCCGGTGCACTCGCCGCTGAGTTGGGCGCTGACGGTGAAGGTGAGGTCGCGCTGGACATTAATCACCCAGAGGTAGCCGTAAACATGATCGAAGATGGTGAGACAGCATCGGTCGGCTCCGGAACATCAGCTGATCTCCACCAAGTTGAGCAAACGCTGCCGCAAGATGGCTCCGTCTCGTTCGAAATGGAAATTCGAGACTCAAGCAGTTATACCGATGAAGGCGTAGATGAATCCGCGATACAAGGCGAGAATCCGACCCAGATTGCGGATGTTCCAGTTTCGGTAACACACAACGTGGTTGAGCAAACCGGTGGCGTGACTGAGACAGTCGAAATGGACGTCCAACCAGATGGCGATGATGGTGTGTTCAAACATGGCGATGATGTCGATGAGTTGGACGATTATGTCGAAGACTACAAGACTGAGGCAATGAGTAGCCCGTCAGGTGAACTCCCGGCTGAACTCACAGACGGCGGCGAACTCGTATTGGAGAACGCTGCCCTCGTGGCGATGACTGTCGATACTGGAGAGTACAAGGGTTACACGCTTGTTTACGTCGAGTCTGACGATGAAGAGACCTTCTCAACTCAATACGACGTGAGCGTAGATGAGGATGCAATCGAAGAAGCTACTGATGATTGGTATGAAGGGCACGAAGATGATGGTGTCGTTGCTGGCGACGAGGTTACGATCCCGGTTGAAATCGAGAATCTTGGGGATGATGAAGACGATGACGGAAACGAGTTGTCAGAGATGGTTTCGGTCCGACATGGCGATAGTGGAACTCTCGATAGCGAAGAGATAGGGACAGGAGAGTTGGACAACGGAACTACCATGTGGAATGCGACCTGGGAGACGAGCGAATCCGATGGCGGCAGTTCAGAGGTGATTACAGCAAGTAGTGAGTCTATGCAGGATGAGACCGACGAGGACGTAGCTATCCTCTCGCCGTCGTTGGATATCGAAATTGACGGTGAAATCGAGGGAACTAATGTTGGCTTCGATGTCGTCGGAGATGATGTTGCAGGGGAGATTGATGAGATAGAGGAGGGTTCAGAAGATATCAAAGACAGTATGGAAATGAATATTTCCGCTGGTGATGAGGCGTACGTGACGATTCCTGTCCGCAACTACGGGCCAGTCGGTGATACTGTCGAAGTTGCCTTCGATACCGGTGAATCAGTTGAGACGGACACCGTTGAGGTCGACAGGTACGAAGACGGAGACTCTGGTCAGAATATCAGCGTCTTCCAGTACCAGCCAGGCTTCGAAGACCTCGGGTTGGACGTCGATGAACTTGACAGTTCAGGAGCAGAGGATGTGACGCTGACTGCAGAGGCATATGATCAGGAAGAGACCATGGAAATGACGCTAACGTACGATATCGACGTTGACCCATCCGAGCTGGAAGATGACGAGATCGAAACTGATCTCGATCCAATCAGCATTGACGTAGACGAAATCGAATTCGACGAATAACGTGCTCAACACCGACCTTGTCGATACTTTTTATATTTCAAAACAGGGAGTGGCCACTCAAACGCTCGGTTTGAGTAGAAACATCCGGAGAGATAGCTATGAATCGACGCCGTCAACAACCCACTGTCCGTCGACAGTTTGAAGGCTTAGTTCGACCGATTGCTCAACTATGTCTCCACCGGCATCCTCGAACGTAAACTCGACAGCGACCACAGCGGTTGTCGCGTCTTGTTCGAGGGTATCGATGAGTTCGTCTGACAAGGCAGGTACCTGAACGAGTTCTTCGACCAGACTCTCTCCTTCTCCGAACCCTTCGCGTATGTACTCAGCAATGACCGAATCGATTGCAGCGTCGTCGTTTGGCCCCGTCTCTTTGAGGTCATCAAAGAGATTCTCCACAGTGACCGTCGGTGAAACTGAGGGGCTTTCCTCGCCAGCGATTTCCCAGTCCCAAATCCGCCACTCATTATCCTGCACGTGAAGTTCGAACATGATCGTGGTTTCGGTGTCACCGCCCGTCGGCTCTACGGTAGTTTCAACCGAAACTTCGTCGGCTGATTCGCTTTCGATCTCTTGAGAAACGAGTTCTATGCTTGGAAGCGCCAACTGCTCGTGATCTCCCGCATCGACACGGGGGCCATCCGGGTGGTGCAACTGCTCGTAATGATCCTGGTCTCCATCACGCGCAGCCTCAATGAACGCTTCAACGGTTGCCGTTGCTTCATTCGTGTCAGGCAGCTCCTCACCGGTCTGTCCGTCGTCATGACTCTCAGTTTCACCATCCTCCTCCTCAGTATCATCCTCGTCATCACTTCCGAAACAACCAGCAATAGAACCCGAGATAACTACCCCCACGGTTCCGAACAACTGGCGTCGAGTCGTTTGCTTCCTTTTCATACGTTTTCCCCCTGACGTTGCCTGAACAGACAACAGTCGGTCTATGCACAAATTATAGGTAAGTCCATTTAACTATTCGCCCACGTACCAGACCGCTTCGGTACCGGATGGCTGTGCTCCTTTGAGAATATATTTATATACCACTTCCCTTAACCAGAGGTAAACACACGCTCTGTGTGTCTCCACTACTCATGCAAGGAAATCACGAACAGCAGGCATACGACAGGGGTATCA
>SL_4KL_010_BRINEDRAFT_10001574_pt1 | contig 12637 bp, 11 predicted proteins | sample SodLak_010_BRINE_2_FD_10664 | JGI IMG/M metagenome (IMG submission 10664)
AAAAAACGGAAACCCGTTCAGTCCGCCGTGGCGGCCTCCGGCGTCTCCTCGCGGTAGTGTTCCGCGATGAGGTCCTCGTCGATCCGGTTGAGTTCTTCCTTGGGGAGCATCGAGAGCAGGTCCCAGCCGACGTCGAGGGTCTCCTCGATGGCTCGGTTGGTGTCGTAGCCCTGCTGGACGAACTCGTTTTCGAACCGGTCGGCGAAGTCGAGGAACTTGTTGTCCCGTTCGGTCAGCGCCTCGCGACCGACGATGTTCACGAGGTCACGCAGGTCCTCACCCTCCGCGTACGCGGCGTATAGCTGGTCGGAGACGTCGGCGTGGTCCTCACGGGTGAGGCCCTCGCCGATCCCGTCGTCCATCAGCCGCGACAGGCTGGGTAAGACGTTGATCGGCGGCTCGATCCCCTGGCTGTTCAGCGATCGATCGACGATGATCTGGCCCTCCGTGATGTACCCCGTCAGGTCGGGAATCGGGTGGGTGATGTCGTCGGAGGGCATCGTCAGGATCGGGATCTGGGTGACCGAACCCTCACGACCCTCGATTCGACCCGCGCGCTCGTAGAGCTGGGCCAGGTCGGTGTACATGTACCCGGGGTAGCCACGCCGACCGGGGACCTCCTCGCGGGCCGCCCCGATCTCGCGCAGCGCCTCACAGTAGTTCGTGATGTCCGTCAGGATGACCAGTACGTGATACCCCTTGTCGAAGGCGAGGTACTCCGCGGTGGTCAGGGCAAGTCGCGGCGTGACCGTCCGCTCGACGGCGGGGTCGTCCGCGAGGTTCATGAAGACGACCGAGCGCTCGAGGGCGCCGGTGCGTTCGAAGTCCGCCATGAACTCGTTTGCCTCCTCCTGGGTGATCCCCATCGCGCCGAAAATGACGGCGAACTCCGAGCCCTCCTCGTCGTCTTCGTCGGACTCATCGACGTCGTCTTCCTCCGGGACCGTCGCCTGACGGGCGATCTGGAGCGCGAGGTCGTTATGGGGCAGCCCCGAGCCGGAGAAGATCGGGAGCTTCTGCCCGCGAACGAGGGTGTTCATGCCGTCGATCGAGGAGACACCCGTCTGGATGAATTCCTCGGGGTACTCACGCGAGTACGGATTGATCGCCGCACCGACGATGTCTCGACGTTCGTCCGGGACGATGTCGGGGCCGCCGTCGATCGGATTCCCCGATCCGTCCATGACCCGGCCGAGGAGATCCTCGGTGACGGGCATCTTCATCGTCTCGCCCAGGAAGCGAACCGAGGCGTTGCGGTCGATGCCGCCGGTCCCCTCGAACACCTGGATCGAGACCAGTCCGTCGCTCGATTCGAGTACCTGCCCGCGCAGGGTCCGTCCGTCCGGCGTCTCGATCTCGACGATCTCGTCGTAACCGACGGGTTCGTCGACCTCGGCGAACACCAGCGGGCCGCTGATTTCGGTGATGGTTTGGTATTCTTTCATGGCTATGGTTTAGTACAGGTCTCGAAGTTGGCTCTCGAGGTCGCTCTCGAGGTCGTCGATGAACTCATCCCACGCCTCGGCGGTTCCCATCCGGTTGAGTCGCGGCGCGGCGTCGGCCTCCTGGATCTCGTCGACGGGCACGCCAGCGTCGAGCGCGCTGAACGCCTCGTCGTTGAACGTTCTGATCGCCTGCAGCATCCGGTAGGTCTTCTGGGGCTCGCAGTAGGTGTCCACGTCGTGGAACGCGTTCTGCTGGAGCCACGCCTCACGCAGGTAGCGAGCGACCTCGAGGGTCAGCTGCTGGTCCTCCGGCAGGGCGTCTTTGCCCACCAGCTGGACGATCTCCTGGAGTTCGTCCTCCTCGTCGAGGACGTCGACGGCCCACTGGCGAACCTCGGGGTAGTCTTCGGCGACGTTGTCGCGGAACCAGGGATCCAGTTGCTGGCGATAGAGCGAGTACGACTCGTTCCAGTTGATCGACGGGAAGTGTCGGCGTTCGGCGAGGTCCGCGTCGAGCGCCCAGAACGTTTTGACGATGCGCAGCGTGTTCTGGGTGACCGGTTCGGAGAAGTCCCCGCCCGGTGGCGAGACGGCGCCGATGACCGAAATCGACCCCTCGCCGCCGTTGATGAGGTTGAACTTGCCAGCCCGCTCGTAGAACTCCGAGAGCGCGGCGGCGAGGTACGCGGGATACCCCTCCTCACCGGGCATCTCCTCGAGTCGGCTCGAGATTTCGCGCATGGCCTCGGCCCACCGCGAGGTGGAGTCGGCCATCAGCGCGACGTCGTAGCCCATGTCCCGGAAGTACTCCGCGATCGTGATCCCCGTGTAAATACAGGACTCACGCGCGGCGACCGGCATGTTCGAGGTGTTCGCGATGAGGCAGGTCCGACTCATCAGCGGCTTCCCGGTCTTTGGGTCCTCGAGTTCCGGGAAGTCCTCGATCACTTCGGTCATCTCGTTGCCACGCTCGCCACAGCCGACGTAAACGACGATGTCCGCGTCGGACCACTTGGCGAGCTGGTGCTGGGTGACCGTTTTCCCGGAGCCGAATGGGCCGGGGATCGCCGCGGTGCCGCCCTTGGCGATCGGAAACAGGCCGTCCTGGACGCGCTGTCCCGACACCAGCGGCTCGGTCGGCGTCTGCTTCTCGTTGGCCGGTCGCGCCGATCGGACGGGCCACTCCTGGTGCATCGTGATCGTTTCGCCGGTGTCGAGTTCGGCGACCGTCTCCTCGACGGTGAACTCGCCGGCCTCGATCGAGGTGATCTCACCACCGTCGATATCCGGCGGGACCATCACCTTGTGGGTGATGCTCTCCGTTTCTGGCACTTCACCGATGATGTCACCGGACTCGACGGTGTCGCCGACCTCGACGATCGGGGTGAACGCCCAGGTTCGCTCGAGGTCGATCCCCGGGGCGTCGACCCCGCGGTCCAGGAACGCCGACTGCATCTTCTCCTCGAGCTCGTCGAGCGGGCGCTGGACACCGTCGTAGATGGTGTCGAGCAGACCCGGTCCGAGGTCGACGCTGAGCGGCTCGCCCGTGTTCGTGACGGGTTCGCCGGGGCCGACGCCGGAGGTCTCCTCGTAGACCTGAATCGTGGTCAGGTTCCCTTCGATCTCGATGACCTCGCCCATCAGCCCTTCCTCACCGACGTAGACGACGTCGTTCATCCGGGCGTCGAGGTCCGTGGCGGTCACGACCGGACCGCTCACGCTTTCGATTACACCGCCTTCGTCGACGGATTCTGTGTCTGCTTGGCTCATAGGTTATGCGTTGTCCTCGTCCATCAGATCGATCCCGATGGCTCGTTTGATCTGTTCACGCAGGCCGCCGCCGCCACTCGAGCCGCTCCCGATGGTGACGACGACCGGTTCGACGCTCGTCTCGACGTTCGAGCGAACGTTCCGCGAGAGATGTTCGAGGTCGCCCTCGTGCATGACGACGATGCCGACGCCCTCGTCCTCGAGAACGCCGGTGACCGCCTCGTCGAGACGGTCGTCTTTCTCATCGTCCGGCACGTTCGCGAACTCCCTGACGCCAGCCAGTCGAAAGCCCGTCGTGAACTCCGGGCTGCCGACGACGGCGATTTCCTGACTTTGGCTCATAGGATCACCAGTTCCTCCTCGATCTCCGTTTCGGTTAGCCCGACTTCACGACCTCGAGCGATCGCACGGATGTTCTCGACCTCGCGTTCCTTCGCGAGGATGTACGAGAGGACCGCGGAAATAGAGACGGGGTAGATGCTCGAGAGCCTGTCGGCGTACTCGAGTAAGGCCGCCTCCAGGGCGTGCTCGAACTGGATCAGGCTCTCGGCGTCACGCAGCCGGTCGAACGCGGTCGAGAGGCGGTCGCCGTAGCGTTTGTTCTCGGCGATGTGATCGACGAGTTCGTCGTACTCGCCGACGAGTCGGCTGAGTTCCGACTCGGTGAACAGGACGCCGCCATCGATGTAGTACGCCGCTGGGTCGAGGTCGGCACCGCTGCGGGCCAGCCGAAGCGCGTTCCGGGCGTTCCGGAAGTCGATCTCGGCCTGCAGGAACTCGACGTAGAGGGCGTTGGGTCCCTCGGTTGGCCGGCCGAGGTCGTCGAGCAAGTGCTCGTAGAACTCACGGTCCAGCGCGTTCTCGAGTGGGACCAGCGCGCCTGTCTCCTCGTAGTCCTCGAAGGCCCCGCTGAGGGCATCGTAGAAGTCCGTGCCGTAGAGCACGTCGATCGCGTCCTCGATGCTGTCGACCTCGACCAGCCGATCGAGCGTCGAATCGGGCAACTCACCCGCACGGATGAGGTCGGTCTGGATGGTCTCGGGATCGGTATCGGTGTAGATTCCACGGATGATCGTCTTCAGGTTCCAGACGTCGAACTTCCGGAGGTAGCGGGCGATCCGATCGTAGACCGTGCCGTCCGACCACTTGAGCAGGTCGTCGAAGTGACGCGCCAGATTGCGGTTGAGCGCGTACTCGATCAGATCGACCCCGGAAAAGCGCGTCCCGAGTTCGTTGATTTCGCGGTCGTACTCGGTCTCCTCCATGAACCGTGCGATGCCGCTTGGCCCCATCCGGATCAGTTTGCGGTAATCCTCCTCGGCAAAGAGCGACGCACGGCGTGATCGAACGCGGGCGTTGACGTACTCCGGATTGGAGGCGCCTGTACTCATTGTTCGAAGAGGGTGTCGCTGATCTCCCGAAGGTTCTCCTCCCAGACGGCCTCGAGCACCGAGTCGAAGGTGTTGTTGACCCGAACGCGGGATCCGTCGCTCTCGACGACGACACCACCAAGACAGTCGTACTCGCCGGCGTAGCTGTAGCCGTCGTAGGCGTCGTCCTCGAGGATCGACTCGATGAGGGACTCGTCTTCGCCCCGAGCGTAGACGCGGACGTCGTCGCCCGCCTCGAACTCCACGCTGGCGGCCTCGAGCAACGAGCGCGTGAGTTGTTCTCGCTCGTCGCCCTCGAGGGCAGCGAGTTTCGCCTCGACTTCCTCGTGAACCGTTCCGAGGACGTCTCGACGAGCCTCCAGGCGCTGTTGTTTCGCCTCCAGTTTTGCACTGGAGAGACGCTGTTCTCGAAGCTGCTCGATCTCGCGATCGACCGCACGCTCGGCATCCTCGAGGATCTCCTCGGCGTCATCCTCGGCCGCCTCGATGAGCTCCTCGGCCCGAGCGTCACCCTCGGCGCGTATCTCCTCCGCACGCGCGTGGGCTTCTTCTCTAATGTCCTCGACGACGGTATCCAGACTCATTGTGAGAGGGTGGTCGTTCAGACCAGGAAAATGACGACGATCGCGAAAATGACGAGTGTCTCGGGCAGCACCGTCATCACGATACCGGGAACGAACATGTCGTCGTCTTCGGCGATCGCACCGACTGCGGCGGCACCGATCCCTCGCTCTGCGTACCCCGAGGCGAGTGCGGCCAGACCGACGGCGATGGCGGCAGCGGCGTTGGAGTAATGATCCGCGACTTGTTCGTCGAATTCGTTCGTCTCGGCCGCTTCCAGTGCAAATTGTGCGAGTTCAGGTCCGTTTTCGATCATGTTTGGTAATATCCGCGGTGGGTTGTAACGTCCGAACAAGCGTATCTGTCGGTGCGCCCCCTATAAAACTCTCGAAAGAATTCGACAGCGCTAACCCGTCTCACCCGGGTTTGCGCCTCTTTTCGCCCAAGAACAGTCGCTGGTCGAGACACCAGTTGGGAGTGTCGTCGTGAACGGGAGACGCGGTCGCGTCAGTCGGCCGCTCGTGTGGCAACCTCGCCGCTTTCCTGACCGAACGGTTCGTACTCCTCGCCACCGCCCTCGTAGAACTTCTGGAAGAACTCGACGTACTCGAGACGGAGCATCTGGATGCCCGCCGCGGTGATGCCGAGCAGGAGGACGAGGATGTGCCCGAGGACGAACACGACGACAGCCAGCAGCAAGAAGACGATCGTCACGAGGAAGAAGTCGGCGTTGAGGCCGAGCCAGAGTAGCCCCTCGAAGGCGACGTCGCCCTGGGCCGCCGGCTCCTCGAAGAGCGCAAAGTTGGTGTAGCCGTCGGGAGTGTCCCAGGCGCCGAAGACGAGCAGGTTGACCGCGAAGGCCATCCCACCCTTCGCGAGCAGGACGGCGACCATCCGCAGATACGAGAGGACGTGCCCGAAGGCGTACGCCGGGGTCTCGAACATCCCGGCGATGCCCTCGCCAAAGCCGACCATCACGAAGCCGACGAAGAACATCACGAGCCCGATGATCCCGACGATTTCGGGGACACCGGCGAAGCCGACGAACTCGTAGAGGACGGCCTCCTCGCCGGTGCCGACCAGGAACTCGGGTTTCTCGCCCGAGAACGCCATGTCGTCGGGCAGGAACCCGATACCGTGGTCGATGCTGCCCGCATCGGCGTGGGCAAAGATCCACAGGAACAGGCCGTTCATCGCGAGGATCCACGAGAACTTCTCGTACATCGCGGCCTTGAGCCCGTGGCTCAGCTCGTTGATGAAACCCAGGACGAGCCCGATATTGAGGTGGACCAGCCCGAACACGAGGCTGAGGATGATCCACAGCAGGGCCCACTCGGTCGTCTGGAGCCCCTTCGTCAGGACGCCGGCCCCCGCGAGTTCGAAGAAGCCGTAGAGTCCTTCGGGGACGAAATCGACCATGTGAACGCCGAAAATGTCGTCGTAGAGCCAGCCGAAGAGGATCGTGAAGACACCGGCCCAGATCCCGATCGTCCCCAGGGCCTTCCCTGCGTCGGAGTCGAAGAGTTTCCAGCAGCCATAGCCCATCAGCATGTAGAGGATCCCGTAGCCGATGTCCCCGATCATGAACCCGAACGCGAACGGGTACGTGAGGAACACCAGCAAGGTGGGGTCGAGTTCGCTGTACTTGGGCTGGCTGACCATCTTCACCAGTAACTCGAAGGGTTTCGCCGGCGTCAGGTTGTTCAGGATGACCGGCGGCTGGTCGTCCATTGTCAGCGTCTCGTCGCCGTAGTCGGCGCCAGCCACACTCGACCCACCCGCACCGCCAGCACCACGACCGCCGTCGGTCGCGGCTTTCACCGGCTCGGGGTCTGCGTCGGTAGGTTCGTCCTCGTCTCCGACATCGAGGGTGTCTCCGTGACCGTCCTCACCGTCTCCGTGGGCGTGGTCGTCGTGGACGTCCTCGTAGGCCGCCCGCTCGAGTTCCTCGATCTCGACGCTGTCGCCGACGGCACCGGTGAGCGCGGCGACGAGCCGATCGTACTCCGCGGTCGGGACCCAGCCCTCCGCAACGAACGCGCGGTTGGTCGTCGCGAACTGCAGGGGGGCGTCGGCTTGCTGAGCCTCGATGGAGAGTGCCCGTTCGATCCGAAGCAGGAACTCGCCGTGTTCGAACCGCACCTGCTCGAGATCCACGTCGATCTCCTCGAGGTCGGCTTCGAGGTCCCGCCGCTGGTCCTCGAGATCGGCCACGTACGCTTCGGGGTGCTTGTCGGTCTCGGGGACCTCGTAGCGGGTGAACTCGAGGCCGACGAGGGCGTCGTCGATGATCCCTTCGGGGTCGTCACCGGTTGGCGCAGCCACGATGGCCACGACGTCCCCGCCGGTGAACGTCTCGTAGGCTCGAATCCCGTCGGCAGCCTCGAGTGCGGTATCGACGTCGGCGTGGTCGCCCGCACCGACGAGAATGTCGACCGAGTCGTACCCCGATAGCAGATCGAGGTCGATTCCGAGTTCGGCGAACGGTTCGATGCGGTCCAGGCGTTCCCCGACTTGCCTGAGTTGGTTCCGGATCTCGTCTCGTTCGTCGTCGAGCGCGTTGACCTGCGTTCGAACGTCCTCGAGACGGTCCCCCCAGCCGTCTTCCAGTTCGGCGCGGTCGGCCGACCCCTCAAGGCCGAGCGTGCTCTCGAGGGCGCGAACGGTGACGAGTTTCTCGGCGGCCTCGTCGGCCCCCTCGAGTGGGTTGCCGTTGTCGAATCCGGGCCAACTGCCGTCGTAATCCGAGAGATGCACCAGGTGCAACTCGTGGATGGTTTCGATGACCGTCTCCAGGACGCGTTTGGAGCCGGTCACCGAGACCTTGCTCATCTGCTCAGGTCTGAGCATTGACGTCCTCCTGGAACAGTTCGACGACGTGGTCAGTCACCTCGCCCACGTTCGTCTTCGCGCGGTCGGCGAGTGCCTCACGCTCCTGTTTTCCTTCCCGGAGCACGCGTTCACACTCGGCGTCGATCTCCTCGCGAGCGGCTTCGAGTTCGCGCTCTTTGAGGGCTCGCGCCTCCTCTTCGGCCTCGGTGCGAATCTCCTCGGCGCGTTCACGAGCCTCGGCGATACGTTCGTCACGATCCTGCTCCGCGAGCGCGACGATTTTGTCGGCCTCTTCCTCCGCCGACGAGAGCTGTTTGAGAACCTCTGGCCTCGGCATAGTCTAAGCAGACGAGAGTTGCTCCAGCGCGTATAAGGTAGTTGCGATAGTCGATGGACAACGGCCCCTGTGTCGCCCGTAGTCGAGGAGCCGGGGTCGACCGCCACGAGGACCCCGCAGTCGTCACTCGCGAGGACGGTCTCCGCGATGGACAGACCTATCACCGCAGACTGGTAACCAGAATGCAATGGGTATTCTCGAGAACAAGGCTCGGGCGCGGCTGTTCTATAAGTACCTCTCGCAGGTGTACGACCAGATCAACCCCTTCATCTGGAACGAGGAGATGCGAACGGAGGCTCTCGACCTGCTCGATTTCGAGAACGCCGAGATGGTCCTCGACGTCGGCTGTGGAACGGGCTTTGCCACCGAGGGTCTCCTCGAGCGTGTCGACACCGTCTATGGGCTCGACCAGAGCGAACACCAACTCGAGAAGGCCTACGCCAAGTTCGGCAGGACCGACGGTCCCGTCCACTTCCATCGCGGGGACGCAGAACGACTCCCGTTCAGGACGGACACGTTCGATATCGTCTGGTCGTCGGGTTCGATCGAGTACTGGCCCGAACCCGTCCTCGCGCTCCGGGAGTTCAACCGTGTGCTCAAGCCCGGCGGACAGGTGCTCGTCGTCGGTCCGAACTACCCCGATAACCCCCTCGCCCAGGTGCTGGCCGACGCGATGATGCTGTTTTACGACGAGTACGAGGCCGACCGCATGTTCAAGCAGGCCGGGTTCGACGACGTCCGCCACCTGTTCCAGGGGCCATCCTACGAACCCGAGGTGGCGATTACGACGGTCGCTCGAGCGCCCGAGCGCTGAGCTGGCGGGCTACGGGCTGTCCCCCTCAACAGGCAACCGCAACCAGGTCGGCGATGAGCTCGCCGCTCTCTGTCACCTCCACTCGGACGACGTCACCCTCCTCGAGCCCTGGCTCGTTCGTCGAGGCCAGCGTGAGTGTCGCCGTCTCACCCGGTTCCCACCGCTGGTCGCCGGCGGCGTTGAACGGTCCGTCTGGAGCCGTCCGGTATCCCGGTGCCCCGACGAACGGGATGGGGGGCTGATGAGACAGTTCCTCGTCGGCAATCTCGACCGCCAGGTCGACGCCGTCGACGTCGATCGGTGGCCCGGCCTCGTGCTCGAATCGGAGTTCGTCAGCCTCCGCATCTGCCTCGAGTGCAAGGTTCGGTGTCTCGGTCCCGAGCATCGGCGTCGCCGGGGTCGAGATCCCACCCAGTGCGAACGCGACCGTTCCGGCGAGGATGACGGTGATGGCGACCAGCAAGACGGTGCCGACGACGGGGCTGAGACCGCGGCCCGAGGTCGGAGCTGAGCCTCGGTGGGCCCGACGGTGCAAGTTCGAGCGTGCGGAGGGATCCGAACCGTGTGTCGACACAGCACGCTCTGGTCCCGTCCTCGAATATAAACGTCAGGTCGGTCGTGTCGATGGTATAGTAGCCACTGCACGTCATTGCACACCTGATCGCCAGACGAGTCGGCGATCAGTGTGTGAATCGTTTCAGTTGTTACCATAACGGCAGCGAAGACACTGCGTTCACGGAGGGACAGCGTCACGTATTCTCGGATGTCCGCCACGGGATCGGCACTCGGCGGTACGTTGGTACACCGTTCCGTATCAAACGGTCTGCGGTGACGTGACCGGCGAGTACCGACTGGCGACGAGCAATTACCGTGAAGAGACCCAAGAGCCCGTCTTAGTCCGCGACTGTGCCCTCGACCTCGTCGACCCCCGATACGGCCTGGATGTCGTACGGACCGATCGGCTGGGCGATCCAGACGGTCCCGTCCGCATCGGTGTCACCGATCGGTTCGCCATCGATTGAGATCGTCGCCTCGACCGGTTCGTCGGTCTCGGCATCGCTCACGTTGACCAGCGCAGGTCCGTGTCCGGGCGTCCGCTCGAGGGTCAGTTCGAGGCCGTCGTCAGTCCAGGTCTCCTCGTGTTCGATGGGCAGCGCAGCCACCGAGAGTTGCTGGAACTCGCGAGTGACGCCCTCGGTTGTGCCGTCGACGTAGGCATCGAGGCTACCCTGCTGGTGATCGACCTCGACTCGGTAGTGGTTCGTCGAACTGATGCTGGCGACGGTGATACTCGTCGACTCGTCGATCGCGTAGGGATACAGCTCCTCAGCGTAATCCGTCGCGGCACTGGCGGAGCCGATCTGATCCACCCCATCCGCCTCGCGGTGATCGAACCGGACGACCTCCGAGAGGTAGTTCTGGTTGGAGACCATCGACAACCGATAGCCGGGCTCGGCGGTTTCGATCGTGATGGAGCCCTCGTTATCAGTGGTGAACGATCCGGCCAGATCACTCCTGAGGAGGCTCCGATGGGCGTCCAGTTTGTTCGTCAGGGCGCGCGTCTCGTCGGCGATGGAGTAGCCGGGCACCTGGGCGGCATCGTTCTCGAGGGCCAGCAGGTGGAAACTGATCTGATCGGCCGTCTCGTAGTTTCGCACCAGCGTCCGAAGGAGCTCCCGATCACTCATGTCGCCGCTGGCGTGGGTCCGAACGGCGTCCTGTTCGCGCTCGTGAAGCGTCTCGATCTGGTCGTCGATCGTGTCGAGGTATGCTTCGATCAGTGCCTCACGCTCGTCGGTGTCTTCGGCCGCCTCGAACGCCTGCTCGAACGCGTGGCGTTCGTAATCGATCCGCAACTCATCGTCTGTTTTCGCGACTGTCGTGGCGAAGTCCGTTCCCGGCTGGTGGAACGCTCGCTGGATATCGACACCGGAATCGAGCAGTTGTCGATTCGTCGTCCCCTCGAGTTCGAGGAACCCGTTACCGTGCTGGCTCGCCTCGAGACTGCTAGTCCCGGTCGTGTCCGTGGAGGGCGCTTCAGCGCTGGCCTGGGGACCGCCCGTGGCGAGGGCAAGGGCGGGCAGCGAGCAGACCAACACCAACGCGAGGAGGGCGGCGGTCGCGTTGTTCATCTGGCGGGTAATGGACCCCCTGATACAAAAACCGGTCGTTACTCGCTTCGATCCGCTGTCACGACGCCTGGCGCGATGCAAGGGGGCCGTTCCTCGTGCGGTCAGACGATTTGAGCACGGAGTAACAGCCGCTTTATCGATGGAAAGGGTTTTTTCCTCTCGCGGTCACGCTGTGAGACGTATGCGGTTTCCCCGCGTTAGCACTCTCGCCCTCATTGCCCTCCTCGTCGCCTCCCTCGCTGCCGGCGTCGTCGTGGCCGCTCCATCCGCGTCCACCGCGGTCGCCACGTCACCTGATGGCGACGGCCACGCCCTCGTGGCAGACACCGACCAGAGGACGTCGGATTCGATGGACGCTGACGAGACCGCCTCGGATCTCGAGCCCGCCGACCCCGCTCAGCGTATCGAGGTCAACGTGACCGAGAGCGGCGACGCCATCTGGAGTATCGAGGCCCGATTCCTCCTCGAGAACGAGTCCGAGGAGGCCGCCTTCCGGGAGTTCGCCGATGCCGTGGTCGGCGGGGAACGCGACGCAGGCCACAACGAGGGGCTGTACGAGGAGTTCCTCGAGCAGGCTGAGGCGGCGACCGACCGGGAGATGGCGATCAGCGACGGGGGCTATGCGGACCCACGGGTCGAAACAGTTGAGCGTGAGGGTGACGGCGACGAACCCACCACGGAGACCATCGGTACCATCGCGTACACGTTCACCTGGGAGGACTTCGCCGAAACAGACGAGACCCGAATTTACGTCGGTGACGCCTTCGAATCACCGGACGGCGGGACGTGGTTCCCCGAGCTGGACAGCGCCCAGCAGTTGGTGATGCAGATTCCGGACAACTACGCCTTCGAGACTTCGCCGCCAGTCAGTACCGAGAACCGGATGCTGATCTGGGACGGTCCACACCAGTTCGGCGACGGCGAGCGCGAACTGGTCCTGTTGCGCGGGGACACCGACGGTGACGGCGACGACCAGCCGCCACCCGGCAACGGTGACGGCGACCCGGGCGACCCATCCGAATCCGACCTCCCCCTCCTGGGACTCGTCGGGGCGTTTCTCGTCGCAACAGCGGCGCTCACCGGCTACGCCCTCGTTCGTCGGAGTGAGGCGGACTGGATCCCTGCGCCACTCGCCGGCGTCGGTGACGATCAGGATGGCGGTGACGATAACGAGAGTGGGACGAGCGCGGCGGCAGACGAACCCGAAGAGACCGGGGCTATCGCCGAGGCAGGCGCCGCGGCTGGCGCGACAGACGCCGACGAGGAGATCGATCCCGAGTTGCTGAGCGACGAGGAACGGGTGTTGCGACTGCTCCGGCAGAACGGTGGTCGGATGAAACAGGCGACGATCGTCA
>SL_4KL_010_BRINEDRAFT_10001577_pt1 | contig 12616 bp, 15 predicted proteins | sample SodLak_010_BRINE_2_FD_10664 | JGI IMG/M metagenome (IMG submission 10664)
GCTTCTCGCCTCTATCTATTATCTCTGCTGCAGCTTCTTTGACATGTCTAGCTCTCTTCATACTGGTCNCTAATCATATATGTGAGCTGTTTAGGTGTAAAGCCTTCGACCAGTCCCGGGTCGTTAACGAAGTCGGTATCGTATGTCGCGACTACCGCATCTACGTCTCTAGCCAGTTTTGAAAGTGTTCTGTCTTCTTCAGGCCTTCTCTTCTGGGGATGTCTGCCGTTTTTCGTGGCTCTCTTCACTTCTCCGTATGCTCTTGATACAGGTAATGTAGAGGTGTTTCTCTCCATGAAGTCGAACAGAGACCCTCTTATAGTTGTCTGGGCAGCCTTCTTATCAGGATATCTCGGCTCCTCGATATGTGCAAGAGATGTTCTAAAAAGATTGTCTGGCGTATAGATATCTACACCGTGTTCCAAAGCTTCTTCAACCATGTTATAGAGATCTACTAAGGTTTCTGTGTCAGAGTAGATTCCTGTTTCCTGGTCCCAGTTCTCCTCGAACTCTTCTCCCATCAGCTCTCTTAGCTCCTGTTTCTCGCTTTGTTCGAGACAGGTTTCTACATCCCATTCTGTCCTCTGTATTCCATGTATTACAGGATTGTAATCTATGAGTATTGCATTCGCCTCCCTAGGATTAAAGTTTTGATAGAAGGTTTTGTTCAGGTTGGCGTTTGAAACGTTCATTTCGTTAGCTGTATACACCAGTGCTGCATCCGCAGGATTTGTGGACATCAGTAATAGAATCTTGAGTCGTTTAAATTAAAACGTTATCCCTTATAGGAAGAATGATAATACAGGAGTCCAAAAACCAGTGTTATGGACCCGGAAGAAGTACTGGACGAGATCGAGCACGAGGTAGAGATAGCCGAACACGATCTCGAAGAGCTTGAGGAAGGTTCGGAGACCTCAAAACAGAGACATGAGACGGCCGAAAACCTTCTACAGGAGATACATGAACAGATAGACTTTCTGAGAGAGGTAGCAGAGGATGGAAACCAATAAAAATTTTTATACACGTCATTAAAACAGGTGTTTTAGACAAATGAAAAGAATGGATAGACGCGACAGGTTCGACGGCTTCTTCGACCAGATGCAGAACATGTTCAACCAGTTCCAGAACTATGGAAACCTTGACATAACCTCTGGGGTAGCAGTAAACATCAGGGAAGAAAACGGCAAGGTAGTGCTCACAGCCGACCTTCCGGGCGTACAGAAAGAGGACATCAGTCTGAAGGCCGATGAGAACGGTGTTGAGATAGCTGCAGAGAGCGAGCAGGAGATCAAAGAAGAGAACGAGAAATATCTCAGAAGGGAAAGAAGCTCACGAAGATACAACAGAAGAGTGGCTTGGCCGAAAGACGTCGACCCCGAAACAATCAAGGCAAAGTACGAAGACGGCGTTCTAACGGTAGAAGCAGAAAAGGTTGAAGAGGACGACAGCGAATGGGATGTGGAGATAGAGTAGACCTATAACATACCGTACATATTTAACCTTCTCTCTTATTACCTCTAACTAATGAACAGGGTTCAGAACGGTCCAAACCTATCAACACCCTCAAAAAAACCTGTAAAACGCACAGGGTGCCGATTCTGACCGTTCAGGAAAACCTTTACGAACCTGAAGATATAGAGCTATCCAACAACTACAACGTTCTCAACATCTCGGAGATCCATGCCTTCGAAGAGACCGACAGAAGAAGCCGTTACTGTGAGAACATAGGAAACCAGATAGACAGCTACGCCAAACATTACGGTATCGATGAAATCTGGATCCTAGGAGACACAGGGACATTCGACGATGTATACAATATTCTAACAAATATAGAAGAGGACGTTCCTTTAAAGCTGGTTGCAGGAGACGAAGATAAGAAAAAATCGAACGAAAACCGGCGTACAGGATGGATGAGACAGATCAATAGTCCTGAAGCATTTGACGTCGATCTCGACTATGAGATCTTTGACGAAGGGTTTGAAACAGAGATAGAGGGATTCAAGATACAGGCAGCACACCACCCTCACGCAGACGCTAGAGACGACTACCTCGCGATTCCAGACTATAGAGACTCCGAGTTCCTGGAAAGCCTTTTCTCAGTAGACAAAGATACTAACCAGAATACTTTAAACGAGATACCGCCAAGTCTCAAGGACTCAGACATATTCGTCTACGACCATGTACATATGCCTTACTCCCGTTCAGTAGAGGACAAGATACTGCACGGTCTTGGAGGAAGAAGATACAACTATATGAGAGATACCGAGGCTATGCCTACTAGAAGCCTACATATCTCATCTTTCGAGGATGACCGGGTTCATACTCTTCATTTCGACGCCGAACACGACGAGATCTTTGAACATCTACTTTTCGATAAGGGAGATGGTGAGTTCGAGAGATACGATGTTCCGACACCTTCCGGACACAACAACAGTATCTACTACAAGCCCCTGCAGTCAAGGTTCCACAACGACCATATAAGACGCGAAGCCTGGGAGACAGAAGAGGACTTGCCTAAGCTCTGGATAGAAGATTAACTAGTTTCGACTCTTCCTCAAGATCTATACTGTAACCAAATTTTCTGACAGTCTCTAGGTTTGTCCGAAGATGATTTGTAGACTTTAAACCGTTTAAAACACTTTCTGAACCTGTTAAAAACGTTATCAGCTGGTCTCCCATATGTTTGTCTACTGTAGAATCTGATGCGTGAAACTTTTTGAAGTTCTGTACGGCTTCCTTTGCCACTTCTTCCGATCTTTTTCCCCTCTCACCGAGAACATCAAAGCCTGCTACACTGTTTTCATAGACTGCTTTAACAAGTATTGTTGACCCTGGAGAAGCCGTATCTGTATACAAACTGTTTTTGTCGAGAGGTACCGACATATAAGAGTTTTTCAGTATTCTTGCTGCTTCATCCGCCTGTCTATCCGCAACTCTCTGTTCTTTAAGCTCTTTAGATGCTTTACTGTGTACTTCGATTCTTTCGAGCGATCCTCGGTCCTCTAGTTTAAACCGGTTTATATCAGACTTTTCAAGATTGAGGGTTGCTTCTCCTCCGCCTTTAGGATAGTAGCCGGTCCTATCTACTTTTAGCTCTGCTTTCAGTCCATGTTCTCTGAGCAGAGGAAGTTTGACCTGTTTAAGGTACTGGATGGTCGGAGACCATTTGACATCGGTCCCTCCTTTCACAGTAAGTCTTAATCCGGTCTTCCTAGCTAGAGGTAGAACTGTATCTAGAAGCAGTGTAATGCTTCCTGCGGTTCCGATGTTGACTGTGAAAGAGTCTTTTTCAAGGGTCTTAGGTTTAAACTCTAGTGTTTCTGCACCGTTTTCTGCTCCCTTGACTTCGGCGTCTGTCAGTCTTTGAACGGTTTCAGCGGCTTTGAGATGCTGGTTTTTCAGTCCCGGGTTGGGTCTTGATCCTCTAATGTTTCTGATACGGAAAGATCTCTGCTCTAAGGAGGAAAGCGTTAGAGCTGTTCTAAGTATCTGTCCTCCGCCTTTCTCACCGTTGATCTCTATCATACGTACGGATAGTTTTGTAAAGTTTTGAAACTTAACACGGTTACTGATGGAGAGTTTTGAGCAGTCACCGGACCAGCTTGAACAGTTTCTAGGTTTTATGGAAGAGGATCTAGCCAATGTTAGAAGGGTTCTAGAGTTCTGTGAAGCTAAAGATCTGGATACAGAGTTTATTGTGCACGGAAAAGGAGAAACAGTTGAAGAGTCTTCAAGAAAAACCGGTACACCTCCGGAAAACGTTGTGAAAACTCTTGTATTTGTAGGCGAGGATGTTTTTGCTGTTCTATGTCCAGGAGATAGACGTGTTGATGAGGTTAAGCTTTCAGAAGTTACAGGTAGCGAGGTACGTATGGCCCGGCCTTCCGAGGTCGAGGATTCTACAGGTTACAAGGTGGGAGGCGTCTCTCCCTTTGATCTGGATATACCTGTATACATGGATAGTTCTATACCGGAGAAGGATTTTGTGAAACCTGCCGCAGGTTCTAGAGTGGTCGGTGTGAGGCTGTCTCCTCAGGACCTGGCTGAGGCGGTAGAAACTCAAAAGGTTGATGTTACCTCCAAGTAATAATATAAAGTTGTCTGGAGAAACATAGAACTATGAACAGTCCCGGCAACGCATTACAGAAAGACATATTCCACTCAACAAGAATGCTCAGAAACGAAGCCTCCGCCGCACAAAAAGCATACAACAGAGCATACCAAGAAGAAGATCCTTTCCAGAGAAACTATATAGACCTGTTTGACCGACTGGAAACAGCAGATATGCTATACCAGAACGCCGAACACCTCTACCAGGAAGCCCAGAACAAGGGCACACTTGAGTTCGAAACACTGGAAGAGGCAGAACCAAGACTAGAATCCGCCTACGAAGCCATGGACTATATAGAGTCCGAGCTAGACATACTGGAACAGTTCGATAACGTATACGCAGAACCTCTCGAGATAGCTATGGAGGACTACTCTAAACTCCTATTCAGGATTGTTCCAACCCCTGTATACAGAGAAGGTAAAGAGATGATAGATGATCTTGAGACATCGAAGAGACGTACAGAGCTCCAAAAAGAGTCATATCTTACAGCTGAAAAGATAGAATTCTCAAGCTCCAAACTTAAAACGCTTATAGAGAGAGCTGACGAACACAATATAGACGCGGCAATCCCTTTGCTTGAAGACCAGACTGATAGAACAAGAAAGTACCATATGACAGGTATAGGAACACTCAAGGACGTACTTGAGTACAGAAAAGACAACAATCTTCTTGAACATTCTAGTTACGAGGGTTACAGAGATCCTTGCACAAAAGAAGTCACGGACTTCGACGTAGAAGACGTAGATCTAACACCTCTCCATGAAGCGATGGAGCAGTCCCACAGAACACTTACATATATCAACAGGCTTACCGATGAAGACCTACTAGAGGAGATAGACGACTCCGAGATACTGGACCCTGATATACTCGAGTAGAGACAACCGGCAAGAATAAAACTTTAGGAGCAGTTATTCACATCTATGGATCTTGAGAAACGTAAAGAGCTGGTCCTGAGAAACACAACCGAAATCGTTACAGAAGAGGAGCTAGATCAACTACTAGAGAAAGACGCTCCAACCACTTACGTAGGTTATGAGACTTCAGGACCTCTACATCTCGGCCACTGGGCATCGATAAGAAAGCTTTCAGACCTGCAGAAAGCAGGTTTTGAGATCAAAGTACTTTTCGCAGATCTACACACATATCTCAACAAGAAGGGTGAGGAAGACTGGATACAGTCGATGACAGAGTACTGGCAAGCAAGTTTCGAGGCATGCGGCCTGGACGCAGAGTTTGTAAGAGGTAGAGAGTTCCAAGAAGAGACAGAATACTTCCACGACGTACTTGATATGGCGTTAAACACCACTATAAACCGCGGGCAAAGATCCATGGCCGAGGTAGCGAGCGGTGAAGAAGATAAACAGAGTATAAGCCAGATAGTCTATCCATTGATGCAAGCACTTGATATAGAATACTTAGATGTAGACCTAGCTATGGGCGCTACAGACCAGAGAAAGATCCATATGCTTGCAAGAGAGAACCTTCCAAAGATAGGTTACAGAAAGCCTACATGTCTCCACCATCCTCTAGTGGTCTCTCTCCAAGGAACAGACAAGATGAGCTCTTCCAAACCAGAGACCATGTTCCCTCTACATGCTTCAGAGGAAACCATCAAGGACAGAATCGGAGGCGCATACTGCCCTCAAGGGGAGGTAGAGGAAAACCCGGTAATCCAGATAACACAGTTCCATATTTTCGGAGACGACGAGAAACTCGTTGTAGAGAGGCCTGAGAAGTACGGCGGAGATATCGAGTTTGAAACACTGGAAGAGCTAGAGGAAGCCTTCGAGTCTGAAGATCTTCACCCGCAGGACCTGAAGAACGGAGTTGCAGATCATATTGCCGAGAAGCTTGAACCGGTTAGGGAACGGTTTAAACAGGAGCCGAAGCTTCTCGAACCTTTAGAGAAGATAGGTCACGAGAAACCCGACTATATAGAGTGATTCTCCTCATTTTTCCCTACCTTATCCATAACAAACTTTAGGTATACGTAGGCCACAGATTCAAAACACGGTATGAGCACGGCTATAGCAGGTATCCTGTTAGGAATAAAGTATAAACAAGATTCTCGGAGAGACGCCGAAGAAGTCATCGAACAGGAAAGCTACGATGAGCTTGAAAGAATACAGGAAGAGGCTTCAGAGCTCGTATCAGACTACAATAAGAATTTACAGAAAATGGAAACATACTTGGATGAGCCTTATCAGGTTTCCTACGCTTTAACAGCGGTTTCAAAGCCTAAAACCTTTTGGAAACGGCTAGGTTACTGTGAGGCTTTATCTGATAACTATTAGAGGAGTTAGCTCTCAAGAAGTCTTTCTGCCTCTTCGATGACGCCGAAATCCTCGGTTTCTAACTCTTCTATAATGTTTAAAGGTCCTAGTCTATCGTTTCTGGAACCATAAACAACGTGATAGATCTCTTGTTTTTCCTCTATTCTTAGTTCATAGTGTCCCTGTTCCTTCTGTTTTCTAGCTCTGAAAACAGTGTTATCTAGATAGTTTGGATAAGTTTTAAGGTTTTCCGCTATTTTTCCAGGCAGATAATTTCTTTCAGATGCTTTAGAATTTTTTAAACCGTTTTTAGAGTTCATAACCATTAAGAAGATTACTAGGCTTGTTTTTAAGGATTCCCAAGACTTTATAAGTTGTAGGAATGAAATAATGTTTTAGCAATCCGTTTTTCTCCGTATTTCTAACCGAAAACACATAAACCGTTTAAAGTTATGTTCACCATCTAGTAGTTATGATAGGGCTGGAGGCCGAAGAGATAGAACGGTTTTTGGAAGAGTATCTAGAGGAAAACGACTCACACGGATTAAGCGTAGCCTACGAGGAAGACTTGCTTGAAGTATCTTTAACCTACCATAAGGAAGAGAAGCCTCCGTTAACCTCTGCTTTAGACAAACTACTCGAAGACCAGAAAGCAGAACTAACTGTCGACAACCGGCCGTCACCGCTTTACGACTCTTGGAGAGAGGAAGTATACAGTATAAGACTTAGAGACTGATAAAAACCTATTTAACTCTAAAAACCTAGTTATCTTTACACAATGAAAGGTGGACGTTTTTCCAACCGGTACGTTTACAACTAGTTCAAAACCTGTTTTAGTTAAAAATTTCTACCCCAGTGGTTTCTATGCTTGATATCAGCCTTTTCCGAGAGGATCCTGAAAAGATTAAAGAGTCAGAGAAACGCCGAGAAAAAGATCCAGAAAACGTCGATAAAGTAGTTAAACTCGATAAGGAGTGGCGAGAAAAACTGCAGAGACTTGAAGAGTTAAGGGCTAAAAGAAACCGTGTAGGAGATAAAATAGCAGAGCTAAAGAAAGAAGGAGAATCAGCTGAAGAGAAAATACAGGAGATGTCGGAAGTAAAAGAAGAGATAAACAGTTTAGAAGACAATGTTGAAGAGTTGAAAGAGGAGAGAGACGATATACGTTACCAGATAGGAAATATTCTACACGAATCGGTTCCCAACGGAGAAGACGAAGAAGACAACAAAGAGATCAAGAGCTGGGAGCCAGAGAAAGGACGTCTAGAAGAATCAAAGCTTGCAGCAGACATCATAGAAGAAGAAAACGCTATCCACGCAGAGAAGGCTGCAGAGATTGCAGGCGAAAGAGCATACTACTTAACAGGCGATTTATTCCGTTTGAACCAAGCTCTGATACATTTCTCAATGGATCTGCTCAGAGAAAAAGGTTTCATACCTATGCAGACACCTTACCTACTTAACCACGAGGCAATGGCTGCAGCAGCGGAGCTAGAAGACTTTGAAGAGCAATTGTACAAGATCGAGGACGAGGACAAGTATCTTATCGCGACATCGGAGCAAACTCTAGCCACACTCCATAAAGACGATCTGCTTCTTCCTGAAGAGTTTCCTAAGAAGTATGCCGGCTTCTCAACCAACTTCAGACAAGAGGCCGGAAAACACGGTCAGCAGACCCGAGGAATCTGGAGGGTACACCAGTTTGAGAAAGTAGAGCAGTACATATTCTCGAAACCTGAAGACTCATGGAGCTTCCATGAAGAGCTACTGGAGAACGCTGAAGAAGTTATGCAGAAGCTTGAACTCCCTTACCGCGTTGTAAACGTCTGCACCGGCGACATGAACGACAATGCCGCAAAAAAGTACGATATAGAGGTCTGGAGACCTCCGCTTCAGGAGTACGGTGAAGTCGTCTCCTGCAGCAACTGTACGGATTATCAGGCCAGAAAGGTAAACGTCCGTATAAGAGGAAAGGAGGAGAACCATGTGGCCCATACCTTGAACGCTACGGCCTGTGCAACCTCCAGAGTTATGACCGCAATAATCGAGAACAACCAAACCGAGGAAGGAATCAAGATCCCTAAAGCCCTACAACAGTATATGGGTGGACAGGAATACCTAGAAATTAATTAATAGAGATAGAGAATAATCCTCTAGGTGTATTGGAAATGGCAGACGACGACTTTCGTGTCAGGGATTTAGTAGACTCGGTTTTAGGATTTGCGGTCAGCATAATCTTAGCGATTATCGCGTTCTTCATAACCGTGTTTGTGGTCGTTACAGGCGCAGACCTTGCTAACGTAACGGTTGATGGAGACTTCGTAGTGCTTTCAGCAGCACTGATAGTGGCAGCATCTATTATAGCTGGCGGATCCTGGAGAAATCCTGTGCTAGAGTAAAAGATTTTTCTCTACACTTCTATTTCCTTTTTTATTCGTATTCTAGTAGCTTGGCCTGATCATAGAAGACGTCAGGATCTATATTCATCGGTGTACAGTCTCTCATCCACTGACGCATCTCGGGATCGGTATCCTCCATAAGCTCAGCTCTTGACTCTTTTACCGTTTCAGGTCTTTCAGTAAGCTGAGTTCTGAGAACGTCCGGTATCTCTCCTGATGAAGGTGAATGATAGTTACGTATACCGTTTTTTGTCTGGTGTACAAGGTCCTGCATATCTCTTCCGTTTATCCTATTACTGTCGACTGTATGCATAGCGTACTCAAGATCCTTCTGCTGTATCCGGTAGCCGTCTTCATGAGGCACTACGAAGAACTCTTCAGGCTTTCTGTCCAGAAATGTCATCAGTCCTGTCGAGTGAAGTGCTGCTGCGTGTTCACCCATTCTCCGGGCTTCTTTATCTGTCATCCCCATGTCGAAAAGCGGCTCGTTCCACTCGTACAGGAACGCCATCTCGAACTTTGATTTATCGTAGTTTGAGAGGTCTTTACCTGCTTCCGACTTTCTTCCCGGGCTTTCATCCCAGTCTATTATCTGGTAGCTGGGTGTTAGTTCGGGTATTTCAGGATACTCGGAGTCAAGTCTGGCATGGATACCGTCCTCCCCGTCCAAGGCTGCTAACAGGTATGGTTCCTGTATCCAGCCCCATTCATCTTCTTTTATGTCTCTGTTCGACCATCTTAGACGGGACGTGTACTCGGGATCAACGTTGGTGGAGTCCATTATGCCTCCTCGTTCAAGTAGATCAGGTTCGTACTGTCTGGCTACCCTTAGACCCAGGGATTCGCCTGTGTCGGTTCTTAGCCTTGCCATACTGAAGGGTTGTGCCATTCCTTCGGGATCGGCCTCTCTTAGGTCCCAGTAGAATTTTCTTGTACCGTTCTGTTCCAAATCTATCTCTGTCACTATATCTATACTGTCTCGGGTATCTTCCCATCGCTCTAAGTATCTTTTTTCTTTCGGTGTTACAGGATCTTGTTTACCGTATCTACCTCCTGCTATCCCTCCGTATGTTATGGACTGGGGTCCGTCGTTCCTTTCCTCTATAAACTTGTATAGGTCTCTATGTGCATGGTTGAACGCCTCTAGCGGAGATACGTACTGTTTGCCTATATCTGTCTCTATGTATGTGTTAATCTCTTCTATCGGCTGGTCGAGTGAAAAACTCATGCCTTCATTATTACCTTGTAGTGACACATTTAAATCACTTTGCTTCATATAACACTACAGTTCATACATAGCTAAAAGCCGTTTAAAACTCTAGGACATTAGTATAACAGTAATGGCCACAACAGTGCTTGTAGGAGAGAAGCCTAAAGTAGCTTCACGCATAGCTCAAGCTCTCGGAAACTATTCTATAGAAACAAACAGAGGAGTAAAAAACTACGTAATAGATACAGACGAAGGAGAACTAATCATAGCGCCTGCTGTCGGCCATATATTCAATCTAGATCAGATAGAGGGAGGCTGGGACTACCCTGTCTTCGACGTAGAATGGAAACCTACTTTCGAAACCTCCGACAGCGCCGACTACATGAAAAAATACTACAACAACCTCAGAGACCAGCTCGAAAAAGCAGACAACTATGTTAACGCCTGCGACTTCGATCTAGAAGGAAGCGTAATCGGCTACAACGTCATAAGACATATTACAGATGCAGATGAAGAAGATATCCGCAGAATGAAGTTCTCCACACTCACCGCAGGAGACCTACAGGATGCATACGACAACCTAGGCGAATTCGACAAAGGAATGACCGAAGCAGGCATAACAAGACACGTACTTGACTACTACTACGGTATAAACGTGTCCCGAGCACTTATGAAAGCAGTAAGGAAAGCTGATCGCTACAAAACACTTTCAACAGGACGTGTACAGGGACCCGCATTAAAGATTCTAGCAGATAGAGAACGTGAGATACAGGCTTTCGAACCGGATCCATACTGGGAAATCTACCTAAACCACTCAGAATTCCAAGCACAGTGGGAGGATGATGAAGACCGTATATGGAACGAAGACGAAGCTGAAAAAATATTCTCAGAAGTAAAAGACGAAACAGAAACCGTTGTAACCAACGTAAAAGTCAATAACTATACCCATAACGTTCCTATACCTTTCAACCTTACAGGCTTACAAAGCGAGGCGTCCAGCCAGTTCAGAATCTCCCCGAAAAAGACTCAACAGATAGCTCAAACACTTTACGAAAACGGTTTGATTTCCTATCCTCGTACAGAGTCTCAGAAGCTTCCTGCCAAACTAGGATACAAGAATATTCTGAAAAAGCTGAAAAACCAGAAAGAGTACACCGAACTATCAGAGAAAGTGCTTGATAAGAAGAAGCTTTCTCCAAAACAAGGTAAGAAGAAGGATGAAGCGCACCCCGCAATCTATCCTACAGGAGAATCTCCCGGAAACCTTTCCAAGCAGGAGAGAAAAGTCTATGATCTCATAGTCAAACGTTTCCACGCAGTATTCGGTAAACCTGCGAAAAGACAGTCTCTAACGTTTACGTTAGAGGTTAACGGCCACGACTTCAAAGCCAAGTCGAAAATTACAAAGGAGAGAAACTGGTACAATCTTTACGAGCCTTATGTACGTGTTGACGAGGCAGATCTCCCAGACATGGAGGAAGGTCAAACTCTTAAAGTCGAAGACTTCGATATCGAAGAGAAAGAGACACAGCCTCCTAACCGTTACAGCCAGTCAGGAATTGTAAACAAACTTGAAAAAAAGAATCTTGGTACGAAGGCGACAAGAGCATCAACCATTGACCGTCTATACTCAAGAAACTATATTGAGAACGAACCAATCGAGGTAACTCCCCTAGGACTTACAATAGTCTCAACACTTGAAGAATACTGTGGAGAAATCGTTTCAGAGGAGCTGACACGCGAATTTGAGGAAAAGATGGAAGAGATACAGGAACAGAAAGACACGCGGGAAGAAGTTCTAGATGAAGCACAAGACAAACTAATAGAGATACTTACAGAATTTAAGGAGAAAGAGAAAGAGATCGGATCCGAACTTGTAGAAACAATCGATGCAGACAGAGAGCGTAGAAGACAGCTAGGTCCCTGCCAGGTCTGTGAGGAAGAAGGCCGTGAAGACGGCACACTGAGAATAATTAAGACTAAAAAAGGCCGTTTTGTAGGATGCAGCAACTATCCAGACTGTGAGAACACCTATCCTCTTCCAAGAAATGGAAGTATCAAAAATCTAGATGAAAGCTGTGATGAATGCGGCACACCTCGCATCTATGTAGCTCGAAAGAAAGGTAAAGATTATCAGATGTGTATAAACCCCGACTGCTCGACGAAGGACGACTGGTAGAACTACCGAACTTCAGATAAGAATTCAATCACTTTATCAGTACGTTCCTGCGCACCTTTCAAGTCAAACTCTTCTCCAAGCTCTTCAAATCTTTCGTCAAACTGTTCTTCGCCTATAAGCTCTGTTATATCTTCAGCAGAAGCCACAAACTCTTCTCTAATATCTTCGTTTTCAGGGTTCTCGCTCTGTATAGATCCGTAAAGCCCAGACTTCTGGTTAAGCATTCTGGCAGTAAGATCTGTTATTAACTGGTAGACCGGTGAAGAGTACTCCTCTAAATCCTCGCCTGTCAGATCAGACTTTCTGATAACGTCAGCAACCACCAGCTCCGAAAAATGCATGAGTCCCTGTACTAAAGACATTGCTTTGTCATGGGTCTCCGGATCAACGATATGTATATCTGCACCGTTCTCTATCCAGAACTCTTCCATTTCCGTCCACTTC
>SL_4KL_010_BRINEDRAFT_10001579_pt1 | contig 12612 bp, 12 predicted proteins | sample SodLak_010_BRINE_2_FD_10664 | JGI IMG/M metagenome (IMG submission 10664)
CAACTCATCGAATACGGTATCGGGTGCATCCGCAAGCGCTTCATGATCTGGTGTATCATACGTTACGTCTTCACCACGACCGGTGACACCAGCGCCGCTGAGTTCGAATGTCGTCGTCCAGCGAACAAAATCGCTTGTTGTATCGGCCGATTGTGTTTTTCGGTCGATCGATTCGAGAGAGAGCGGGAGGTCTGCGAGGGAGTCATAGGTCGCCATAGAACATATACTGCCGGGAATTATTTAAACAAAAGTGACTGTTACTGCGACTGTCGGGCTTCGAGCTTTTTTACCCGCGTTGCGAGTGCAAAAAAGAGCGGAATAATCGTCAGTATCACCGCTCCCCACGCTGCGATTTGAAACGCATTTGCACCACCGATAATGATCGTGTCATACAGGACCGGAATCCGGGTGTGGTGTGGTTGTACCGCGAGGAAATCCGCTGCTGCAGGCTGTCCAACGATCGGAATAAAGTAGTCCACAGTCAGGTCGATCGTGTACCATGCAAGTGCGACTGCGACGGCTTTGACCGGGAAATCAGTGATTCGGTGGAGCACAAACGCTTGTACGACCATTGCGAGATGGCTGATAAAGAGAAAGCCGTACATAAGCGGCCCATTGAGCCCGAAGAACGCCTCAAAAAAGGCTGCAAGCACCCATGGCGTCCATAGCCCAAGTTTAATATTGCCAAAGAATGCAAGCGCAGTCACATAGTCGTTTGATCGACCAACAGCCCAGAGTCCGAAGGCGATCGCAATAAACAGCGTCGCCATCGGGCTATCGGGGACAAAAATCCACATGCTCATTGGCGTTTCAGTGAACTGGAATCGATAGTACCAGAATCCGAACGCGGTTCCACCAATGTTGATCGCAACAATGAGCCATACGAGCCGAAGCCCGAGGTCTTCGATCGCTTTTGGAACCGGTGCGATCCACCACGGGAGAGCATCACGTGGGGGCACCTCCTGTGTACTTCCGAGGACACGAGTCATACCAGTCAGTTATCGTGACTCTGCATAGCAATGGCGATCGTACCGGTTCCCTGATGTTGATGTACTCGCGCTGAGCAGAGAGTGTATGGAACCTCCACAGACGGAACGTCGGCCGGTTACAGAGCTGCTCCACGGAACGGAGATCACTGACCCATATCGATGGCTCGAAGCACGTCCAGATGAGGATGATGCCGTTGCGGACTGGACGGATGCACAGAACGAGTACACCGATCGGCTCCTTGCTCTCGACAGCCGATCGACGCTTGAAGATCGATTCGAGACGCTCGCATCGATCGACGAGTATGGCCCACTCAACCCCGTTAATGGCCGATACTTCCAACGATTCCGCCATGCGGATATGGAACAGTCGGTGATTGCGGTTCGAGACAGTCCCGATGCAGAACCACGAGTGCTCGTTAACCCGAACGAATGGAAGGGTGATGCTACTGACTCCGTTGATTGGTACGTGCCGGATGATGGTGGCGATCGGCTCGCCTATGGTGTCAGCCCTGGTGGCACTGAGAACTACGATGTCCACGTTATCGATGTTGCATCCGGCGAGGAGATCGACGTCCTCGAAGAGACTGGCCGAACACACAGTTTAGCGTGGGCGAACGATGGCTTCTACTACGTTACCACAGGCACTGCCGATGACGACAACGAAAGCGACGGCCAGCTTCAAAAAGCAGTACAGTACCACGCACTTGGCACGGACCGCACAACCGATCGAACCGTCATAGACGACGTGGGCGAAACAACCTGGCCGGAAGTGAGTACAGATGGCGACACGCTTGTGGTCACGCTTTCGGAGGGGTGGGACAGCACAGAGGTTCATGCACTCCGTGCATCCGATCCGACGAGCGACCCGCTTGAGCTGACACCGATCATAACCGAGATCGAGCAGAGTTTCATGCCTGTCCTTGACGGCGAGACGCTCTATCTGCTGACTGATTACGATGCGCCTCGATCGCGGCTCCTCTCAGTGCCGGTTGCCCATGCTCTTTCCACGACCGTCGACCCAGCGACACTCACTGAGGTGCTCCCGGAGTCCGAGGGGGTCCTTCGTGGTGTAACACCAACTGAAACAAAGCTCGTTGCACACTACCACGAGGATGCCTGTTCTATCCTCTCTATTCACGAAAAGGATGGCACTGAGGATTCAACGATCGACCTCCCGACAATCTGTTCGGTGGGTGGTGTGTTGGCCGATGATGAGGCGGACGAAATCTCCTATACAGTACAGAGCTTTGACCGACCAACGACCGTCCACTTCCGTACTCTCGATGACGACTCCGATCGGATCATCGCAGAAACCGCGATCTCAGTAGATGTCGATCTCACAGTAAGCCAAGCGTGGTTTACGTCTGCAGATGGGACTGACATTCCTGCCTTTGTTGTTCACGCCGAATCGATCGATTGCGATGGTAGTAACCCCACACTGCTGACCGGATACGGTGGCTTTCGCGTCAACCGAACGCCCACATTCAATCGCTTTTCGCTTCCATTTTTTGAAGCAGGTGGGGTGTACGTGCTTGCAACGCTTCGCGGTGGTAGCGAGTACGGCGAGCCGTGGCATGAGGCGGGCCGCCGCGAGCACAAACAACGCGTCTTTGATGATTTCATTGCCGTTGCAGAGGGGCTGATCGATCGAGAGTACACGAGCCCCGATCGGCTTGCGATCGCAGGCGGCTCCAATGGAGGGCTGTTGGTCGGTGCTGCGATGACACAACGACCGGAGCTGTTCGGGGCAGTGCTTTGTCAAGTACCCCTGCTTGATATGCTCCGATTCCATACGTTCTTGCTTGGGGCATCGTGGACAGTTGAGTACGGCAATCCAGACGATNCGGAGGCATTCGAGTACCTTCGTGCATACTCTCCATANCATAACGTAGAGAACGTCGCATATCCAGCAACGCTCATCACGACCGCAGAAGGCGACACGCGTGTCCACCCATTCCACGCACGAAAGATGGCCGCGCGGCTTCAAGCACAGACAACTGGTGATGCGCCGATTCTGCTCCGGGTTCGAACCGACACCGGACACGGAACTGGAAAATCACGATCGATGATCGTTGACGAGCAGGCCGAACAGTGGGCATTCCTCTTTAATGCGATCGGTGTTGACCAATAGTGGTCCGGTAGCGATGCGGGCAACGATTTAATCCCCACAGGGAGAACAGTAGTGTATGAGTATGGCGACCGCTGGCTTGGAAGACGAATTCCGAAACTACGGAATCGATGTCGTAGAGGTAACTGACCCCGGCGATCGCATCGAACTAACGTACATGACCGCATTTCCTGGCTTTGAGATTCACCACTGGGAGATGGGCCGTGCGCTCAATGCGCTCATTGATTTAGAAGCCGATGGCGAGTGGGAGCCAACACGGCTTGATGCCACCGTCGTCAGAGCGCCCGGCGATCCGATGGGAACCTGGTATGCAAAACAAGCGTGGTTCGAAGGCTATGCAAACTACCGACTCTCCGATGAAGATCTGTCGGAAAAGGTGATCAGTACGGTTGAACACGTAGACGAGGAACCCTAACAGTGACTAGACGCAACCCAAAGAACTTCGCACAGAAACGGCTCAAACGACCTGCCAGAGACGCATACTCGACCCGACGCGTTGAGTTTCCAAGCCCACACGACGCAGATCCCGACGATCGAGATTTGGTTGTTGGAACGCTCTATCTGCCCGATCGGCCGAAGAAGCCACCGGTAATCGTTATGGCTCCCGGCCTTGGAATGTGGCGAACGTTTGGCTATCCGGCATATGCCGAACGGTTTGCGAAGGCAGGCTATGCCGTGTTGTTATTCGACTACCGCCACCACAACGAGAGCGAGGGCGCCCCCCGATCGCTCATTGATGCAACAAAACAACAGCAAGACTACGAAGCGGCGATTAAAGCCGTCAAGCGACTTCACGAGGTTGATGGAAACCGGGTTGTGCTTTGGGGCTTTTCGCTTTCGGGTGGGCACGTCCTCGCCACGGCCGCCGATCGCTACGATGTGAGTGCAGTCATTGCAACGTGTCCATTCACTGATGGCCGATCGGTGATCAAAAGCAATATCAAACGCCCAAAATACTTGCTGGGCTCGATTGGACGGGGGATCCGCGATCGGCTCGGTTCATTCGTGGGATTCGGTCGGACAGTCCCAATTGTTGGCGACCCCGGTTCTGGAGCCGTTGTTGATACCCCTGGTGCGCGGCGAGCGTTCCTCGATCTGGTTGATCGGGAATCCAACTGGAACAACAAAACACCGGCAAGACTCTTCCTTTGGATTGCTCGGTATCGTCCAATCATACAAGCCTCCAATATTCGTGCTCCAACGCTGCTTATCGGTGGGACCGAAGACGAGATCACGCCCGTTGATAACGTTGCGGCCGCAGCAAACGCGATCGAAAATAGTACATTTGTCCGGTTCCCCGGCACCCATTTCAGCATCTTTGCCGAGGACTTCGAACAGACGATCGGCCATCAACTAACCTTCTTGGCGGATGTGTTCTCTGACGATCGTTCCACTGGGTAGAACGATACCTGATAACCGATATTCCTTTGCGGTCGCCGTGTTGACCCTGTTATATGACTGACGCCGAGACCGACGCGAACGTTGCAGCACTTGTAACCCGCGTCAAAGATGGTGAGCTCCGACTTCACGAACTTGAACAGCATGCGGATGCAGACACGGCAACTGCGGCTCGACGAGCGCTCGTTTCCGAAGAGACCGATGCCTCTTTAGAGACGATCGGATCGTATGGCTTCCCAGCAGCGACTGCGGAACCAAACATTGAGAACATGATCGGTGCAGTACAGGTGCCGATCGGTGTCGTGGGGCCGGTCTCACTATCCGGTGGCGCATTCGAGGGAGAGTCGTATCTGCCGCTTGCGACAACGGAGGGCGCACTCCTCGCATCTGTGAACCGTGGTTGCTCGGTCATCAACCGTTCTGGTGGCGCAAACGCTCGTGTGACCAAATCGGGCATGACCCGTGCACCGGTGTTTCGCGTACGAGACGTTGTTGAAGCGGAGGCGCTCGTCTCGTGGGTTCGAGACAACAACAAGGCGCTTGTCGATGCTGCAGCCGAGACAACGAACCACGGCGAACTTCTTGACGTAACGCCGTACGTCGTCGGCAACAATGTCTATCTTCGATTCCGGTACGACACGAAAGACGCCATGGGAATGAATATGGTCACGATTGCAACAAAAGCCGCCTGCGACATCATTGAAAATGAAACTGACGCTTCGCTTGTCGCACTCTCTGGAAACATGTGCTCGGACAAAAAACCGGCTGCGGTCAATGCCGTGGAGGGCCGGGGTCGATCGGTCACGGCCGACGTAACAATCCCACGTTCGGTCGTTGAAAACTCGCTGCATACGACGCCGGAGGCGATCGCCGAAATCAACACTCGAAAGAACCTCATTGGCTCTGCAAAAGCCGCATCGCTTGGATTCAATGCCCACGTCGCAAATGTCGTTGCGGCGATGTTTCTCGCAACTGGACAGGACGAGGCACAGGTTGTAGAGGGCGCAAATGCGATTACGACAGCTGATGTGACCGCTGATGGCGACCTCTACTTCTCCGTCTCGATCGCAAGCCTGGAAGTGGGAACCGTTGGCGGTGGGACAAAGCTCCCGACACAGGCAGAAGCGCTCGACATCTTGGGTGTTCGCGGTGGTGGTGACCCCGCAGGAACGAATGCCGATGCGCTCGCCGAGTGTATCGCGACTGGTGCGGTTGCTGGTGAGCTCTCATTGCTTGCAGCGCTTGGCTCTCGACATCTCTCAAGTGCGCATGAGAGTTTAGGNCGATAGGTCGCGTCATCNTTATAAAAGACGGTATNGTCCGCCGGTTTCGCTTACGTCCCCTGCTCGAACAAGCCCTTCCAGNATTTTTTCTGACGCAGATTTTGGAACGCCGTGATCGGCCGCGTACTCATGAATNTCTGCTGCTGTTGGCCGATCGNTNGCCGTCNCTGATNGCATCNTGAACAATCTCTTTNCGGCTCCGCGATCGGCTTGTTCGCATCTCACCTGCCTCCGTAATTGTGTCTGCATCAAGTCCCGACTCGGTGAGATATTCGTGATCATCCACACCTGCATCCTCAACAAGCCGTTCTAACTCTGCTGTGTGTGCAACGTCCGCAAACGCCTCCGAATCTCCGTGTTTCTTTGCGAGCAGTGCCGCCCGGGCTTCCTGTGCTGCGGCTCTGTCGTCTGATTCAAAGAAATGTTTGAGCTTTTTTGTCTGGTGCTGTTTCTGACAGCGAGGGCAGGTTGCAGTTTTTGCGTGACGAGGATTAGAGAGTAGCCACATCGTATTGCACTTATTACAGCCAACGACCGCGTACATACCTGCAGTTTTCGATGGTCGGGTTTCAAGATACTGCTTGCGACGCCACAGGTTGTGTATCATTGTTTCGATAGTCAACAATTCCTGAAAAATACCTACAAGCGTGTGTCTGTACGACACTGCTATGTCAACGTCGTGGAGCCGTTCANTTGCTCAAACAACCGCATCGGTCGTGATAGATACGGCGACCCTTGCGAATGAGCGTGAACTGACACTTGTTGCCGCTGCTGTTGCGTACTATGCGCTTGCAGCAGCGCTTCCGCTTGTTGTGCTTGTTTTTATTGGGGCCACGATCGTGGGCGCAGATCAGTTTGTCGAGCAAGCAATTGCTGCTGCGGAGCCATTCCTTTCGGAAGCAGGTGTGTCAACGCTTGAATCTGTGCTGCAAAATCAAGATGGTCGAACAGGCGTGGGGCTCTTTGGATTTCTTGCGGTTCTTTGGGGATCGTTGAAACTCTTCCGCGGCCTCTCAAAAGGTGTTGGAGAGCTCTATAGCGAAACACACGAGAACTCGCTGTTAGACCAGTTTTACGACGGTATCCTCTTGTTAGTGCTCGTTCTCACCGTGTTTTTGCTCTTTGTTGGATTTGAGACGATCGTCTCGTCAATGAGTATGATTGCCGTTGGATCGGTCTGGTCTGCCATTGGCTTTACTATTTTTCTTATGGCGATACTAAGCGCGGTATACGCGGTGTTAGCACCAATTAAAATCGGGCTCTTATCAACGGTTCCGGGTGCGATCGTGGTTGCGATCAGTTGGGTGCTTCTTCGGTACGGTGTTCTCTGGTACGTTGGCACTGCAGGCCAGTATCAGTTATACGGTGTCTTGGGCGGCATAATAGTCCTGCTGACGTGGGTCTACGCACTCTGTTTGGTATTTTTACTTGGTGCTGCGCTCAATCGGACGCTCGCACAAGACAGTCTATCTCTTGTTGGTGCCGCCGATCGCCGCAGGCCGTATATTTTTGCCCGCTCCGAACACCGTAGTCCCATGGACGTACTTCCGTACAACCCAGATAAAGAAGCAGAACCTGTCGATCGTGTCCATCTCCAACAACTCGCCGCCGGTGAAGAGATGAGCGTTCAAAGCTTCCGAATCGAACCCGGTGCAACCGTTCCTGAACATAGCCACCATCACGAGCAGACCGGCTATATTATCGAAGGAACACTCACATTCGTTGTTGATGGAGCGGATGTTGTTGTCGGCCCCGGTGACTCATATGTAATCCCGGGTGAAGAGACACATGGTGCAGAAAACCGTGGTGATGAGGAAGTGTTTGGGCTCGATATCTTCAGCCCACCGCGAACAAACCCGGACTGGGGTAACTAATCTGAAACCACGGTACACTACGTGTAAAGAACCATCTGCGCGACTATGGCTGTAGTTCGCCGTGTTCAATGACTACCTTCCCATCCAATTCAACGGTAACCTCTCGCATGATCCCATCTACATGAGTCGATGCAGACACACCACCTGATCGATCATATGACCCAGTGAGCATCTTGAATGCATGGCTATCACCAAGGGCAATATGTCCACTTCCGAGAACCTTTTTATCCACATTTTTTCGACCGACAATCCGCGCAAATGGATTCATACCGAGACCAAACTCCGCAAAGTTTCGTCGCGACGAATCAGTATCTCCAAGCACCGTTTCAAGTTTTCGGGCTTCACGGCCACCATCAATCGCGGTGAGTTGTCCATCCGTAACCGTTAGTTCAATCGGCTCGACAATCTGACCTACCTTCCCCATGCTTGCATTTATCACCGCAGTGCCGTTTGTCGATCCGGTAACTGGATCGATATCGACTTCTCCGGTTGGGAACGCTGTGTGATTGTATTGTTCAGCAGCAATACCATAACTCGGTCTTCCAACTCGTCCATCGATCGACCCTTCGATGTCTGTTCCGGCATCCGTTATAAACCGAATTGACGCAGCATCAGTGAGTGCAGTCGTATACTTTCGTACAGTTTCTCTCATCGACTCAAATTCCGCTGGGTCCTGGTATACTGATGTTAGTGGGCCGGTGAATCCATCAATATCTGTGTATATTTTCAAATGACGGCCACCCGATCGCACAAACTCAACGATCGTTTCGGAAAACCCGTATGTTACCGCTTGATCGCTCGTTAGGGTACAGTTTAAAACAACATCTGAAGCCAAAACTGCAGCTGAAACAACCGGTGAAAACGGTGCTCGCGCATCCGTCCGAGGTGGGATGACAATTTTTGTCACATCTGCACCAACTGCTGTTGCGGCTGTCTGAAAACCCTCGACAACAGCCTGATCAACGGTTGTCGTTGTGAGCAACACAACCGAGTCGTCATGCTTGATGTTAGTTGTTGTAAGCCAGTTTGCTGCCCTGATTATCTCAAATATTCGTTGTTCACCCATATGTGTTTACTACAGACTCACCAAGGAAGGTACTAAATGATCAATATAGATAGGCTGACATTTCTCGGTGAAAGCCGTACATATCTGGGTGGGAACCTATCCGTTCTGATCGGAAATCAGCTACATGAATCGAAACGATTGGGCGATAACACGATTCGCAATGATCGCCCATGGAATGTTTCATATATACGAGCTTACAATTCCGTTGTTTATTGTGGTCTGGCTTGTTGCATTCGATGTCTCTGCAGCCGTGATTGGCACAATTGTTGGGCTTGGGCTTGGACTGATTGGGATCGGGGCTGTATTCAGTGGTGTTCTTGCTGATGAGTATGGGTCAAAAAACTTGGTGATGCTCTCAATCACTGGCATGGGTGGCTCATTTATTCTTATAAGTCTCTCGCCGACAGTCGAAGTGTTAGCGCTTGCATTGTTTGTCTGGGGGGCGGCATCAAGTTTGTATCATCCTGCGGCGCTATCGCTGCTCACGAGAGGGACAACAGAGCAAGGAACTGCGCTTGCATATCATGGTGTTGCTGGAAATGTCGGCACCTCACTTGGACCGTTCACTGCGGCGGTGCTTTTGACGTTCTTGCCGTGGCGAACAGTTGCTGGCTTATTTGCAATCCCGGCACTCATTGGTGCCGCTCTCGTCTACCGTGTTTCGTTCGATGAGCGCGCAGGAATTGATCCGAATGTGAAAGCAGTTCAGACGGAGACCGGAATTACGGACGTGGTTGGATTTTTTAAACAGTCAAAATATCTCTTCACTGGCGGGTTCGTCATTGCTTTTCTCATCATGATGACTCACGGGCTGTACGCACGTGGCGTCCTCTCTTTCCTTCCTGAAATCCTCTCGGACTTGCCGCTTTTTGCACCAATACTCATCGGCGAGGAAACCTTTGAGCCGAGCTCATATGTTTTTGCAGGCTTACTGTTGCTTGGTGCTGGCGGCCAGTATATTGGTGGGAAATGGACCGATCGAGGCTCAACAGAGTACGCGCTTGTTGGGTCTTACTTTTTGATCGTACTGCTTTCACTTGCGTTCTTTCCGGCTGCAAATGCGGGGTTACTTCCAATCCTCGCTGTTTGTGGTGCGCTTGGATTCACCATCTACATGACTGGTCCAATCCGACAAGCACTCTTGGCAAAGTACTCACCACCAGATATGCACGGGCTCTCATTCGGTTATTTTTATCTCGGTGTATACGGTGTCGGTGCAGTTGGTGCTTCGTTAGCAGGGATTGTCTTAACGTATGCAACAGCCGAACAGTTCTTTGTTGTGTTTGGAGCGATCGCAGGAATTGTTGTCTGTTTGGGACTATTTTTAGTCGCTCGGTATGCACACGATCGCTGAACCAGCACGTTTCTCTACCTGTTTCAAACCTGCTGATTAGACGGTTGTTCGCGTGAGAATCTTCTCTTCGGCTTTTCGGAGGTGTTCAATGAACGTTGCTTTTGAGACTCCGAACTCGGCAGCAAGTGTTTCCGCATTACAACGTCGTGGATACTCGTAGTAGCCGCGATCGCGTGCAAAAATAAACGCTTCGCGCTGACGAACCGAAAGGTCCAGTCTTGATGAGTGATCTGTAGCAGCACTGGTTGAGCCAATGGCTATGAGATTCTCCAACGCGATGTCTGCATCGTGACCTGCTGCGATCTCATCGAGTTCCCTATGGACCGTTGTTCGATCTGTTTGTGTTATCAACATTCGTCTCTCACGACCGTTTTGATGCTGCGTTGGGCCGATATGCAGATAGCCACGTGATCGGAACGCTTCTCGCATTCCGCCGCTTGAGCTGATCGTTACAACGATATTTCGTGAGACTGTTGCGATGTCGGGACCATGCGCCAGTTCTACAACTGTCTCGATCCGATCTGACGATCGAACCGCATGTACAACATCTTCGACGGCCGATTTTGAATCACCAAATACAGTGTAGTAACCGACTCGATGGCTACAGTTTGGTAGCGTTGTTACCCCATACCCGAGTAAGCCACCCGAACGAGCGGTCGTCTCCAGCGTCCAACAGTTTGGATGCCAGATGCTCACTGTTAGCTGCAACATCTCAGCTGTCTCGTCGGTAGTCACCGCGCCTTGTTGCATGTAGCTACAGCCTCATCCCTTGCGGTCATAGTACAATCGTCACCAGCAATTTTGGTTACACTCAACGAAAAATAAAGATAAAAGGCCTTGTTGAAACCCTCAATCGATGATAGATTTCAGCAGCCGTGCTGAATACAGAGGATGAGTTCAGCACGACGACTCCGTTTGTTTCACACCAAACGCGGTAAACCACCCGCCCACTACAGGTGCGAACTTATCAGTGGTGGCACAGTCATCTATCGGGTATATTGGCACAGCCTTGTGTAATGCATGACGCGCGCTACGTTTCGGAGAGCATGAACCCCCACTCGTGTTCCTCCCACGAGTCTGCATCATCCGGCGCGTCGGCGTCGCGCTGTACTTCCACTGTCGTCACGAACGAGACTTCCTTCAGCGGCGACTTAGGGCAAGATCCGTCCATCCGGGCGAGCAACAGGAGCGGCTGTGTTACGGTTTCACCGGGATTGAGATATCCGACTTGTTGTACTCCATTTCCGACGACGCCACCTCCTGCCCTCGTTTCTGCCCAGCACCCCCCACTGAACTCGTAGCTGTCGTCGTTCGAATCCACGTCCGGAATCAATACGAGGTCATCAGTCTCGTTCCGAACGCCGTGGAACAACGCTTTTCGCTGTTCCATGAACGCTATCTCTTCATTCGTTTCGTTCGTTAGTTCGATTGTCAACGCGAGTGGGTTGCCAGAATATCCCAAACCGCCACCGATTATAGAAGCTGAATATTCAATCGTTTCTGGAAATTCATTCAAGGAGTCTTGGATGTCATATGTTGGCGGTTCAGTTTCGCCGTTTTCATCTGTACGAATGCCGCTGAGACATCCAGAAAAGCCTGCGAGTAGAACCGATGATGTAGTAGAAATGAATCTTCTCCGTGTCATACTCTACAAATGTATTTTTGATAAGGATATGTTTTGGTATATGTCAATAAATAAGATTGTGGTTGTCGCTTCGTTATCTACTTCCCCTGTACTGAGGGTTCAACCTTCTGTATTAATCGCTCGTCAGTCCGTGCCACATTTGCGCTCTGTATTCAGCATGCCTCTCTTGTCAGGTTGTGAGGATTTCAACAGAGCCAGATAAAATATAATTTTGATTCAGCGAGTTATGCGAGCGTTTCGATGTTTTCGACAATTTTGTCGGCGAATTCGCTGGTTGCGAGTTTGTTTCCGCCGTCGATCTGTCGGTGGAGGTCGTAGGTGACGTCTCCCGCGGCGATGGTGGCTTCGACGGCGTCGCGGACGAGGTCTGCGGCGTCGTTCCAGCCGATGTAGTCGAGCATTTCGCGGCCTGAGAGGATCATTGCGGTTGGGTTGACTTTGTCTTGGCCGGCGTATTTTGGTGCGGAGCCGTGGACGGGCTCTGCGAGTGCGCGTCCGTGTCCGCGGTTGAGTCCGGGTGCGATGCCGAGGCCGCCGATTTGTGCGCCGGCGGCGTCGGACATGTAGTCGCCGTTGAGGTTCATGGTTGCGATGACGTCGTATTCGTCGGTTCGGGTGAGGATTTGTTGCAGCATGTTGTCTGCGATGCGGTCTTTGACGACGACTGTGCCGTCTGGTTGTTCGCCGTCGTACTCCTCCCAGAGTTCGTCTTCGGAGATGACGTCCTCACCGTATTCTTCGGCTGCGAGTTCGTAGCCCCAGTCACGGAAGGCACCTTCGGTGAATTTCATGATGTTGCCTTTGTGCACTAGTGTGACTGAGTCGCGATCGTTTTCGATGGCGTAGTCGATGGCTTCGCGGATGAGTCGTTTCGA
>SL_4KL_010_BRINEDRAFT_10001580_pt1 | contig 12609 bp, 13 predicted proteins | sample SodLak_010_BRINE_2_FD_10664 | JGI IMG/M metagenome (IMG submission 10664)
AAGAGGAGACCGAAGAATGCCCCCGCAACGATCCGTCCACCCGGGAGGAGCGAAAACGCTGCAGGAAGGGTGGAGAACGCCAGTTCCGTTCCGAGTGAGGGTTCGAGCTCGAATGTGAAGACGATGGGGAAGATGACGATACCAGCTAAGACAGCGACGATTACGTCCGCCACAGCAATGATAGCCGCGGCTTCGGGAACGTCCATCTCTTCGCCCACGTAGCTCCCATACGTGATGAGAATCCCCATTCCAGCGGACAGCGAGAAGAAGGCCTGACCGAACGCGGCGCTCCAGATAAGCGGGTCAGACAGGACAGACAGATCGGGTGTCAAAAAGAACGCCACTCCCTCTGAAAACCCCGGTAACGTCACTGAGAAGGCTGCCATACCGAGGAGAATCACGAACACGAGCGGCATGAGTATCGTCGTCAATCGTTCAATCCCCTCTCGCACCCCGAGGGAAAGTACAGCCGCAACAATGAGGAGTGAGACGGTAAAGGAAAGCACCGGTGCGTACGACGCGGTGAAACTAGCTAATGAAATGTCACCCCCAGTTATCGCAGAACCCAGAAATGCGAGAATCCAGCCCGTGATGACGAGATAGTAGCTGAGGATCAGAACGACGATGGCGACGATGAACCAGCCAAAGATCGAGAACCGTGGCCGGACGCCACGAAACGTGGCGACGATGTCGGCGCGTGTCCGTCGGCCACTGTTAATTTCGAGAATCATGAGCGGCACCGCAAAGACGAAAACGGCAACGAGGAACGGGATCAGATACGCGCCACCGCCGTTTCGACCGACGACTGACGGAAAGCGCCAGATGTTTCCGATACCGACGGCCGCTCCGGTGGCAGCGAGAATAAACCCGGTGCGCGACGACCACAGGTCCATGGTGCAGTTCTCTTTAGAGTCCTATTTGTTATAGTTCAGTATGCCAACGCGATATCGGAAGTTCAATCAGTTATTTTATCGCAGTAACGGGAACGGTTGCACGACGAACGACCGTCTCTGCGACGCTTCCGAGTACCCATCTGGCGACACCGTCTCGTCCGTGACACCCGATCACCACGTGATCGACATTGTTCTCGTCGAGCCACTTGAGAATCCCCCGCAAAGGGTCCCCCTCTTCAGTTGCGGTTTCAACGCGTCGTTCGTGCTGCTCTGCAATTTGTTGTGCCATTTCGAAGACGTTGTGAGTCTCACTTTCGGCCGCCTCGTTTTCAGCAATTATGTCGTCGAGATCATCTTCTGATTCGATGGGTTCGTACGCTCCGAACATGGGATATTTCACGAAAAGCGCTGTCACCGTTGCGTCCGGGAACTGCTCGAACGCGTATTCGAGGGCATTGCGCGAACAGAAGGATCGATCAAACGGAACAAGCACGTGTTTGGGAGGATAGTAACCGTCTTTGTCGTCTCCATCCTTCGACCGAACCACTGTCACCGGAACGGGGACGCGACGTACAACCGTTTCTGCGACGCTGCCCAACAAGAGACGAGCAGTCCCGTCGCGCCCGCGAGAGCCGATGACGACCTCATCGATCCTGTGCGTCTCGACGTACCGTGGGATCACGTGAACCGGCCGACCGTAGACGAGGTCCGTCGTAATCGTTCCACTATATTCGTCTCCTCGTTCCGCGATTTCGTCCAGCAAGCGCTGTCTTTTTTCGAAGACCTGTTTTATTCGTTCTCCTTCGTGTCCGCCTGCTTTCGTGTGGTCGGGGAACGGTTCGATCACGTGTAGAAGGGTTATGTGCTCTTTGGGGAACTGCGCGAGAGCGTGGGTGAAAGCCAGTCGTGATTCGGTCGAGCCATCAACGGGCACTAAAATGCGAGAGGACATACCATACGATTCACTGCGAAACTACAAAATAGCTCTCTCAATGAGAGCATCAATCAGGTCGCTTTACCACGAAGACTGGGACGTCAACAGTCCGAATAACGGTGGGAGCAACATTCCGAGAAGTTGCCTCTTGGACCTTTTTGAAACCCTCTACGGGTAATAAATTTCAGCTGCAGGGCTGAATACAGCGCGCGAATACAGCACGAGTCAGATAATGATCACCGGTCGCGGCATCCTGCAACGAGTGAGGTCCGTGGAGCGAAATCCCTATACGGTCTTGGTATGAAGAATTCGGAGATCTGTGGAAGGGATTCTGCTCGTGGGTATGTGGTTATTCGCCGTAACTCATCTCGACACGCTACTCGTTATCAGCGCATTTTGCGCGGACAACGATTATCGGCTCTGGGAGGTGTTCGTCGGACATTATGTCGGCTTCTGTGCTGGGCTGATCGCGGCAGTCGTCGGAGCGATTCTCGCCGCTGAACTCCTCCAAGAGTGGACCTTCCTGCTGGGTTTCATCCCTCTCAGTTTAGGATCGTGGGGGTTACTCCGCCAGCCACCGGAAACGACAGTTGAGAAGTCACCGGTCGTGCCAAACTCTTTCGGCCGTATCGGCATCGTGACCGTCGCGGGGCTCGGTCTCAGCGGCGAAAACATTGCGGTCTTCGTCCCATTTTTTGCTGATCTCTCACCAGCAGAATTGGCACTCATCATTATTGTCTATCTTATCGGTGCCGGAATCGTGTTTCTCGCTGGGGTCGTGATAGTATCTCGCGTCGCTGCCGACGGAATTCCCGACTGGCTTGATAGATGGCTCGTCCCCACCGTGCTGGTACTCGTCGGCGGATACGTCGTGGTGACCGGATGGATTATTGTTTGAGATCCGAGGTTCGACCGAGTTGATTGAGTCCTATTGTGGGTTTCATTGACTCGAATCCGCTTAGCGGCTTCACCAGATACAGGGAAACGCCGTGCTGAACCCAGCCTCTGCATTCAGCTCGGTGTTTCTATCAACTACTGAGGGCTTCAACAGAGCTGCGTACGTGCAAACTTGGATAGCGGGCTTTCCTTCGGCCAGTTTCGTTGTAACAGCGTGGCGGAACTCTGACGCAAGTTCTTCGATTTCCGCGGGAGCCTCTTCCCTCTGTTCTCGCAACTGAACTTTCCCGTCGGCTGTTTCTGTGAACAGGGTTCGAGACCACGTCTCGCTGCTCGCCGCGCTTCGTCACTTCCATTTACAGCGATCACAATCCGGTCGTACCTCCTGAGTAGGACTCCGGGGCGACTCTTTTCATCGTTTACCAGCGCGATTTCAACGGGCGAGATGTTATGAGAGCATGTCCCGTAGTCCCACAGTGAGAAGCTATGAATTTCGACGAATTCACGGGAGAGGTACAGCACCGTCTCGAACTTCCAGGAACCGGTGAAGCGGTTCGGGCGATCCGAGCGACACTGATGACGCTCGGTCAGCGCATTCCGGAGGGAAATGCCGAGGATCTCGCTGCCTCACTGCCGATGGAGATTAAGTGGTACATGACCGGAGCAGTTCACGAACACGGCCAGCGATTCGACTGGAAAGAGTTCGTCTCACGGGTCAGCGAAATCGAGGGTGCGGATCGACCGGAAGCAGCCTATCACGCCCAGGTGATCATGGATCTCGTGAGTACACTCGTACCGCCCTCCGACCTTCAACAACTCCGCGACCAACTCCCGGAGAGCGAAGACGACGAGAACTGGCGCAAACTCTTCGCGGTCATCGATGCCGGTGGGTGGGGAGACGCCCAAGAGGCGCAAACGGGTGGCGGCCCCCAACCGGTTGATGAGTCAGAAGGGGAGTCTGCTGGGGAAGATAATAACTCGTCGGAATCGCCTGAGTGACCGGCTGGGAAGAACTCTCCTCATCGTCAAATTTCTCTCAAGGAAAGTCGTGTATCGCGGAGAAAATGCAGCACACGAAACTGTGATTGTAACGGACGCTCTTTAGCCACGCCTCTCCGAGTACAGACTATGACTACGGCCGGCCCATTGGATATCGAGTATCGGGCTCACGAACGGGTGCAAAAACTGATCGACGTTATTCGATTTTGCGTGGAGGATATCAGTTTGTCCTTCGAGCGCTGGGAGGAGCCGTACGTCGCCGGCCCGGGACTCTATTTCGCCATCGTCTCAGGATACACTGTCCGCGATCACGCGGATCCGATGGGCGACAATCGCTGGCCTGTCTCCGACAGTCGTGACGTCCTTGACGATGTAGATAGCTTCTACAAAGCGACGACCGAGGTCGCTCAATCACGAGATGGTGCAGTGGTCATTAGCGTGGATGGAATCGTTCAGGAGCAAATGGTTCGGTTCCGCGACCATCCGTCTGACTCGGTGCACTCACCAGACCACTCGACTCCATACGCCAATTGGATGGGATCGAGCCATATGAGTGCTCTAGACACATCTGCTCGCTTGGAAGTGGTGACGACCGTTACTCTGAGCGCAGAGACCGGACGCGTAACCGTATTCGAGGAAGGAGAATACATTACAACACCTCGGGAGAAGCTTTCCCAGAATTGGAAGTAATCGATAAAACAGGGGGGAGAGAAAGACGAACTGTTCGACTATCGAACGATGGAGACGAGAACAGGCGAACGCCGCATGACCGTCTCGGCGACACTCCCCAAGGGAAGCGGTGAGTCCTCGTCTCGACCGTGGCTCCCCATCGGCGTAACCTACGGCCGTTTCGGCACAATCACTACCGTCGGTCGAAACGAGGATGTTGTCGAACATTGGCAGTAATATCACGTTCGGCCGCAGGCCCTATCAAGAATCGGCCAACGCTAACACGATAGGCGATATTCTGTCTGCAATACGCAAATACACGAGCATAATTCACGATCTGCCATCTGCCACCGGCAGAGTAGAACCCTTCGGCGGCAGTACTCTCCTGCATCAAAGAATAGTAGATGACATCGAAGGTCCCGTTTCAGACGCTTCGATGGTCGGGAGGTTGGTTTCCTCGCTGGTGGCCTCATAAGTCAACATCATTATTATCGTTCAACAGATATATTCTCATCACGATAAAACAAGTAGAGTCCAAGGAGGATGAAGCTCGTAGCCGTGATTCCTGCGATTACGCCGAACGCGAAGTATTCTCTTCCACCGAGCACCCACAGGGTCCCGAGATACACGGCTAAGCTAACGCCAAGTAGATAGAGTATCGGTCGCCAATAGGGGGTGAAGTAGAGGATGGGGCCGACAAGGAGAGCAAGCCCAATTATAACGAATTGGGTTGCGCGCTCGCCGGGGACAAACGCTGCGAACAAGCCGAGATACAGGTGAAGACTCGCAAGTACGATGGCCAAGACAAGAAACGTCCAATTGAAGGCATCGAGTTCGTTCGGGGATCGGTATTCCATCTGTTATCTCGCTCTCCTAAGCAGTACTGCTTACTACGTCCCGGAGTTGCGAAAGCGTTGTGCCGCTCTCATTTGCCTTGACTATACCTGGCACGTTTCTCGTCAGGGAGATCCGCTACAAGGACTGGTGAGACGAACGGTCCCTGACTGCATCTATCTTGTAGATACTTAGTCTGTCCACTCCTACTCCTGAACGGGAGAATGTACGACACGATTCTCGTTCCGATGGATGGGAGTACTGCTGCGGAAACAGCGGTTGAAACAGCTCTCGACCTCGCACAACGCTTCGACGCTTCACTCCACGCGATTAACGTCGTTGAACTCGATGAGTACCCGGCCGACGTTGAATCAGAAGCTGCTGAGGAAGTAATTCAGCGTGGGGAGGAGACGCTGGCAACAGTCAGGGGTCGGGCGGCAGATGTCGGAGTTTCAGCGACGACTCACGTCATAGAAACCGCTGACCCGATCCACCAGACGATCATCGACTACGCGATAGACCACGACGCAGCTCTCATCGTAATGGGGACACATGGACGAACAGGGTTGAATCGTCTTGTCCTCGGTAGCGTAACCGAGCGGACGCTCCGCACCTCGCCGGTACCCGTCCTTACCGTCCACGAGGACATCACGCTTGATCCCGACTTTGAGACGGTCCTCGTTCCGACGGATGGAAGCGAGGCGGCGAACGTCGCTGCGGATCACGGGATAACGCTCGCAGGGGCGACCGATGCAGCGATGCATGTCGTTCACGTCGTCGATCTCACCGCCGTTTCGGGAGAGTTCGGGGGTGCTGAGGTGCTGAATGCGTTAGAGGAAGCAGGTCAACAAGCCGTCGATGACGTCATTGATCGAGCGAGAAAAGCGGATCTGCGATCCGTGGAGGCATCGGTTCTTAGTGGGACACCTGCCCGAGCCATCTTGGACTACGCCGAAGAACGTGATATTGATCTCATTGTGATGGGGACGCACGGCCGGACGGGCTTAGAGCGGTACCTTCTGGGAAGCGTTACCGAGAAGATTGTCCGTGTTGCAGACGTCCCCGTACTGACCGTATCACCCCCTAAAGAACACTGAGTTCACTTAGACTGTGGTACTTGATTCCTTACGGCTGGTTAACTTCTCGGGCACCAAGCGGTAGAACTCAAACGAGACGTCTTTCGGAGGACGCCCAAAGATATCGACAAACGGAATATGAACATTCTGAAAGCCCTGAAGCGTTTCTGTGGCAATTGATTCTTCAGTCGTCTCCTCCAGTTGCCCTTTGGCTACGACGCTCCACCATTCGTCGTTCTCCTGGCCATGAACTACGAACGTGATACCACGGTCTGAGATACTGCCTTTCGCGCTATCCGGGTCCACGGCGAGTCGAAAATAGAAGGCCGTCTCTGTTGCGTCATACCCGTACGATACTGGTATCGAGTGCGGCGGATCGGCACTCGACTCAGAAAATGAAATCACTCCAGTGCCACCGTTACTAAGATGCGCATCCCGCTCATCTTCATCCAGTTCTTTAGGCTCGGCATCACTCATGAATCGTAGTACGGTGGCAACGGCAAAAAGTGCACTCCCGGTCCAAATAGTAACGCGGTTGTGACGGAGATTGTTGGTGAGTTAGAGTACCGTTTTGGTGATGGTTTTCAGCGCTTCATTCCCTGGTTTTCAGAAGACCTCACGACGGAGCTGGAACGCTCGTGATTTCGGTGTGAGTCTCTGTCTTTGGAGACGCTTCGATGAGGCTCTCGCAGGTGTTCACGTGCACGTCTCAATCAACGTACTCGCCGGCGCCGTGGAAAAGAACATGGTGCTACCCAGATCACAGGATCTCTCAAATCCTTTTGTTTCATCTCGTAGCCGGTTTTAAGAGATTCGGGACTCTATCCTCTAGTTGGTGCGTTCCAATGCAAGCATTCGTGATGAAAGAACTCGGGGAAGTGGGATTTGCCGAGAAAGACAAGCCTGACGTGGGGCCGAATGACGCGCGCCTCCGGCCGACAAAAGGCCTCGTCTGTACGTCTGATGTGCACACTGTCCACGGGGCTATTGGCGAGCGAGAAAACCTCACGATCGGGCATGAGGTCGTCGGCGTTGTGGATGCGGTGGGCACTGAAGTAGAGGACTTCGAGCCGGGAGACAGAGTCGTCGTTGGAGCGATCACGCCCGACTGGGGATCCGCTGCGGCACAAGATGGCCACTCCTCACAGTCCAACCAAGCGCTCGGTGGCTGGAAGTTCGCTAACGTCAAAGATGGGGTGTTCGCTGAATACGTCCACGTGAACGAGGCCGACGCCAATCTGGCGCACATTCCCGAGTCAGTAACCGACGAGGAAGCTGCTTACGTGACTGATATGATGAGTACGGGATTCATGGGTGCAGAAAACGCTGACATCCCGATCGGAGGATCCGTCGCCGTGTTTGCGCAGGGTCCCGTTGGGTTGATGTCCACGAAAGGCGCGGCTCTTCAAGGTGCCGGACGGATCATCGCGGTCGAAACCGAGCCAAATCGACAGGAACTGGCCCGTGAGTACGGTGCCGACGACATCGTCGATTTTACAGAGGGTGACCCAGTCGAACAGATCATGGATCTCACCGATGGCGAGGGCGTCGATTCTGCAATCGAAGCGCTCGGCCGGACCGAAACCTTCGAGCAGTGCGTCAAGGTGACAAAACCTGGGGGAACGATATCGAATGTCGGCTATCACGGCGAGGGCGAATACGTGAATATACCACGCGAGGAGTGGGGCGTCGGCATGGCAGAAAAGACGATCAACACTGGCCTCTGTCCCGGTGGCCGGCTCCGCCTGCAGCGTCTCCTTCGTCTTCTCGAAACTGAGCGTGTCGATCCGACACTCATGACTAGCCACGAGTTCTCCTTCGAGGAAACCGACGACGCCTTCCACCTTATGGAAACGAAAGAGGACGAAATTATCAAACCGCTCATCAACTTCGAATAGTTGGTTGACTTGTCTCTGATGTACTATGGGGACCGCTCTAATTCGCTATTCCACTTGCCCCCTTGATTTACCGTAGCTTCCGTTGGAGACGAGGCGAAGAGCACAGCCGATTACGAGCAGTCCATTCGAGTCCGGTAAAGAGTATGAAGAGACAAACGGAAACCGACCGAGAAATTTGATCCGGTGCAGCCGACACTGTCTACGATTCTTGATGCCGATTCATCGCTCGATACGCCGATGAAACTGTAATGAGTATTGACCACCAAGACTTCTGCCAGTTCAAAGAGGTATTCTGGTAGCTGTGCGAGATACAGAGCGCGTCTACAGCACAACCACGTCGGTTGTCCCAGCGTGAATCAAGCAATACTCGTCAGTCGGTCAAACCGCTTTGTTGAAAGCCACTATGAGTTACAATTTCAGCCAGTAATTCAACACAGTGGGCGCCCTCCCGAAGTCGCGGTTACTTTTTCACTCGCTTGGCAGACTCGCAGTAACCGAGTTGGTGAGAGCAGGCTCCAGTCCAGTGTCCCGGTATCCAGCTGCGAGGTTTACATCGACAGCCCAATACTGGCCGTTATCATCTTTGACCAAGTCAACCCCGACACCCCAAAGGTTAAATCGTATAACAAGTTCTCGGAGCGACGCTGCAGGTGCGGCTTGGTCTCTATTCGGCCGAGGAACTGTTTCTCCCCGTAGAGCTTCGAGGTGACGCGCCGCCCCGCGACGTGTATCTTCAAGCATCGACGATGGTCGTTTCGATGGCGCTGTTTCTCGGGACATGTCGATCCGAAACACGCTCCGTGTTCGGGAAGAGCCCATTCTCAAATCCGTTCCTCCTTGGCGGGACGCTCACGGCACTGCTGGAGCATCTGATCGCTATCCATGCTGGCCCAACGCAGCTGCTGCTCGGGGTCGAACCGATTACGGTAGAAACGTGGATTCGTATACTCCTGATCTCTCCGACAATACTGGTTGTCGCTGAAGTACACAAACACTGGCGGACAGAATAAGACTACAAGTCTTATTTCCATTCACTTAGTGGAGTGTATATTTAGGTGGCCAATTGAACTAGGACCGGTGGGATAACCAACGGCCCTTACGAGGGCTCTTCTCCGTGACTTGAAGATCAGGGAAGCGATCATTCTGTCTGTCGGACCGTCATCACGGGTACTGGTGACGTACGTACTGTTTTCTCCGTAACACTCCCGAGGAAGTATCTCTCAATACCACAGCGTCCGTGAGTTCCCGTCACGACGAGATCAATCTCGTGGTAATAGGTTCGCACGGCCGGTCGAATCTCAAGCGTCAACTTCTCGGCAGTATTGCGTCTACCGTGCTTCGGACAGTTGACGTCCCAGTCCTCGTGGTAAAGCGATGCGGTTAAATCCATTTTTAAGAGAGGTTTTGCTCGTAGCTACCGGTGACCACTCAAAGCTATTCCATCGGTGTGGTTCGGCCCGTTATCGTATCGATGTCGAGTTCGACAATGGAAATCTCTATCTCTTCGATAGCTTCGTCAAACACACGAATCGGTGAGAAGTGGCGGTTGATTTCAGCGGTATCGAATCGTTCAAACTCCGTCTCTGGGAGCTCGATGAGTTGACCAGTGACAATAATACTCCACGAGTCAATTCCCTGTGGTTCGTCGGTTGGCTCAGCCCCATACAGGACATAACAGGCCGTCTCGGTCGTCTCCAAGAATTCCCGTTTCCTGCTCCCATCTGTAACGCCGAGACGGAAATAGAGACTTTTCCCGTCGTAATAATGCGCCAGCGGGATAGCGTAAGCGTCACTCTCCCTGGAGAGTGAGAGTACACCGGCCTCGGACGTTTGCAATCGCTCCTTGATTTCATCGTCGTCCATGCCCTGTGTGTATGCGTATTCGATATGCTCCATAGGACCATCTAAACGGATTCCAAGCATAAGGATGCGGGGCTCGAACACCACTTCATACTCGTCTCAGTTCGTACCCAACCAGTACTTCTGATACCGACGACAAGAGATACGTGTTGTGCGAGACTATACCACACTGTGTTCGAGAGCCTCACTTACGCATCGAAAGCGACCAAAGTAGACGAACAGTCAACGGTAATAATACCTCCTAAAAAGACGGCAGGAGGGACTTACGAGGGGAACAAAGCGTCTGATACGCAGATAACTGTCGTTGACCCAGTACACCAGCTTACTCTAGCAGAGGCAGGGTGGCGACCATGACTTCTCTGTCGGGCTTCTTTACTCCAGACCGTGTCGCGGTCATCGGTGCGACTGATCGAGAGGGCTCAGTCGGACGGGCACTGATGGAGAATCTGTCATCGTTCGACGGTGACGTAATTCCGGTCAACCCAGAACGCGATTCAGTGCTTGGATCGACGTCATATCCCACGATTGGAGATATTCCAGATCCAGAGGCAATTGATCTTGCTGTTATCGCCGTCCCTGCTTCAGCTGCCATCGAGGTGATACGGCAAGTCGGTCAATCCGGCGTTGTGAACGTCGTCGTCGTCACAGCAGGCTTCAGCGAAACCGGAGCGGAAGGTGAACGACGGGAACGAGAACTGATCGACGTCGCCGAGGAGTACGGTCTGAACCTCGTCGGCCCGAATTGCGTTGGGGTCATCAGTACGCATGCGGGATTGAACGCGACGTTCGTTCAGGGAAGACCGCCAGAAGGATCGATTTCTCTCATGAGCCAGTCGGGCGCGTTCATCGCAGCAGTTCTCGGTTGGGCGACACAGCACGACATCGGGTTCAGGAATGTAGTTTCGCTCGGTAATGAGGCCGTCCTCGACGAGAACGACTTTATCGCCGAGTGGGACGATGATCCGGACACCGAGGTCATTCTCGCGTACCTCGAAGACATCGATGACGGACAGCGATTCATCGAAACGGCCCGCGAGGTGACCCCCGATACGCCAATCGTGGTCATCAAGTCCGGTCGGACCGAGGCCGGGGCTGAGGCGGCGGCGTCACACACGGGATCGATTGCCGGCAGTGACGAAGCCTACCAGGCTGGCTTCCATCAGGCCGGCGCGCTCAGAGCCATGGACATTCAGGAGGTATTCGACTTCGGTCGAGTTCTCTCTGGAGAACCACTCCTTGAGCACGACAATGTCGCAGTTGTTACAAATGGCGGCGGTCCGGGTGTTCTGACGACCGACGCAATCGGGGAATCACGACTAACCGTCGCTGAATTCGACGACGGTTTACGGACTCAACTCGCGGATATTTTGCCAGAAGAAGCTGACGTCGCCAATCCACTCGACATCATTGGCGACGCCGGTATCGATCGGTTCAAACGGAGCCTCGATGTCGTCCTGGGGGCTGACGATGTGGGCGGTGCCGTCGTTCTCTCGGTCCCAACGGCATTGTTCGAGTTCGAAGACCTTGCTGAAGTCATCGGTGACCTGTACCGGAAACACGGGAAGCCGGTCGTGACGTGTCTGATGGGTGGAGAAGAAGCGGACCGAGCAGCAGACAAGCTCAACGCGTACGGCATCCCCAACTACTTTGATCCAGCCAGAGCGGTTCCCAGTCTCGAAGCACTTGCTGACTATCGTGACGTCACAGAACGCGAGTATGAACAACCAGCAGAGTTCGATGTCGAGAGAGATCGGGCTCGAGATGTGCTGTCAAAAGCGATTGAGCGCGGTGTGGATTATCTCAGCGTCGAAGCAATGGATCTACTCGATGCGTACGGTATTCCCACGCCAGCAGGCGGGTTAGCTGAGAGCGCTGCGGAGGCCGAAGCGATTGCACAAGATCTCGGCGGTCCGGTCGTCATGAAGATCGTCAGCCCAGACATCCTCCACAAGTCTGATATCGGTGGGGTCGAAGTCGGAGTCTCTATCGAGGATGCCCGAGACACGTATCAGGTATTCCTTGACCGGGCAGCCGATTACGACCCCGATGCGACCATTCTTGGTGTCCAGGTCGAGGAACTCGTCGATTTAGACGAGGAGACAGAGACAATCGTCGGCGTGAATTATGATCCCCAGTTCGGGCATCTCCTGATGTTTGGTCTGGGTGGGATTTTCGTCCAAATCTTCGAGGACACGTCGTTTCGAGTTGCGCCGGTCAGCGAGCGTGAAGCTCGCGCGATGACGGCAGAGATCCATGCAGCCCCGATGCTTCGCGGTGCACGCGGACGGACTCCCGGGGATATCGATACAGTCGTAAAAACCATTCAACGTGTCTCACAACTGGTGACAGATTTCCCGGCAATCAGAGAACTGGATATCAATCCACTCGTTGTTGCGCCCAATGGCGTTTGTGCTGTGGATCTCCGGCTAACTGTAGATAGGAAGGCGCTATCACTGACTGAGTAATACTCACCTAGTACGAACGCTGCCACGCCTGCAACCGCGAGCAAGAGAACAATGCCGCTCGTGAACTGGTTGACCAGAATATCC
>SL_4KL_010_BRINEDRAFT_10001581_pt1 | contig 12606 bp, 17 predicted proteins | sample SodLak_010_BRINE_2_FD_10664 | JGI IMG/M metagenome (IMG submission 10664)
CTTGCCGCACTTCCAGGCATGGATTCGATGGCAACTCGGATGATGGAAAAACGGATCAAAGAAAACGGCACCGCAACGATCGAAGAGCTGATCGACCTCTCGCTTGAGACCGGTGTCGATCTGCAGGCGTGTCAGATGACGATCGAGCTCATGGAGTACGACGAGGACGACTTCTACGATGGCGTCACAACTGGCGTGGGCGCGGCAACTGCACTCAATCACATGGCTGAATCCGACGTCCAACTCCTCGTCTGAGACAACGGCGATTAGCTACTCGTACGTGTCACTCTTCTTCAATAAAACTGAACAACGAGTGGTAACACAGCCTCGTTAGGGCTGTCGATCGAGTTCGTCTGCCTGTTCTTGGATATCTGCAATCTCTTGAGAGAGTGCAGTATCAGCACTACCGTGTGATTCTCGAACTGAGAGATCAAGCGGTGAGGGAACGAACTGAGTCTCGTCTTCTTCCTCGTCTCCCGGTTCCGCTTCAGTTCGTTGGTGGAGGCGGAAGCTCTGAAGGAATCGTTCCCAAAGTGTAGCGGGCATGAGAGGTAATACGATCATTTGCATAATAAATGTTGTACGCCGTTCGATCGTCTCTCCCAAAGCAGTCGTTCAGCCAAGTGCTACGCAAGCGATCGGAGCGTCGAATTGAGGACGACAAGCAAACTGCTTGCACCCATTGCCAGCGCAGCAAGCAGTGGATTCAGCAATCCAAAGACGGCGAGCGGTATCGCAACCGCATTGTAGAAGAACGCCCAGCCAAGGTTCTGCCTGATCCGTTTTCTGGTATTCGTTGCAATGGTAAAGAGGCGAGGAACCGACTCCAGATTTCCATCGATCACGATCGCATCACCAGCATCCGTTGCAAGTTTTGTTCCGGTGGCAAGCGCAATACCTAGATCAGCGGCTGCAAGCGCCGGCGCATCGTTGCTCCCATCACCGACCATTGCAACACGACCTCGACTTTTGAGTCGCGTTATGGTTGCTGCTTTTGCCTCCGGGGGGACCTCCGAAAAGACGTGATCGACAAGCGGATGTGACTCAAAGCGTGTTGTCGCCGCCGCATCGTCGCCAGTAAGCAATACAATCTCTCGATCCTGTTCGGCGAGCGCTTCAATGACCGACTCCCACTCGGGTTTTGGCTCGTCGCCAACTGCAATAACGCCCTGTATCTCGTGAGCCCAGCCAACAACGACAGCAACCGACCCAGCCTCAGTGATCGCTTTTGCTTCAGCACGGTATCCGTTTGGGTCATACCAGTCAGTCGAGAACGCCGCTGGATGTCCAACCAAGAGATCGTGACCATCAACTGAGCCACGAACACCTCGATCAAACGTCTGGATGTTCGAGACGCCCTGATCAGCAGCAGATCCACTCTGTGGGTGTGAAACTATCTTTCCACCGTCAGTAGCGGTCTGTGTTTCCGAGCGCGTTTCAGCGGCTGCTGCAGCAACGATCGCATCGGCAATCGGATGCGCGGACGCTCGTTCGACTGCGGCAGCCAGTGAAAGAACCGTTTCAGGCTCATCGGCGATCGTTTCGGTTACTTGCATCTCGCCGCTTGTGAGCGTCCCAGTTTTATCGAGTGCAATCACATCAACATCGGTTGAATCTTCAAACACCGTCTCGGATGCAATGACAATCCCATTTGTAGCTGCAGTTTTGATTCCACGTGCAACCGCAAGCGGTGTTGCTAATCCAAGTGCACACGGGCAGGATACAATAATCACCGTCAGCCCAACAAGGAGCGAAGTTGTGATTGACGCGCCAAACGCGACCATCGCAACAACAGTCACAACGGCGATCGTAATCACCAACGGGACAAAGATCGTTGCCAGTTTATCGGCAAATCGTTGCACGCCCGGGGAGCTGCTTTGTATCTCCCACAGCAGTTCGACAATCCGATCGAGTGCACTCGAAGCATCCGCCGCAACAGTCATTGTAAGCGGTTGATCAGTAACGACGGTGCCACCACGAACTGCATCACCGGGTCGCTTTGTTCTGGGAATGGATTCTCCCGTGACAAGCGCTTCATCAACGGCTGCGACACCGGTTTTAACCGTTCCATCAACTGGAATACGATCGCCAGGACGAACAAGAAGCTCATCCCCTGATTCAACTGCTTCAATGGGAATTGTCTCTCCGTCGGGCCGCCTCGCATCTGCAACCTGGATCGCAGTCAGATCTGTGAGAAGATCAGATGCACGCTGCTTGATTGCAGACTCGTAATAGTTCCCGAGAGTAACTACCAGAATGATTGCCACCGTAACGTCGAAATAGAGATCCGTCCGTCCGAGGGCCATCGCAAGCGTACTGTACCCGTAGGATCCGACAGCGGCGATCGACACAAGCAGATCCATATTCGCATGTCCTGCTTTGAGACTCACATACGCGCCGCGAAGGATAGGGTATCCCGTATAAAAAAGCACAAGCGATGTGAGAAGCCAGATTTGGGTGAACAGATAGAGCCCATCAAACCCGGTTAGATCAACAAGCGGTTCGTAACCGAAGTATGTAGGGTACAAAAACAGAACGTACCACACCATCGTCATCATTCCGAACAGCCCACCGCCAATGAGGAACTTCACAACGGCAACATCACCAGGGACAGGATCATCGGAATGGATCGATCGTGGGCGGGCAGTGTAGCCATATCCGGAGACGGTCTCGGGGATCGCATCATCCGTGACTGTTTCTGGGTCGTAGCCTATTTTGAGTGTATCTGTCGCGTAGCTTGCCTGCGCAGTTTCGATACCGTCATGTGAAACTGCAGTCGACTCAAGAAACGCTTCACATGTTGCACAGTGCATTCCATCAACACTGAGGTAGATGTTTTCCGCTGCTTCGGTTGCGTCCGAATCATCAGGTGAGAGCTGGTCTCGGATCTCTGTTGGGTCTGCATCTTCGATCGTAGACGCATCTAACACACGTGCAACTTCTAAACACCCCCGACAGCAGTAGCTGCCGTCCGTGTCGTCGCTACGGTATGGTTCGGCTGGCGTTGGAAGCTCACAAAGCGTACAGTTTGTCCCCATTGATAGTTTGTATATTATACAAGATTCAAATCGGTGTCTGCTGTTTTAGTACTGTCAAAGTAGTATTGTGTGTGTTTCTTTACTGGGTAGTGGTGTGTATAGAATTGTCCGTCGGACTAAATGCTATATAGAGTGAAATCGTGATGAGCACAACGTTTACCAGTGCAATAGTGACGACAATATCTGGCGTGAATATAATATACGCAAGAATCGCAGGTATTGTACCTAACCCTATGAGTGACGCCTTTCGTGGACTGAGCATTATTCGTTGATACGCTTCCAGTACTAAAACCTGCATGATGGATTCTCAGGCGATGAGAATATCCCCGATCTTTATTGTTTTCTATTTGCAATACTCGCTAAACATGTCTGGTGATGCAGTCGTTACTGAAATTGATCATGATGAGTTCAATCCTCGAGGTACCCTTGCATTAATATTGGTTTATTTTGCCATTCTTGTCGTAATGTGGGTCTTCATGTACTTTGTAGAGTTCCTTGGAAACGATCTCACTGTCATTGGATAGATGCACATACACAATTACGAAAAAATCTGGCTTGTACTTGCGATGATTATGATTGTTGGCTTTCTGACAACGGTCACCTACGGTGCGACGGCGGTTGGGATTGAGATGATCTCAGATGATGAGGACACGATCGATCCCGGGGCGTTGGATGAAGATCCTCGATTTGCAGAGCCGCGGGTAGAGCAGGTCGGCGAAAACGAGTATGAAGCGTACGTTGTTGCACAGCAGTACATCTTCTCCCCGGATCCGATCGAAGTGCCTGCAAATAGTACAGTGACGTTCTATGTGACGTCACCTGACGTCATTCATGGCTTCCAAGTCGCAGGGACAAACGCGAACACGATGGTCATCCCGGGAGAGGTTGCGAAGTTGACCGTCGAAACAGAAGAGCCCGGTGAGCATGGAATCGTCTGCAACGAGTACTGTGGTAGCGGTCATCACGTGATGGAAGGCAAGCTTATCATCCACCCAGAAGACGAGTTTGAGATGGAGGACGACGAATGAGCAGCGCAATTGAATCCGGTGAGCCAACGTTTTTAGATCGCTTCCCACAGGAAGCAAAAGTTGTCCGATCAGCGCTCTGGAGCTCGTTTATTGCGCTGACGCTTGGTGCGCTGTTTGGGATTATTCAGACACTGCACCGAACAGATGTGCTGCGGGTATTCAGTTCGGGTAACTACTACACAATTCTCACCGCACACGGGGTGTTGATGGTCGTCTCATTCACGATCTTCTTCCTCGTCGGAATATATACGTGGGCAGTTGTTCGGAGTTTAGATCGGCCGGTCGAAGACATCAGATACACGTGGACATGGTATGGGCTGATGGTCCTTGGAACGCTGATGGCGCTGGTTGCGATCCTTGGTGGGTTTATTGATGCGGTTGATATTAGCGCAGATGTACTCTTTACATTCTACGCACCGTTGCAAGCACATCCGCTATTCTATGGTGGCTTAGCAATCTTTTTGATTGGGACATGGCTTGCTGGAGCAGACTGGTTCCGGTCGTGGTATGCATGGAAACAGGAGAATCCTGGTGAACGAATTCCATTGCAGACGTTCATGGTCTTGATCACGATGTTGATGTGGTACATCGCATCGATCGGGATCACAATTGCAGTCGTCATCTTCCTGCTCCCATGGTCGCTTGGTATCATTGATCAAGTCAATCCACTCCTGACTCGGACACTCTTTTGGTTCTGGGGACACCCAGTTGTGTACTTCTGGCTGATGCCTGCGTATTTGCTCTGGTACACGGTTCTTCCAAAAGTATCCGGAGGGAGACTGTTCAGCGATCCGCTTGCACGCGTTGTGTTTGTGCTCTTTTTGTTGCTCTCGACACCAGTCGGGATCCACCACCAGTATTTGGATCCCGGAATTGCAGACGGATTTAAATTCATTGCACTAACAAATACCATGTTCCTGCTGCTTCCAAGCCTGTTGACCGCATTCACGGTTGTTGCAAGTATGGAACATGGAGCACGCCAACGTGGAGGCACCGGATTATTAGGCTGGCTGCGAGCACTTCCGTGGGCCAACCCTGCATTTACTGGAATGGCCCTTGCGGGGCTGATGTTCGCTGCTGGCGGATTCAGTGGAATGATTAATGCCGGTCTCAATATCAATTACCTCGTCCACAATACACTGTGGGTACCTGGGCACTTCCATCTCACCGTTGGAACTGCGGTTGCGTTGACGTTCATGGCCGCAACGTACTGGCTCTGGCCACAGTTGACAAATAAGCCGATATTCAGTCGACCGATCGCACTTGCCCAGGTGATCCTGTGGTTTGTCGGAATGGCACTGATGTCGAACGCAATGCACGTTGCAGGGCTTATCGGGATTCCGCGACGAACAGCAGAACCACAGTACGATGGCTTCGACTTTATCCCAACGTTTGGGTCGATCGCAGAGCTGGACCTCCAGTTGGTTGTTGGAGGGACACTCCTAACTCTGTCCGCAATTCTGTTTGTGAGTAACCTTGTCTTGAGTATTAGCTTACCAAAGGTGAGTGGCCTCGGACAGCCGCTTCCACCAGCACTCTCAGGACCGGATGACGCACCAAAGGTTCTTGATAACCTCAAGCTCTGGACCGCAATTGCGCTTGTGCTCGTTATCTTGGCATATACACTGCCGCTTGCAAGTATTGTTGATCGAGGCGGTCTCTTTGGACCGGGAGGAACTCCGTATCCAACGATGGTTGAGTTTGGAAGCACCTTGCTTGAAATATATACACCGTTAACAACGGATTGTATTTCGGGGTGGCTCCAATGAGTGAAACCTCGAGAGCGGGGCTCCTCATTGGTGGTGCTGTGCTCTTTGTTATCCTCTGGGAGATCAGAAGCGCGCTTGGTGTGTTGTTTCGCATTGATACCAACATCGCAGTGTACACAGTGGTGACGTTTGTGGTGATACTCTGTACACTGGTTGCACTCGATCGCGGCCTGATTGGATTCGGAAGTAAGGAGCAGTAACACACAACTCGATTGCGAAATATAACACGAATGAACGTCAGATCAGAACTCAAACAACAGTCACCAACGACGCATGCGGCAATTGCTAGTATTGCAGTTGTCGCTGTACAGGTCGCTGCGATTGTTGCGTATATTCGTATCCAGCAACCGGTAATCACCGAATACCGATCGATTGCCTACCCGTTCATTTGGATAACAGCGGGAGTTGGGACGGCAGTGTGGATCGGACAGGTGTTTGCTGGGCGGCCACGCCGGTTCCGAGGGGCAATCGTTGCCATACCGTACGTGCTGGTGCTGTTCTGGTTGAGTGGGATCATTGGCGGTCCGACAGGTACGGAGACCTTTCTCGTACAGAATGCAATGCCTGGGTGGGGGCCCATTGTGGTCTACAGCGGGAGCCTGATGAGTATCTCACTGGTTCCATTCACGTTTGTCGGGTATCTGACATTGGGATACGTTGTCTACGTAGTCGCTGCAAGTACAGCCCAGTCAGTTCGTGCAGCGGCGATCGGACTTGCCTCGTGCGTGAGTTGTACCGCGCCGCTGCTGCTTGCAGTTGCAGGGATATTCGGTGGTAACACGACTGCAATGGTTGCAACTGCGGGTTATGATATTGCGACGATTATTTTTGTTGGGACCTTAGCGCTCCTTGCCATTGCTGCAAAACGGTCCACACATGAGCAACCCGACGTGTGTCCGGTGAGATACTAAATGAGTCTCTCAAGCGAGTTGGCGTTCGCAATCGGCGCAGGGGTAGCAACGTTCTTTTCACCATGTGCCTATGCACTCTTGCCGGGGTATGTTGGCGTCTATCTGAACGCATCCGGTGGCGAAACGCAATCAATACAGCATGACAGCATCCGTGCAATCGCTGCAGCAGCGGGGGTCATCGGAGTGTTTCTCATCGTGATTACTGCCGTTGCGGCAGTTGGAGAACCAGTCCGTGCAGTTATATCTCAGTTGGAGGTGATAACTGGTATCGGGCTCATCTTGTTTGGAATACTGCTGCTTTGGGGCGCAGATGTAGGGTGGCATACGTCACTCCCGAAACAGCGTTCTGGACTGATTGGGTTCGGAATATTTGGCGCAGTGTATGCAGTCGCGGCGATCGGCTGTGTCGCACCGCTGTTTTTCGCACTGACGCTTCGAGCGATCGAATCAGGGCTGGTGACGACGATTGCAGTTCTGGGTGCGTACGGTGGGACGATCGCCGCCCTCTTATTCGGAACGACAGTCACGATCGGACTTGGCTACGAAATTACAACAAAACAGTTTACACGATTTTCGGCCCGAGCGACCCAAATCGGTGGCGCAATACTTGTTTTTGCTGGCGTTGTGCAGCTATACCTTACGCTCTGACACTATCAATCAGCTCTCGATCGATATCTGCTGCAGCAATAACACTGCCACCGTATTCGGAGGCAAACTCCTCAGCGTCATCCTCATCGCTAAACGGAATTACGTCGGGACCCATTGCACCAAGGACGTCACTTCCTGCAACAACAAACAGTTGGGATTCTTGCACATACGCATCCGCTGAAAGATGCGCGGAGATAGATGGTTCAGAATCACCGCTCACATCGTAGGAAACAGCAGTATAGTCGGTTAGATATGTCACACGTGGGTTCCACCCTTCATCTTCGCGGTCGAAGCGGTATGTGTACGTACAGGTCCCACTACAAAACCACGCGGGGCCATCCCTGTCCGCAGGCTCGTCTTCAAAAAACACCTGCCCTGTCGGCCCAGGGTGCTCCTCGATAACCATCCCACACGCATCACAGGATTGTCCATCATCAAGCGAGATCGCAGCCGGTAGCTCTTCGCTCTCACCAGTACAACCCGCAAGCGCAAGTGTCAATCCACCAGCGGCAAGCGTGACAACTGAACGACGACTGACTGACAGCTGGTCAGACGGTTGATCAACCATGTAGATACTAGTCGGCAGAAGTGTTTAACAGATCTGGTACAATACTCTAAACTCAGTAACCCGCAGGGATACCGATTTGACAGCTACGTATAGAATCTCATACGTTATACAAATATATCGGTAGGTTACATAGTTATTATATTGCACAATTTCTACAAAACTGTTATTAGCAGTGGCCGGGTATACTCCACTAGATAGAAACAATGAGTTCACAACAATGGCGTATTTGTGGGGTATTTGTACAATGATCGAGCTATCAACGCTCCCTGCGACCGTCCAAGCGCTCCTCTTTGTTGGGGTGATTTTATTTGAGGCTGTGTTTCTCTATGTGGGATACGGCGCGATCGAAAAGGTAGCCGGACCAAGAATCAAACGCGCAATAACGAGAGGGGAGTAATGGAGCTATTTGGGCTGACAATCGGGTTACTACTGCTGTTCGTGAGCTTTGGCTTCATGGTTGGCGTGCTGTTTGGGTTCTTTGGGATGGGTGGGGCGTTTTTAATCACACCAACACTGCTCATCCTCGGCTATCCAGCCCGCGTTGCGATCGGAAGCGGATTAGCGTTCTACTTCGGTACCTCTGTCATCGCCGTAATCAAACACTATGATATCGGACAAGTAGATTACAAACTTGGTGCGATACTGTTCGTTGGTCTGACGATCGGGATCGAGGGAGGGAGACGGCTAGTATTCTCACTGGAGCGTATTGGTATCGCAGAGCTTGTCACCGGCGTTGCGTACGTCTTTCTCCTCGCAGGTATCGGTCTGTTATTCCTCCGCCGTGCACGCAATATTGCAGCTGATGAGTCTGACGAAGATGAAACAAACGGGGATGATATTCCACCGATGGCAACAACACTTCAATCCTACAACATTCCGCCAATGGTCTCACTCACTGCAGGTGGAAGCGCATCTGCATGGACGATCTCAGGTGTTGGTGGAACCGTTGGGTTAGTATCCGGGTTCCTCGGTGTCGGTGGCGGGTTTATTCGAATGCCAGCGATCTACTATCTGATTGGAACGCCACTTGCCGTTGCAGTTGGAACCAGTCTCTTCGCTGGGCTCTTTTCAGGGGCGTATGGAACATTCACCTACGGAGCTGCTGGCGGAATCGACCTTGCAGTAATCACGCCACTTCTTGTTGGGAGTGCACTTGGGGCTCGAATTGGCTCTGCAGCGACGACGGTTGTCAACGAAGATGATGTTATCATCTACTTTGCAGCAATGATGCTACTTGCCAGTGCAGCCATCGCCCTCAGTGAACTTGGTAACTGGCTCGAGATTGAGCCACTGAACACGCTAAGTGTGATTTTGCTCGTTGGGTCCGCGTTCTTTGTCGGGTCGATGATTATCTATCACGTCATCAAATCAATGCGAAAAACGGGAGGAGAGCTGCAACAGAATCCGTCTCACTGAAACGTTTCGACAGGCGAACCAATGACTACTTTTTCGTTGGCAACATTGTGCAATATATGCAACGGCGACAGTATCTCAAGACTGGAAGTGCAGTCACACTCGGGGCTACAGTAGCGGGGTGTCTTGGCGGGCTATTTGACNCCGGCCCCGAGAATGTCGTCCTTTCGGAGCCAGAAGACCAGGGAGCAGAGAGTAGCTCGCTTGCATATCCGGCATATGGAGAGCCGCTACCGGATTTCTCACTTCCAGATCCGTTTACTGATGAGCCGTTTCGTCCCGAAGAGATGGATGAGCCGTTCTTATGTACGTCATTCTATGCATTCTGTCCTGCAGAGTGTGTGTTACTGCTTGGATCATTTGCCAATGTACAGGCAGCGCTCGATGCTGAAGGGCTGCGTGATGAGATCGGACTCGTCGCAATTACATTTGACCCCGAACGCGACACGCCGGAGGCACTTTCCGAGCATGCAGAGATGATTGGAATCGATTATGAACACGAAATGTGGCGGTATCTTCGACCAGCTGACGATGCAGAAGCCAAAGCGATCGTTGAAGAGCGCCTCGGGCTTGGATTTGAGAAGGTTGGCGGTGGAGATGCGTATGATTTTAATCACCTCACAATTACATTCCTCGTAAACCCAGACACTGTTGTTGAGCGTGCCTACCGAGGCGATCGACTGGATGTTGATCGCGTCGTAAGTGACCTGACAACGGTACATGAAAGCTACCAGTAGACGTTGAAATGCAACTACAAACCGTACTCCACACGTGTACAGCCACTGAGACGGCGGGAATATTTGATGGAGCCGCCGTCGGGTTGGGTGTCTTTTTTCTCATTGGACTCTTCGGTGGTGCACACTGTCTTGGCATGTGTGGACCGCTTGTGACGACATATAGCGATCGGCTTCGGAAACAAGAGCGCGCAAAACGATCGGATACGCTCTCACTGTTTGCAGTTCGACAGCATGCATTATTTAATCTCGGTCGGACAGCAAGCTATGCAACCATCGGTTCACTGTTTGGCCTCGCAGGAGCGGTGCTCACGGTTTCTGTCGAACAAACCACAACCATCCTCCGTGAGGTGAATATTGTCGTCGGCCTGATCATTGGGACCGCGATTATTGCAGCAGGACTACACTATCTGTTCCGTGGACAAGTACTCGCATTACCTGGAGAGTCGCTACTAAGACCGATTACACAGGCAGTCCAAACACGCTTGATGACACGGGTTGATGCCTCTGTTGGAAATACCCGGATCGTTGGGCTCGGCGCACTGCACGGGCTACTTCCGTGTCCACTTCTCTACCCCGCGTTTCTGTATGCGTTCGTGCAAGCGTCACCGCTTGGTGGAGCCGTTGTGTTGGCAGTGTTAGGAATTGGGACAATCCCAGCCCTGTTCATCTATGGGACGCTCTTTCAGTCGCTTTCGGTGGAAGTCCGAATGAAGCTCCATCGAGTGCTTGGTGTCGTGTTCATCCTCTTGGGTTATATACCGCTTCAACACGCGCTCATGCTGATGGGGATCCATCTACCGCATCCACCGATTCCATTCTATCAGCCATTATGATCAACCAGAGCCAGTTATCAGGAGAGACACAATGAATCGGCGGCAGCTACTTGCAGGGATGATCGGAGCCACAACCGTCGGTGGAGGATGGCTCTGGACCCAACGGAGCGATCGTGGCGGCGAAAAACGGCTGGAGCCAACAGCTGTAGAGACGATCGACGCAACAGGAAGCACTTCGGGAACGGTTGAAATACCGACCATGGATTCGCCTGTGTTACTCGAGTTTTTTGCAACATGGTGTGACGAGTGTCGTGAGTTTATGCCAACGCTCGCTGATGTACATGCGTCGCACGGTGACCGCGTGACGTTTATATCGGTCACAACGGAGCCAGTCGGATTTTCGATCGAAGAATCGGACGTACAAGACTGGTGGGAGTCACATGAAGGCTCGTGGACTGTTGGTATCGACCCACGGCTGACGCTTTCGGAGAAACTAGACGTGACATCGGTCCCGACAACGGTTCTCATCGATCGGGATGGAACGATCCGGGGACAAAAAACAAGTCCACAAAGCGAACAAGAGTTAGAAACATTCCTCGAACCGGTACTATAACATCCTCCCCGGCGTGAACGGCGTCACAAGACACAAAGCGTCTTGTTGGTCAATCAGAAATCGAGATTTCTGATGATGGCTTCTTCCGAACCCAGTGGGTGTCCCAGCCCGTACGGCTGAAGAAACGCTGTGGGCTGACGTGGAAACGGTTACTCCTTGGCGCAGGTAGCATTATCAGATTCTGAGAAAGCGCTACGATAGTTATGCCTATTTCATTCATTACTGTACAGTATGGGATACGCAACTGAAACACCGTCGCAGGGATACACAGTAGATAGCCTGTTTGTACTGATACGGCTTGCACTCGTTGCACTGTCAACCGTGATTTTCGGAGTCGTACTATACTACTCAGTGGATTTGACGCTGGTACACGGCATATTCTCACCACCAGTTGTTAGCACAGTATTTTTCACTGCGTTCGTCGGAATTGTCTATCTGTTAGTATCACAGGTTGCCGAACAAACCATACAACAAGCGTAACACGATTTTATTTTGGTGGACACACCGTAACCGGAACCGAACTCTGTCGAAGCAGCGCATCGGTTGTACTCCCAAGCAATGCGCGTTCAAGCGATCGGCCAGCATCACGGCCATGTGATCCAACAAAAATTGCGTCAATATCATTTCGATCGGCATACTGCAGCAGTACAGTTGCTGGTTTCCCCTCGTGAATTGACGTTCGGAATGAGACGTCGTGTTCGATTGCAGCAGACTCAATCCTTGCGAGCGCATCCTCACCAACCGAAGCCAAGTCCGATCGAATCACGTCTGGATCGATGATGTCATTATCGTACTCTCGACGTGTGTCTATCACATAGACGGCATGAATACAGCCGTTGACTGCTGCTGCCAACTCGATCGCCTGTCTGGCTCCATTCAATGACTGCTCAGAACCATCAATACCAATGAGAATCTGGTCGTATGCCATAATACGAGACTCTACGCGGGCAGTGATGAACAGTATTGCCCTCAAATTTCAATAACACACTGATGAGAGTATTTAAACACCCCTGATATCGGGGATAAATATCGTGATATACCCACGTGCTGAGAAACGGATATTGGTTATATGGGGGTCTCAGCCATCTGTACTACCATAGGAGAGACT
>SL_4KL_010_BRINEDRAFT_10001582_pt1 | contig 12603 bp, 12 predicted proteins | sample SodLak_010_BRINE_2_FD_10664 | JGI IMG/M metagenome (IMG submission 10664)
GCACCCACATGGGAGCTCAGCTGCTTCACGATCTGCTGCCCCTCCGGCATGTGCAGGTTGGCAGTGATGCACCGCCGGTTCCGCCCGGAGACGCGCCACCACAGGGAATTCCCGGACATGCCGTTCTCCAGCATCCGCAGTGAGCGTAGGGCATCTCCTTTGCCGGGTGGCTCTACCTGGTGGTGCAACAGGTCCAGAGCGAGGCACCCGCTTTTGCTGTTGGGTTTGCCTTCTGTGTGCCAAAACAATGATCACGTGATCAAGGCGGCTCCAGGATGTGGCCTTGTTTGCAATAATGTGTGGATCTGGCACACAGCTGTATTTTCTGCCGAGCTCTGTACTTTTGCGCACTTTGCATTACGTCGTTTAAGCTAGGAATCTTCCAAAATCTGATTACATTATTTGTTGAAAGACTACTGTAAAACAAAGTGTGGATTGGGGCAAGAATCAGCAGGCAAGCTGGTGTACCTTTATCACATCTGCTCCAAAATAAGCAAGGAGGGATCCCGCAAAGTTGCCAGCTACCACCTGCCCCAAGTCTAGCACCTGCATTTTCAAATGCACAAAATATGGAAGAAATCAAGAGCACATGAATCCAACACCTGCCACATATTAAGCCATACTTGACACGGCTACGTAGTCTCAGTGTTACGTGGGAAAAGGGATGGTCGGCTGATTCCACAACATTCTCTAGTATATGTGTTTAACGTTCCACTTCACCTAATGATTGTTACATACACATATACATAAGAATGTTATGTTATGTTGATGTTTTTTTGTGGAATCAGCCGACCATCCCTTTTCCCACGTAACACTCTGGGCCATGTGGCCACTCCTGCGCATCCGTGCACATTTTTGGGATCGGCCCGACCTGCCACCCACGATCGTGAGTCCATTGATTAAAGGCCTAATTGTGCATGATCCTTTGTTCAGTCATAGCGACTGCATGCAGGTCACACTTACTGCTCAGTGACATCGGGCCGTGAGCTAACTAATTTGGCATCATATCACGAACCTGCTAGCAAAGAGAGCATGTGTGTGCAAAGCCAACATTAAGATATCCTCACCCTTATGCCTTTAAGGGGACCTGAAGCCTCTCTAGGCGATGTGCCACTGCTGCTGAAAAGATGAGCTGCTGTGCCTGCTGGAAAGATGAGCTTGCATGATGGGAGAGGTGCAGTCCTGCTCAGCCTGGACACAGCTGCATACAGCATCTTGTAACTCTCTGTATTTGACACCTTGCAGGTCCACAACTACGTTGCACCGGCGGCAGGACGTGGTGTGAGGTTGAACTTGCTATTGAATTCGGCTCATCTTAAACGTACCTTTTCATATAAATATTCACATGTCAACGGTTTATCTATCTATTCAGCTGACTCACACCATTAAAACCTTCAAATCCTATTTATATCTAATTATATTTAGATTTACATGATATCAATACTCCATGGCGTTTTAAGAAAGAGTTGAACAGTCCAAGGAGCTTGTCTCACACATTTAATCAATTGAAGGATGGTAGCGAGCCGCTAGTGCCCCTCAGGTAGGATCATCCTCCGTGTTCTGTGCGAATGACGAAATATCGGCGCAAACGCAGAGCGCGAACATATTCTTGCGATAGGTCTCAGACAGCGGAGCATCCAGTGCCATGTTGTGTTGATCAACACGCTGCTATCACTTTGTCATGATTTCAGGCAGTGGAGTGGTGTGCACTGCCCGGCTGCAGTTGTGCATACACGGATCAGGTGCTGAAGCCTCGCTGAGCGCGGCAGCGCAAAAGATGCAGACCCAGCCCTCACCCCTTGCCACCTTTGAACACACTGCTGTGTCTCGGTCCCTTAGCAGCGCAGCTGTAGAAGTTGAAGAGCCCTGGCCGATCAGGTCCCCTCAGCACACGCCCCCTCCCTTGTCTGTTCGTCGGACCCAGACGCAGCCAGAAGCCCTCCTGCAGCCGCAGCATCTGCATCAGCAGCATCTGCAGCATCCAGATCTGGCTTGGCTGCAACAAGAACAGCGGCAGCAGCAGCAGCACCAGCACCAGCAGCCGCAGCACCAGCAGCAGGAGCAGACCTCAAATTTGAACCCAATTGCTGGGTACCCATTCCAAGACCAAGAGGAGTTTTTGCAGCAATTACTTGAAGGCGTACAAGCTACCCAGGATCAGGAGGAGCTTGGTGGTGGCTATGGTGGTCAGGGCTTTGAAGGTGCGGGGGGGGCACAGTGTGCTTTATGAAATAATGAAGGCCAACAGATCTCAGCATTATTTTGCTTTTTACTGCTCACTCCTGGCCTGGGCGTCAGCCAAAGTAGCTTAGAAAAAGCACAAATTCATTCATTTCTGTTGATGCTCTCATCGCTTTGGAATTGCTGCTGTGCAGGAATGGACATTTGCCAGCAGGCAGCGATGATGTGGAGCAACATGTACGCCGGAGGTGAACACCTTTGTTCTTATTTTTCCCTGGTTGGCTTAAACAGATGGATCAGCTCCCTGCTTGCTCTTTAAAGAGCAGCCGGGTATGGCATTCATGAAACAGCCTTTGAAAAGGCATCATAAACTCTCGTGCTGTCCTCTGCCATTCCATGCTGCCACGAATATGCATTTTTGTAATTACAAGATTTTTTTTGCAAGAAGCTGACAGTTATGTGCATGCACCTGTTGTTTGCATGCGTTTGGCAGCCTGTGTGATGAATGCGTGGCATGTAGCATCACTCTGGGCAGTGCTCTTCTTCAGACGCGAGGCCATTGTGTGATGCCAAGGCAGGACCCTGTGTGACGCCCCTGCTTGCCCACCTGTGGTGCACAGTGACGCCCCTGCTTGCCCACCTGTGGTGCACAGTGACGCCCTGGCTTGCCCACCTGTGGTGCACAGTGACACCCCTGCTTGCCCACCTGTGGTGCACAGTGACACCCCTGCTTGCCCACCTGTGGTGCACAGTGACGTCCCTGCTTGCCCACCTGTGGTGCACAGTGACGCCCCTGCTTGCCCACCTGTGGTGCACAGTGACGCCCCTGCTTGCCCACCTGTGGTGCACGGTGACGCCCCTGCTTGCCCACTTGGTGCAAAGTAATGCCACTGCTTGCCATTCTCCGGTTCTTGTGAACAGACTGGCATCCTGCAGCCATAGGTCCTGCTCAGGCTGACAACAATGATGGCATGAGCATCAGGTAAAGGATATATGCTTGTGCAGATTACCTGTGTTCCTGCGCGTGTCCTTCGGGGGTTGCTTAGTCATGTGCCCTCCCATTCCCCTTCTTTTGCATACAATTCTCCGTCTTCCACGCCCACACTCCCAGGGACTTGCAAGCTCAATTAATGCTCTCCCAGGGACTTCTGGATGCCCTATCCCCTTCTTTTGTGTATAATGTTGCATCCTATCTCCCTGTGTTTCTAGGGACTTGATGCCCTTCCACTATGGCGCCATGGTACCCCCGGGGGTGGGTGATGCCTGCACGGACACTGAGGTGAGGCCTGCGCAAGCAAAAGGTTGTCAGCCAGCGCAGAAAGCTAGCTGGCAGCTTGTCCCAATGGTAGATCTGGGCTGTATTGATTCACTGGCTCAAGGTCAGCAGGCTGTTAATGGTGGCAGATGTGCCGCACCAGCACTCTTCCTCACTCCACTAATACCACGTGTCTTGCAGGGTCCCTCGGCAGGGCTGTCTGCATCTTGTGCTGGTCATGTCACTCAAACTCAATGGCATGAATGTCAAGGTGGATGATGTATTGGTCACAAGCAGCTTCGAAAGGGCAAGTGATGGGTGGGAAGGAGCCAGGTTGGCAGTTGTCCACATGTCCCAGACAGAATGGGCAAGGGAGTCCATGGGGGGATTTCACCTACCCTAACAACAAAATGCATCATCCCACTGAGCGGGTGGAGGGACCTCGTCTGCCCAATAATCTTGAGAACACATCATCCACTTGGTGGGAATATGAACTCAGTGACTGAGTTCTTGGAGGAAATCCATCCCCCTCAATCATGGTCTAGGCCATTCCACTGATTGACATCCCTTCTAAGAAACATTACACCGTGATAGAGCAGAGCATCATCCCAAAATGCTGGGGCATCTAACCTATGTGCAGGCAGCTAGTAGGCAGAGCCGGACAGCTGGCAGTGGCCCTGGAGGCACAAAGGGAGGCAGCATCCGCAAGGGCAGAGGTGGCACGAGGTGAGGGTAGACAAGGACAGTTTCATAGAAACCTATGGTGCGTTTTACCTGAGGGGCCTGAATGAGGCCAATAATGGGCATGCTTCTTTCGTGCTCGTGAGGCATGAGCCCAATGATTAAAAGTTTTTTAGCTTGTCAATGGCATGCAGCTCCTTGTCCAAGGTTTCCAGAACGATTGCAGATGAGAACTTCCAATCATGGGACTCGTGCCTCATCACCCGCAGTGTGACCCCTACTTTTGATCCCCAAATCTCCACACCAAATAGGCTTTAACTAAAAGCTTAAGAGGGATTGGGTAAATGGAGCAAGGGGCATGGCATTGTTTGCTATCAATGCAACTAACATCCAAGAGAGAAGAAATGATTTATGTCATGCACCTTATCATCAAGCACTTTCGACCTTCCTTGTTGAAAAAACAATTACTGTTTCAAAGAGTACTTGGTACCTCCTGCTGCTGCCAAACCCTCTTGTTTGTGCAGGAAGCAACAAAGGGCTCCACAGTTGAGCAATGGTAAAGGTGGTGGACGATGCAGTGGCAGGAGCGCGCGTCAGAACCAGCAAACCGAGAGCAGTGCACCTGTGGAAGCAGCTGCAAAGCCGGTACGTACACATATGCAGCACTCATTCATGTGTTCGTGTATGCATGAATGGCTAAATGTGCAGGAGTCAGACTGGGAGGTCAGATTGTATCCCAGTCCATGTCACAGTAAGCGGTTAGCATGCGAATAACATTTTGTGATAGAAGCACATGTTTCATAGGAAACCTGATGTTTCTGCAAGCACGTCTCTGTGCTTGCACAGTCCAAAAATGGATGCTTGAAAGCTGCCATTACCTCACAAATTTCCAGGAAGCTGAAGTGGATGAAAGAGAAAAGCCCAACAACACCTCCCAGTACCGTGGGGTCACGAGGCACAAAAGAAGCGGACGGTGGGAGGTGAGCCTAACCCTAACCCTAACCCATATGGTTCTCAAGAAGTCTAATCCATGTGTCACCACTGTTCAATCTTCACTGCTTGATGGTTCTGGTTGGATAGAACTCATGTCAATCCTGGCCTTACTCCTGATCCTCCTATCCCTCCTGCAAGTGCACATCTGGATTGAGTACCTGAAAACGCAGATTTACCTGGATGAGACAAGCTTTGGGGTTTTATGGCTCATAACTTATGCCTGCAGGCGCACATCTGGATCAAGGACCTGAAAAAGCAGATCTACCTGGGTAAGACAAGTTTTGGGGCATTTATGAGCGACCGTGGTGGTAGCATCTTCTGTTGCAGGGGCTTGTGGTTTGAATCCTCCTCCCGGGCACAGGGGCATAAGCTTTTTGAGTGCAGCATGACGAGAGTCTCTTAAGAGCATGCCCACGCTCATGCTATTCTTGGCTCATGGCCTTGTCACTTTCTCTGAGCGGTGTCTGCACAAGGACCTCAAGCAACCCTCCAAATGCATGCCAGCTATTGTACAGTGGCGGCACACCCCCACCAACAGGTGGCTACGAGCATGAGGAGCACGCTGCAGAAGCCTATGACGTGGCAGCGTTGAAAACCAAGGGCCCTTCTGTAAGTACATGGTGCGGGTGCGAGTGAAAAGCAAGTTGCAGTGTTAGGGATGACTGCGCAGGTGCCTTGAGCACTGACACAACCCCACCTGTTCACACTGTGTTGTTGAGTTTTTGTCTACCTCTGGATTGTGGACATATGGCGTTTGCAACAGTCTACACATTAGGTATCGTCTCTCTGCGTCCGCCCTTCCAGAACAATTGCAAGCCTTTGAGGCAGATTCGGCTTTCTTCCGGAAGGGCCTTCTGTGAAAGCCCCTCTTCACAGTACACAAATTCATGGGCTACATGTGTGCTTCACATGGGACATGGGCAACAATGCGTGCTTCACATGCTTGACTGTGGTGATGTTTTGGTGTACACTTGCTTGCGGTTGCAAGCGAGCGCATGGCTGTACAAGCAGAAATGATTCCATGTTGGTGCTGTAGAGGCGCAAATAGATGCATGCTGGTGCTGTGCAAGCGCAAATGGATGCCAGTTGGTGCTGTCAAGTGGAGTGTGCACAAAGGGCGTCCATTGCAGGCTATCAAGTTGATCTTGTTCTAGGCAGGGTCCCATTTCAGCTGAGCTGTATAGCTGAGCATCCAGTTGCCTGGGCGCAACATTGCCGTGATTCCTGCATCATGCATCATGGCAACAGCTTTGTGACAGTGTTTTGTAATTCCTGTCCCTTGTACTCACTCTCCACGTCCATGTGAGCTTCTGTGGGCAACAGTGAATCAAGTGCAAACAATTCTGTAATGATGCTTTTGTGTTTGCAATGATGCGTTTTGGGACCTGGAGGGCGCCTTGTAGGAGAACTTCTTCTAAATTCAGGTGTCGCATCATGCGCAGGTCCAGACAAACTTCAGCGTGGAGAGGTATCAGGACCTTTCTGGATGCATGCACACCATCTCTCTGGAAGAGCTGATCATGGCTGTGCGAAGGCAGAGCCAGGTGTGTGCTGTTTCAGAGCAAGGTGGAAAAAGGAAAAAACTACTTAGGCGGTAAAAATACTCCCGTAATCAATTAGATTAGGAAAAGCAAGGCATGATCACTGGCGTTATCCGTGCATGCTGGCATTTACGGTCTATTTAATGGTCGTGTGACCAGGGTGTCTAGGTGCCTATCATGGCACACAGGTGATGGACCTGATTGCTAGGTGTTTGTCAATTTGAATTGCAGCTGCAGCTGCTGCGTACACGCACCAGGACTGAAGGTTGATGGGCCTGAGGGAAAAGTAACAATGAGTGTGGGTGCTTGGCCAATGCTCTTGTGCACATGTTAGCACAAGGCCTTTAAAAGGCCCACTTACACTGTAAGTTACAGCATTCAAAAAGAGGGGCGCATGATTTACCTGCAAAGATCATCTCTGTGCTTATAATCATGCCATGTCTGCATGAAGGGCCACTCCCTAGCGGATCTGCGTATCTTTTAAGGTTGAGCTCACCAATGAGCAGTTGGCGATGCCGCTGTAGCATGTAAGAGGCACAGGTATTCAGCTACATTGAGGGATTTGCTCTCGCCAGGGAACAGGGCAGCTTTTGATTTATCCATGTGTACCTTAGCATGATTTGATCTAAAAAGAAATTTGCCCACTCGTATGATCTGCATCAACACCCCATGCAGCACTCCATGCCCACGTGCAGGGTCACTCCCGCGGCACCTCTGCTTACCGAGGCGTAACTTCACATCCAAGTGGTCGATGGGAAAGCCGCATTGGGATCCCCGGTTCAAAGCATGTGTACCTGGGTGAGTTTACTGGACTAGTAGCTTAACTTTTACTGGCATGGCGCACATCAACTGGGAGAGTCCAATTGGTGTTTTGGGTAAATCCTCTGCCTGCTTGCTTGAGGGTTTAGTGGAAGTATTTCCCCCTCTAGACGCCATACATAGTAATGCATAACTATGAAACAAGCGCTGCTGAAGGAAACTTGAGAGGCGCTTTTGGGCACTCTCCAATGATATTCAAAAACCTGACCAGATGGACGCATGCGTGTGCAGCATGACAAGGAAGCAGCAGGCACCTGGGTCCCCTTCCTACTTCCCCCCTCATTATTATTATTATTATGACAAGGAATATTATTATCATTATTATTATTATGACAAGGAAGCAGCAGGCACCTGGGTCCCCTTCCTACTTCCCCCCTCATTATCATTATTATTATTATGACAAGGAATATTATTATCATTATTATTATTATGACAAGGAGCAGCAGGCACCTGGGTCCCCTTCCTACTTCCCCCCTCATTAAGCCTCCTCAGAGGAGATTGAGCTGAGGCCACTTGATAAGTGAGCTTGCTGTGAGCTTGCTCCCGCGCACGCACTTGGCCTGCATGGCAGCAAGCTCACAGCAATCTCACTTGTTCTCATTCCCCCTGCTTGCTCATGTTTCCTTTATGGCATCCCTCTCTATATTCCTATTTGATGCTTTGAGGCTGAGGCTACAAGGTTGCATGAAAGAGAGCAAGACTTCATAATTCTGTACACTTCCTGCCTGGTGGTTGCCCTCCTTGCAAGCCCATTTGATGGTCAAACCCAGGCTTCCAGAACACATGACAGAAAGCAAGAAGGACATTCCTCCCCCCAGCCTTATGACAAACTTCCTGCAGGCCCGTGCAATGACAAGGCTGAGGCTACCAGATTGCATAGAAAGAAGCGCAAGTAAAATGCTCCCAATGCTGCACAATCCCTGCCTGTTTGCTTACCCCTTATAAGGCCTGTTTGATGACGAGGCTGAGGCCGCAAAAGCCTACGACCGCTCCCTGGTGCGCCTGCGGGGGAGAAACGCAGCCACCAACTGCGCACTGAGCGACTACGCCAAGGAAATGGAGGAGCACATGGAGGCGCAGGTGACAGTGCACTTTGGCCACCGGGTTTACTGTTGCCCCTGGGAATAAGTGATACCTGACTGAAGCAAGGCCTTTAAGCGACCTGACTAAAGCAAGGTTAACTTAAAGTGACCTGCTGCTGATGCAACATGCGCCCTTGTGCTTCTCGGAGCTGCACATTTTGCTTTGTGTCCCTTTGCTGACAGCTCGAGCACAGTAAATACAAAGAGGCAATTAAATTGGGTTTCAGACTGCTCTGAAAGCATACAATAGCAGTAGCTTGGTGCTTTTGAACACGCTGCATGGCACAGGCGCTGATGGCCCAGATGCAGCAGCCCTTGGAGGCCATTCTGCCTGCACACACATACGAGAACTGGGTCAAGCATGGAAACCCACAGGACCCCGAGGAGTGCCCAGTGCTGACTGCACCTGTGCTGCCTGGCAGCGTGGACATGTCTGGGCTGCAGCTGTTCTGCCCATCGCAGGTATCACTCTGGTGCAATACTCTGCCTGCCAAGCGGGTGCACTGCTGGTGCCTTGTGCACTGCTCTGCCTGCCAAGCAAGCACTCAAGTCCATCTGCCCCACAGGCGTGGCAGGCACAGCCCTGAGAGCTGTCGAAGATTTATTGTGTGCACCATGGTGGGCATGCGGTCCTATTAATACTTTGAGTGAGCACCTCGATCCCGCTGTGCAATGCAGCTTGCAGCACGTCATGCCAGATATTGAATTTTGCCTTTAGGGAAAGGGTGAGCGTGCAGAGATGAGAATGAGTGCATGCCTTTGAAGCCTTGCAGTGGATCCATCTTACGCATTGATTTAGTGATGGAGCACTTGGTCTGGCATTTTGGCAGTGCAATAGGTCTGGTGTATTACAGAATCTTGCAAGCAGCCTGTGATTATTGATCAACGTGGCCTGCTTTCAGGCAACACCATACATGGCAAGCGAGCCACCTTTATCACGTCATGGTGCAGTGCAATAGCACCATGAGCTGCCTCATCACTTCAGCAGCAGTCAATCATGAGCATCTTCTTGCTCTTTTACTTAGCTATCGTGAAACCAAAATGTCATGATCAGGGATGGGTAAATAGAGTCTGATCAAAATGCCAAAGAGGCTTTATGGAGGCTCAAGTAGGCTCTATAGAGGCTCTACAGAGCCTCGATGAGGGTCTGCCAAACCCTATTTACCCATCCCTATCACGACTCGTGATCAAGTCAAGCTCCTGAAGGCATTCACGTCCAGTAGCCACTGCTGTGTCATTTTAAGTGAACTGTGCTGCATTAAGTGCCTCGTACAGGCTGCATGTCCCTTGAGGCTGATGGCCCAGGGGGGAATTCTGTGCACCAGAACACCTTGCAGCCATATATGATCCTGGTACATGAGCTGTATTTATTCAACTCTGTGTTGCACACTAGCACTTCTGTGCGTTGAGCTTGATATGAATTGCTGCTGAGCCTTCTTGGACCTGAGTGCTTGGGCTGCCTACACCAGCAGGAGCAGGAATACTTGGCGGCAGCAACAGCAGTAGCTGCTGCAAGTGGCTTAGGCATTCACGCCCCACAAGCTGCCACCCTTCCTGGACTCCTCCAGGGCCTACCCTGCCAGCCGTGCAAATGGGGTGAGTAGGAAAGCAGCTGTGTCTGAGAAGGGTTCAAAGCCTTAATCTAAGCGAGCCAGACTGTTGGCCGCACGCGGATAGTTGAAACATGCCCTCCAACATGGCTGGCATTGCACAGCCCCTCACGGTTACTTGAAAGAGGAAAGAACAGCAAAGACTGGCCACGATCCTTAGTTTATGCTGGCACAAGTGGGCAGCGCCTGTGCGCTGCAGTGCACAGCCTTAATTTGCAGGCACAAGAAAGGCATTTGTGTATGTGTGGTGCGTGTATGTGTTTGAGACATGACAATCTACTGCAGCTGGCCCAGGGATAAAGAAAGGTGGGGTCAGTGCACAAACGCAGCGGCTGTTGCTCACACAGGGGCATACGTGTTAACGCTGCTACTGTGTCTGCTTTCCCTCAGCAGGAGTGCCGGGGGGGGAGCATGGCCCTGAGGCAGCTGGTGGCGATCTAAGCCAGCCTGACAATTCAACAGATGTTCAGCAAGTGCTGCAGCAGCTTAACCAGGCTGCGAGTGCCCTGGCCATGGCATCAGGACCTGTGCAAGGCAGTGCGCATGACAGTAGTCTAGAAGGTGGATCAGCAAGGCAAGCAGGCGAGCAGGCCGGCAGTGATGGGGAGGCTGGGGAAGCAGATGCACGAGGCGCCCAGTGTGGAGTGCTGGCAGCCAATGCAAGGCAAGCCTTGGCAGTGCATGGGGTGCTGGATCCTGCAGCACAGTCATGCACCGTGCCAAGGCCAGCAGCGTCAGCAGCACCAGAGGAAGGGGCGGCAGCAGCCCCAGCCCCAGCAGCAGCAGCAGCAGCCACAGTGCCAGTGCTAGCTCCTGTTGAGCAACACCCCACTGAGCAGCTCCTGCAGCACTTGTTTTGTACTATGATGCCTGTTTGAGCCACCTGCCAGCACCAATTTTTTGGTACTATGATTGCCTCATCAGGCCATCTGCCAGCACTTGCCGCTGTCTGGCTTGGGCATGCTCGCCTGCTGGCGCATGCCAGAGTGACGCAGCTGCAGCAGCGAGGTGCACAGGAATTAAGTAGCCACTTCACGGGGGGCCCAGGATATCTTTGGGAGTGTTTGAAATGAGAATGCCAAGTGTCCATGTGGCCAGGTGCTGTCTTGGCCAAGCCCAAGCGCATGGCGTGAGCGAGTTGAGTGGCAGACGGGGTGCAAGGAGCATGCAAGGTGTGGTGAGGAAAGAAGCTTTCAAGCACATGTGCCACGTTCTTTGCAAACACAAGCGCAAGGTTGAGACTCCAGCCATGGCACCAGGTCTGGTGTTTGCTGGGCTAGACCGGCTGCTCACATAGCTGCCTGGCTATGTTCGATCAACAGTTTCCATAGCACACTCTCTGCCTTAGGTTGTTGTTGTTGATGTGTTTGTTTAAGATTATCTTAATTCCGTTCCTAGAGCGCAAGGCTCCGGAAGATCGCAAAGGCTCAATGTGTGCTACATGTGTCATTTGCAGAAAGAGGTGTTCCTTTCTCAAGGGTTGTTGAAACCCGGCAAGTTATCTGCAATGACTGTATTTAAAGTATCATGCAAGACTGGTGGGCGTTTGTACATACCCTCACCATTACATGGGAACCAGCAGAACAATTGTGATACTAAGAAGCAAAGGTGATTGTGGGTTAGATTATGCATTTTCCACATTCTTTGATGCAGGTGCGGGTGCTTTGCTTAATTCATATATGTCCAATTTAAGCAACGGTAAAGATCGCCTATGCAGACAAGCATAGAGCTCAATTCTTAAAAAAATAGAACGAGTGATGTGGATTAAGAGGCAGAAGTGCATCCAGGATGCACCCAAGCACTTCCGCTATGAGTTTAAGTTTGGCTGGTTGTGAGCCCCTTTCTTAGAATCCGCCAAGATATTACAAAGAAAAAAGAAACAGTGGGCATTCATTTTTTGTATTTGACCCTGCTTGACTTGTTTTTGGCCAGACTCTTTATAATACTTAACAGTATTTTGTTTGTCCACAGCAATACCAATACCGAGCTGTCCTCGCAGCCTTGGGGGCGACCTCTTAGCTAGTTGGCCTTTCTGGCAGTTCTCCTTTTCCTAGCGTTTTTTAGCTCTTCTGCCTTGCCTGCCTTAAGGACATTGCTGTGTCCACTCGCGCCTTGTAACAAACAAACAAACAAACAAATATTGAAGCTGTTGTTTTCCAGAGAGGGCCCACAAAAGCCCAAAATGGGATTGCTCTCATATGCTCCTCCATGAAAAGTACATTTTGTTTGTTTGTTACAAGACGTGAGCGGACACAGCAATGTCCTTAAGACAGGCAAGGCAGAAGAGCTGAAAAACGCTAGGAAAAAGAGAACTGCCAGAAAAGCCAACTAGCTAAGAGGTCGCCCCCAAGGCTAGGAGGACAGCTCAGGCTCGGGCTACCAGTTGGCCCGCGGGCAGGCCGGCTCAGGCTCAGCTACCACTACGGCTAAGAGCTCGCGCC
>SL_4KL_010_BRINEDRAFT_10001583_pt1 | contig 12602 bp, 14 predicted proteins | sample SodLak_010_BRINE_2_FD_10664 | JGI IMG/M metagenome (IMG submission 10664)
CGGATCGTCTCCGAGTTGATCCGCGACGGCTACGTCGACGCGCTGGTGACGACGGGAGCGAACCTCACGCACGACGCCATCGAGGCCATCGGCGGAAAACATCACCACGGCCGGACTCACGACCCCGAGAAGAGCCTCCGCGAACACGACGAGGGGCTCCGCGACGAGGGGGTCGACCGTATTTATAACGTGTACCTCCCGCAGGAGCATTTCGCCGCCTTCGAAGGGCACCTTCGCGAGGAGGTGTTCTCGGCTCTCGAAGCGGATCCCGAAGCGGACGGCTCCGTTGACGGCGACGGCGTCACCAACACCGCCGTCTCGATCGCCGACTTGTGTCGCGAACTCGGTCGCGCGAACGCAGCCGTCAACAACCGCGACGATATCGCCGAAGATCCCGGTGTCGCTGCTGCCGCCTACGAGTGCGACGTCCCCGTCTACTGTCCCGCAGTACAGGACTCCGTGTTGGGCTTACAGGCGTGGATGTACGCGCAGACGGCCGACTTCACGCTCGATGCGCTCGCCGACATGACCGAGCTGACCGACATAGCGTTCGAGGCCGACGACGCCGGCTGCCTGCTCGTCGGCGGCGGGGTTCCGAAGAACTTCACACTCCAGACGATGCTCGTCACACCGCGGGCGTACGACTACGCCGTGCAGATCACGATGGATCCGGAGGCGACCGGCGGACTCTCCGGGGCGACCTTAGAGGAGGCTCGGTCGTGGGGGAAACTCGAGAAAGACGCGCGAAACGCCTCCGTCTACGGCGACGCGACCGTGATGCTACCGATGCTGATCGCCGCGGCTCGCGAACGCGTGGAGTAGAACCGAAGCGGTCGCATTTTATATATAAGCAGTTGCGCTGAGTCACGCATTTCAGTCGCGCGGGACGTGTGGCCGCTGCTACGTAATCAGAGCGAAGAGCGTAAAACGAAAGAAACCGGGCCGTCAGTGGTCGCCGTTCTTCGACTGCCACGCGTAGCCACGCTGCTTCTCCGATTTGCCGAAGCCACAGGAGGCGCAGCGCTCTTTTTTCAGGTGGTAGGATTTCTCGCCACAGCGGCGGCACTTCACGTGAACCGTCTTGTTCTTCTTCCCTTGAGAGGGCGTACCGGAGCCGGTCATGCTTTGATTGTGACGACGTTATCGCCGCGTATAATCGTTGTGTCTTCGATTGCGACGGCGAACTCACCGTCTAGGTCGTCGTCGACGCGGTCGTCGACATCGGACTCGGGCTCGATGACGACGTTCATATGCTGGTCGTAACCGGCGAGGATCCCGTAGTACGTCGTTCCGTCTTTCAGGTGTACCGTCACCGGCTCCTCGAGCGACGCTTCGAGCACGTCGAGGGGTCGTCCACTCATTGAGTATACTGCCACCGGTCGCACTATTAAAAATACCGGGACGAGAAGGGCCGTTTCGGCTGATAACACGGGTGCTCGCCGCCGTCGTCGAACCCCGGTGTTTTTAAGACGCGCACCTGTATCTCCAGCTACCACACTCCCGCGGGACACGGTGAGTCGACGGCGACTCGGCCGTAGCGGGGCCTCAACGACGCGCAGTAGGACGTAGCGCTGACGGCTCCTTGCGGGGTTTCAGTGATGGACGCCGATTACGGCGTTCGACACCACCAACCATGGAAATCGAAATTGCGACACTCGGCGGTTACGAAGAGGTCGGTCGACAGATGACGGCGGTTCGAGCGGGCGAGGATATCGTCATCTTCGACATGGGCCTGAACCTCAGTAAGGTCCTCATCCACGACAACGTGGAGACCGAGAGCATGCACAGCCTCGACCTGATCGACATGGGCGCGATCCCGGACGACCGCGTCATGAGCGAGCTGGAGGGCGACGTCCAAGCGATCGTCCCCACCCACGGCCACCTCGACCACATCGCGGGGATTCCAAAGCTCGCACACCGGTACGACGCACCGATCGTCGGCTCGCCGTACACGATCGAACTCGTCAAACAGCAGATCGCCGACGAGGGGAAGTTCCAAGTCGATAACGACCTCGTGAAGATGGAAGCGGGCGGCACGATGCGTCTCGGCGACTCCGAACAGGTCGAAATGGAGTTCGTCAACGTCACCCACTCGATCATCGACGCGATCAACCCAGTTCTCCACACGCCCGAGGGAGCAATCGTCTACGGGCTCGACAAGCGACTGGACCACACGCCCGTCATCGGTGATCCGGTCGATATGGACCGCTTCCGCGAGATCGGTCGCCAAGACGAGGGCGTCCTCGCGTACATCGAAGACTGTACGAACGCCGGCCGTAAGGGTCGGACCCCCTCCGAGTCGTACGCTCGGAAACACGTCCACGACACGTTCACGTCGATGGAGGACTACTCGGGCGGCATCGTCGCCACGACGTTCTCCTCTCACATCGCTCGCGTGAAGACGCTGGTCGAGTACGCCCGCGAAATCGGCCGGCAGCCGGTCTTACTCGGACGCTCGATGGAGAAGTACTCCGGCACCGCCGAACGACTCGACTTCGTCGACTTCCAGGGCGACGTGGGCATGTACGGCCACCGAAAATCCGTCGACCGCGCGTTCAAGCGCATCATGAAGGAGGGCAAGGGGAACTTCCTCCCCATCGTGACAGGCCACCAGGGCGAGCCGCGCGCGATGTTNACNCGNATGGGNCGCGGCGAGACCCCGTACGAACTGGACGACGGCGATAAGGTCGTCTTCAGCGCGAGTGTCATCCCCGAGCCGACCAACGAGGGCCAGCGCTACCAGTCCGAACAGCTGCTCCGCATGCAGGGCGCTCGGCTCTACGACGATATCCACGTCTCCGGCCACCTCCGCGAGGAGGGTCACTACCAGATGCTCGACGCGTTACAGCCGCAGCATGTCATTCCCGGTCACCAGACGCTAAAGGGCCGCTCACCGTACATCGACCTGGCGACTTCACAAGGGTACAAGCTCGGACGCGACGCGCACGTCACGCAGAACGGCAACATCATCCAGCTCGTCGAATGACAAACGAGACGAAGGAGGCGCGGGTGTTAGACGCCATCCGCGAGCGGCGTGAACTGGTCAACGCCGCTATCGACGAGGAGTTGCCGGTACAGCATCCCGAGCGTCTCTACGAGGCGGCACGCTATCTTCTCGAAGCGGGCGGTAAGCGGCTCCGCCCGACGGTGACGACGTTGGCAGCGGAGGCGGTGACGGGTGTCGAGCCGATGAGTACGGAGTTCCGCGAGTTCCCGTCGCTCGACGGGAACCAGGTCGACGTGATGCGGACGGCGGTCGCCATCGAGGTGATCCAGTCGTTCACGCTGATCCACGACGACATCATGGACGAAGACGACCTCCGACGAGGAGTTCCGGCCGTCCACGAGCAGTACGACACCTCGACAGCGATACTCGCCGGCGACACCCTCTACTCGAAGGCGTTCGAGTTCATGACCGAAACGGGCGCCGATCCGACGAACGGGTTGGAGGCGATGCGACTGCTCGCGACCACCTGCACGGAGATCTGTGAAGGACAGGCGCTCGACGTCGCCTTCGAATCGAGAGACGACATTCTTCCCGAGGAGTACCTTGAGATGGTCGAGCTAAAAACCGCCGTGCTGTACGGCGCATCAGCCGCGACCCCGGCTGTCCTGCTCGGTGCGGACGAAGCTGTCGTCGACGCGCTGTATCAGTACGGGATCGATTCCGGTCGAGCGTTCCAGATCCAAGACGACGTACTCGATCTGACCGTCCCCTCCGAAGAGCTCGGCAAGCAGCGCGGCTCCGATCTCGTCGAGGGAAAAGAGACGCTGATTACCCTTCACGCCAGGCAGGAAGGTGTCGATGTCGACGCCCTCGTCGACGCTGACACGCCGGCGGACGCAACGGAGGACGCGATCGAGGAGGCGGTGGCCACGCTGGAAGCGGTGGGCTCCATCACGTACGCGAGAGAGACCGCCGAAGAGCTCACGGATCGGTCGAAAGATCACCTCCAAGCGCTCCCGGAGAGCAGTTCACGGCAGCTGCTCGAAGATCTCGCAGACTACCTGATCGTCCGCGGCTACTGAGCCGACCGAAACGGACACCGCTTTATTTGCGGGTACCATCCTCTCGAGTGTGTCTAGGTACCGAAACGTTGGCCTGTTCTTTCTCCTCTCGCTTCTCTGGGGCGGCTCTTTTATCGCCATCGAGGTCGGTCTCGACTACTATCCCCCGGTGTTGTACGCCGCCTACCGCTTCGATCTCGCGGCGTTGGTGCTCGTTTCATACGTCCTGCTCACCGAACAGGGACCGTTTCCGCGGACCCGCGGCGACCTCGCAGCGATCGTGTTCAGTGGGGGGCTCTCGGTCGCGGTCAACAACTCCCTGCTGTTCATCGGCCAGCAGTACACGACCAGCGGGATCGCCTCGATCGTCTACAGTTTGGTCCCCATCGCAACCGCGGCGGTCGCAGCCCTGTGGATCGGCGGCTCTGATCTCGACGCTCGGGGTGCAGTCGGCGTGGTGTTGGCGTTCGTCGGCGTCGGACTCGTCGCACAGCCGGACCCTGCCAACCTCGCCGGGGGTGTTACGGTCGGCGTCGGGCTCATCTCTATCGGCGTGATAGCCGTTGCGGTCGGTAGCGTCGGTCTCCGAACCGTTGAGACGAGCTTCTCTAGTATCGCGCTCACCGGGTGGGCGATGCTGTTCGGCGGCCTGCTGATCCACGGGTTCAGCGTCGGAATCGGCGAGACGCAACAGCTTCCGTCGACGGAGCTACCGGCGCTCGTCGCGCTGTTGTTCCTCAGCGTGTTCGCCTCGGCCGTTGCGTACACCATCTACTTCACCCTGCTCGACCGGTTGGGGGCGTTCGAGATCAACCTCGTCTCGTACGTCGTTCCGGTGGTGGCGACTATTACGGGTGCAGTACTGCTTTCCGAGCCGGTGACGGCGTTTACGATCGCCGGCTTCGTCGTCATCGTCGCCGGCTTCGGGTTGTTGAAACGACACGCGATCGCCACCGAGGTGCCGAAGCTGCTGGCGCGGGTCGGCGGGCTTTTTTAGGTTTCGGAACGGGTCGACCCGCTGATTCACTTCTCAGCCGTCCAGCGACGCGATATCCTCGAGTATCTCTGTCGCGTGGTCCTCGGGTGAGACGCCCTCGTACGCGAGGACGATCGTCCCGTCCGCGTCGACGACGTACGTGTTCCGGAACACCCCGTCGAAGGTGTTGCCGAACATCTGCTTTTCGCCGTACGAATCGTATGCGCTGGCGACCTCGCCCTCGGGGTCCGACAGGAGCGTGAACGGGAGGTCGTATTTCGCCGCGAACGGTTCGAGATCGGCGACGGGATCGTCGCTGATTCCGACGACGGCGACGTCGGCGTCCGCGAACGCCTCCCACTCGTCACGGAACCCGCAGGCTTCGGCGGTGCAGCCGGGCGTGTCGGCTCGAGGATAGAAGTAGACGACGGTGTACCGTGTATCGGTCGGATCGACGGTGATCGTCTCGCCGCGCTGGTCGCTGAGCGTGATCGACGGGGCGGAGTCACCCGGTTCAAGCATACGTACGGTGGCGGCAGCAGCCGTATTAATCGGTTTGGTTCGGGTCGACAGATTGGTTCGGGTCGATGGAAGTGGGCTCGGCCTCTGGCTCGGTCACTGGATTGTCTGCGAGGTCGGCGGCGACCGACGGCGATCGCCGGCCGGCGGACAGCACGCGTTGGTCGGCGGACAGCACGCGTTGGCCGGCGGACAGCACGTGCCGATCGGCGAGATCGCACGTCCTCCGCAACCTCTTTGCGGTCGGTCGCCGAACCGAGAGCCATGAGTCACGGATCCCTAGACGACGACGCAGTCGAGAGCTACCGAGCGGCCGGATCGATCCTCGTCGAGGTGATGAACGAGGCCCGAGAGATGGTCGAGCCGGGGCGGACGCACCTCGAAGTCGCGGAGTGGGCGGAGGATTTCATCCGTGAACAGGGGGCCGGACTCGCCTTCCCCGTCAACATCAGCGTCGATCCGGAGGCGTCACACGCGACGCCCGGGCGCGATGACGACACCGCGTTCGGCGAGGAGATGGTCTGTCTCGACATCGGTGTCCACGTAGACGGCTACATCGCCGACGCGGCGGTAACCGTCGACCACACCGGTAGCGCGGAACTGGTCGAGGCCGCTGAGATGGCCCTCGAAGCCGCAGTCGACGAGGCCGGGCCCGGTGTCGAGGTCGGCGTCGTCGGCAAGGCGATCGAAGACGTGATCCGCGGGTACGGCTATACGCCCGTGTTGAACCTCTCTGGCCACGGCGTCGAGCGGTACGACGCGCACACAGGACCCACAATCCCGAACCGTGGCGTCGAGCGGTCCGTCGAACTCGAGCCGGGACAGGCTGTCGCTATCGAGCCGTTCGCGACCGACGGTCGCGGGAAAGTCGGCGAAGGAACCGCCGAACAGATCTTCGAGCGGCAGGGCTCGGCGAGCGTCCGTGACCGCCGCGCACGCCAAGCCCTCGACGAGATCGAGGCGTTCGACGACCTCCCGTTCGCGGCGCGATGGCTGGAGGGTGACCGGGTCGAAATGGCGCTGCGACGTCTCAAACAGGCGAACGCGATCAAGGGGTACCCCGTATTAAAAGAGGCCGACGACGCCCTCGTCAGCCAAGCGGAACACACGCTGCTCGTCACCGAAGACGGCGTCGAGGTGACGACCGCGGGCATCCACGGCTTCGACTGATGGACCGGATCTACGCGCCGTGGCGGATCGAGTGGGTCGAGCGCGACGCAGACCCGATCGACGGCTGCCCGTTCTGCGTCCTTCCCGAGCGTGAGGACGCTCGCGAGGCGCGGATCGTGGCTCGTAGCGACCACAACTACGTCCTGTTGAACAACGCGCCGTATAACCCGGGCCATGCGATGGTGATCCCCCGTGAGCACCGCGAAGACCCGACTGACCTCGACGACGCGACGCTGTTCGACCACGCGAGGCTGACGTCCGCGACGCTGTCGGCGATGCGCCGTGATATGGATCCCGACGGCGTCAACACCGGACAGAACCTCGGTGGGACCGCCGCGGGCGGCTCGATCGACCACCTCCACACCCATCTCGTCCCGCGATGGGACGGGGACACGAACTTCATGCCAGTGACCGGCGAGACGAAGGTGATAGTCGAGGCCATCGACCGCACCTACGAACACCTCCACGCCGGGTTCGCCGACGGCGACGACGTTGTAGATTCGGGCGACGCCGACGCCGGCAACGCCGTTCAGCTGTCGTTCGATATCGATCTCTGAGCCGACCGTGCGTCGTTTTCGCCGCTCTCCGGCCATGCCGGTTCGGTGACGCAAGCGTTAGGACGACTCCTGGCCAAGCCTCACTTCCCTTTGAAATCGGGATCGCCGTCACCCATGAACGCGGTCATTCCCTCCATGAGATCCTCCGTGTTCATCAGGTGACCGAACGCCTGTGCCTCGACTTCGAGACCGGCCTCGTCGTCCGTNCGTCCGGCGTGCATCGCGCGTTTCGTGTAGCGCTGTGCGATCGGCGGTCCGGCAGCGAGCTCCGTTGCCAGCTCCCACGCCCGCTCGTCGAGCTCGTCGTCGGGAACGAGCTCGTTGATAAAGCCGTACTCCGCCAGCGTCTCGGCCTCGTACCGGTCGGCGGTGAAGATGATCTCTTTGGCGCGACCCTCGCCCACGAGTCGTGCGAGCCGCTGGGTGCCGCCCCATCCCGGGAGGAGACCGAGATTGTGCTCCGGCTGACCGAGCTCAGACCGCTCGGATGCGATCCGCAGGTCCGCCGCGGTGGCGAGCTCCATGCCGCCGCCGAGACAGTAGCCGTCGATGGCGGCAATCACGGGCTTGTCCGACGCCTCTAACTTCCCGAACGTCTGCTGGCCGGTTCGAGATATCTCGACCGCTTCGAGCGGATCGCCACCGCCGGCGGCCATGCTCTGGACGTCGGCACCGGCGGAGAAGGCGCGGTCGCCGGCTCCCGACAGCAGGATCGTGCGGACCTCGTCGTCTGCGTCGAGCCGGTCGATCGCGTCGGCCAGCTCCTCGAGCAGCTCGCCGCTGATCGTGTTCATCCGGTGTGGCCGATCGATCTCGACGTGGCCGATCCGCTCTTCGACGGACACGTTGAGCGTGTCGTAGCTGTCGACGGCGTCGTCGTTGGCCCCGGTTTCTCCGTTGTCGTCGGCGGCTCGGAAGCCGCCCGCGTCAGCGGCTTCGCGCAGATAGTCGGTCGCCTCGTAACGCTCCTCACCGGTCTCGTCTGCGAGGGTGTCGAGCGTCTCGACGAGGGTATCGAGCCCCGCACGATCCGCGAGCTTGGCCGGACCGTCCGGGAAGCCGGCGCCGAGCATCACCGCCTGATCGATAGCGCTCGCGTCGGCGACGTCGTTGCCGATCAGCCCGGCTACCTCGTTCGCCATCACCGCGAGCAGCCGGCGCCGAACGCCCTCGTCGACCGCATCGGTCGGAATCTGTGCCCCGTCCCCTTCCTCGTAGTCGTAAAATCCCTTGCCGGTCTTTTTTCCGAGGGTTCCTTCCTCGACCTTCTCGGCGAGCAGTGGGCAGGGGCGATAGGCGTCGCCGAGCACCTCGTGCATGTACTCCAAGACGTGAAATCCCACGTCGATTCCGACCTGATCGGCGAGTTCGAACGACCCCATCGGGAGACCCATGTCGAACTTCGTCGTGGAGTCGACCGTCTCGATCGTCGCGTCGCCGGCGTCGACGATCCACGCTGCCTCGTTCATCAGCGGGACCAAGATTCGGTTGACGATGAACCCCGGGCTGTCCTTTCGGACGCGGACCGGAGTTTTTCCCATCGACTCTGCGAGCCCCTCGATCAGCTCGAGCGTCTCCTCGCTCGTGTGTTTCCCGGAGATGACTTCGACGAGATCCATCCGCACCGGCGGGTTGAAAAAGTGCATTCCACAGAAGCGCTCGGGACGGTCGGTGACCTCCGAGAGCTCGGTGATGGAGAGACTGGAGGTGTTGGTGACGAAGACGGCTTCCTCGGGCGCGAACTCGACGACCTCCTCGTACACGTCCTTCTTGATCGCCATCTTCTCCGGGACGACCTCGACGACCACGTCGGCGTCGGCGAGCGCCGCCTCCAAGTCGACGAAGGCCTCGACGCGGTCGAGGGCGGCGTCGGCCTCCGCCTCGCCGATCCGGTCCTTCTCGGCGAGCTTGCCGAGCGACCACTCGATCTGGTCGTAGCCGTCTTCGACGAACGCTTCTTCGATGTCTCGCAGCGAGACGTCGTAGCCGGCGAGCGCGGCTACCTCCGCGATGCCGTGGCCCATGTTTCCGGCGCCGAGGACCGCCACGCGCTGAACGTCTTCGAGTTGCATACAAAGGTGGTCGGAACGATCATGGTTGAACGTTTCCATCTTCCAAACGAAAAACGAAAGGTAAGTTTATTTAGGTGAACACGATAGCAGGGGTTGGTTCGCGGTCGATCGCGCACGACGCTCGAAACGTCTCCAGTCACCTCCGGGAAACCTACAGGTGATTCCGGCCCGAACTCGGACGCGATGGACGATCGAGTAGAGGCGACGTTGCGTGAGGATCCGACGATGGCCCGACTGATCGACCGATACGGGCGGCTCGCGGTCGAGCCCGCGGACGACGAGTTCGGGCGGCTGTGCACCTCGATCGTGAACCAACAGCTGTCGACCGCCTCCGCGGCGGCGATCCACGGGCGGTTTCTCGACGTCCTTAGTGGAGAGGTCACCCCCGACCGCGTGCTTGCTGCGGACGAAGAGCGGCTGCGAGACGCCGGACTCAGCGGGACGAAAGTCGAGTATCTCCGCGCTGCCGCGGCTGCGTTCCGAGACGGCGACACCGACTTCAGTCGCGAGGGGCTTGCGGAGTTGGGCGACGAGGAGGTGATCGAGCTCCTCACCGAGATCCGGGGTGTCGGCGCGTGGACCGCGCGGATGTATCTCATTTTTTCGCTCGGTCGCAAAGACGTGCTTCCTCTCGGCGATCTCGCAGTCAGGAAGGGGATCGAACAGATATACAACGACGGCGAGGAGCTGCGTCGAGCGGAAATGCGCGATATCGGCGACGCCTGGCGACCGTATCGGAGCTACGGAACGCGATACGTGTGGGCCGAGTACGAGTCGTAGCGCGTCTACACGGTGGGACGGGTACGCGACGAAGTGGCGATCGTTCCGCCGATCAATCCTGTCAAACTCCCATCCGGCGACGTGTTTTTGTACGTCCGGCGTGGCAAATACGCCAAGACGATGCCACGCGAACAGTATCAGACGAAGTTAGAGGGGCTCCGCGACGACGTGCTCTACATGAGCGAGGTCGTCGCCGAGCGCCTCCGAATGGGTCTCGACGCGTTAGAGCGACAGGACGGCGAGCTGGGACAAAAGGTGATCACCGGCGACGCGGAGATCAACGACCTCTACCTCGAGTTGGAGGGTCAGTGTACCGACCTCATTGCGCTCCAGCAGCCGGTGGCCGGCGACCTGCGATTCATCGCCGCCTCGTTCAAGATCATCACCGATCTCGAGCGGATCGCCGATCTCGCAACGAACCTCGGCGAGTACGCCCAGCAGGCGACCCAAGAGGTGTTCCCCGACGTCGACGTCCAGCGGATCGGCGACGACACGTTAGCGATGTTAGACGAAGCGATGGTGGCGTACGCAGAGTCGGATACCGAGCGATGTCACGCGGTCGCCGAGGCCGACGACGACATCGACGCTGCCTGTGAGGCCGCTAGCGACCTCGTCGTGCGTGACCTCATCGAACGTGACGAGCTCCGCGAGGACGCCGATATCGAGTCGACGATGCAGAACGTCTCGCGGCTCCTGCTGACGATCCGCGACCTCGAGCGCGTCGGCGATCATGCGGTTAACATCGCCGCCCGATCCCTGTACATGATCGAAAACGACGACGAACTGCTGTACTGACACCGCCTCTTGCCGGAGGTTCTCCGATTCGACCGCGTGATCGGAACCGGGCGAACTGCAGCCGACCGGTGTATCCCGCTTCGAAACCCTGGGCTACATACGGAGGCCAGCAGACAGAACAGATATGACAACCTACACCACCGAGATCGACGTTCGGTTCCGCGATATCGACGTGATGGGCCACGTCAACAATGCCGTGTACGCAACATACATCGAGCAGGCCCGTACCGAGTACTACCGCGACGTGCTCTCTGCAGATCTTTCTTCGATCTCGACTGTTCTGGCCTCGCTATCGCTCGACTTTCGTCGGGCAGTCAAGCTGACAGACGGAACGGTCACCGTCGAGATCGACGTCGCTGAACTCGGCCGCTCCAGCGTGACGATGACCCACGAGGTTCGGACCGGTGGGCAGGTCGTCGCCGACGCCGAAGCAACGATCGTCACACTCGATCCCGACTCCGGCGAGCCGGCACCGATTCCGGACGAGCAGCGGTCCGCGATGACGTCGTATCACGAGCGCTGACCAACCGATCGTCCCCAAGTCTCCGCCGCCGGCAGTCGCCTTTGACACCGTACCTTCTTGCCGTCTCGTGCCGATCGTTCGTGTATGTCCGTTCGACTGTACGCCCTCGACGGGTGTCCGTGGTGTGAGAAGGTGTCAGACGCGCTCGACGACGCGAGCGTGACGTACGAGACGCAGTGGGTCGACGCGCTCCACTCCGATCGCAACGAGGTGAAACGCGTCAGCGGCCAGCGCGGGGTTCCCGTTATCGTCGACGAGGCGGCGGGCGTGACGATGTCCGAGAGCGCGAACATCCTGGAGTACGTCGACCGGAGCCTCGCATGACGATCTACACCGGACGCGGCGACGACGGAGACACCGACCTCCGGGATATGAGCCGGGTGTCGAAGTCCAGCCACCGGATAGAGGCGTACGGCACCGTTGACGAGGCGAACGCGTTGATCGGCACGGTGCGTCCGACCGGTCACGACGACCTCGACGAGCTGTTAGAGACGATCCAGAACCACCTCCACATCGTCCAGGCGGACCTGGCGAACCCGACCCCTGATCCCGACGATCCAGCAGTGGAAGCCGACCACGTCGAGATGTTAGAGGACCGGATCGATGCGTTCGATGACGAGCTGGAGCCGCTCCAATCGTTCATCCTTCCGGGCGGCAGCGAGTCGGGCGCCCGGCTCCATCACGCCCGAACGGTGACCCGGCGCGCCGAGCGCCGGGTCGTCGAACTCGCCCGCGCAGAGCCGATCAACGAGACGGTCGTTACGTATATCAACCGGCTCTCTGACCTCTTGTTCACGCTCGGACGGGTCGCGAACGTGAGAGACGGTGAGCCCGAGGAGTCGCCCACGTACTGACCGAATTTTCGTTTCGGTCAGAACGCACCACGTGATGATTTTCATACTTCTCAGCGTCGCCGCCGCAAAGATTATATCTGTTGTTCGCCAAAGGACAGATATGAGCAAACACTTCGAAGACGCACGGTACTACCTCGGTCGCGCGGCAGAACACGCGAAAGCGGGCGTTAAAGAGGAATTGGAGCCGGTTGAGACCCGGATGAAAGAACTCGTCGGTGCCGACGCGGAAGCGGAGCCGGAGCCCTCGCGGCTCGACCGGATCCAAGCCGACCTCAAAGAACTCGAGGAACGAGCGGAGGGCGAGGCGCGTGAAGCGCTCGCCTCAGCTCGGAAGCGTGTGGCCGAGTA